>Ga0306898_1000049_pt1 | contig 54648 bp, 114 predicted proteins | sample AntRauMFilla1564_FD_190424 | JGI IMG/M metagenome (GOLD analysis project Ga0306898, IMG submission 190424) | Saline lake microbial communities from Rauer Islands, Antarctica - Metagenome Filla 1 #564 (v2) (version 2) | ecosystem: Environmental > Aquatic > Non-marine Saline and Alkaline > Saline...
TATAAACTCAAATTCGGCGAATAATGCTTATTTAAGAGACGAAGCTAACAAGCAGACAGTTATTGATAATATTAGACTATTTGTAGAGGACAATGTAGGGAGTATGGACTTGGGTAAAGAGCAGTACGACTTTGATGTCGCTTACAATCTGTATCTGTATAAACAAGTGTTTGAGAATCCAATAACTGTAAAAGTAGAGGGACTTACACAAGAAGAGCAAAAGTCCGTAGAGGACTTCAAAGGAGACTCTAATTTCTTAACTGACGGATTCATATCTGAATTTCAAAAGAAAAAGTTAAAAGAAAAAAGATTAGACTCTGAAAAATTTAAAGAAGTATACAATTACTTTGAAATAAACAGTCTGGGAATACTGCCTAAATATCAGAATAATGCTACAAAAAACAGAGTAAAAGAAGCAGCACAGAGGCTACTAACAGAAAAAGAATTTCAAGACCTTTCTGATTACTCTAGATTAAATAAGAACAGTTCATTTTTTGAAGAGAGTTATAGCCCAACTTATGTACCTTCTTTACAGGCTGAAAAATTAGCCTATCAAAATGATCCTACTAAATTAGCAGCATATAAAGGAGATTACCAAAGAGTAAAAGATGTGGGAGTAACAACCTTTGCAACAAGCGAAAGTTTTATAAGGATCAATAGTAGACTATACCAAAAAACAAGTGAAACACAAGGACAACCTTTTTATACACAAATACCTATATTCAACTCTGAATTTTTTGTCGTGGAAGATACAGGGGAAGTTAACAAATTTGAGTATAACACAGTAAAGAACTACCTTCGTAGACAACCAAACATAGAGTCTAAATCAAATAAATACTCTAGTGCAGAGTTAGAAAGTATAAACGAAAACAATTTTGATTGCAACTAAAACCAAAAAATGAGCTGTAAAATAAAATACAACAAAGATACACCAGTAGCAGTAGAGAAAGCTAATGGAGCAGAATCTCAACTATTTAAGGACACCTTTTCACATCCAATCATAGAAGATTTTGAGGATGCTTTAGACTTCTATAAAAATATCTACTCTGACAAACTTTATCAAAAAGAAGAGAACTATACTATTGCAAATAGGGTAAATGGAGAGATAATGACCTCTTATAAAGATGCTTTAGCCACTGAGGCCAGTGAGATAGAAGTAGGATATTTAGATAACTCAGGAGAGTTTTATTCGCTTAGAAAAATAAAACCTAGTTTTGATACATCTACTCAAAAAGGATTTATTAATACTTATATAAAGCAAGGGTTTTTATCAGACATAAAGAACGTTGTTTCAGGTAAAAGTTATTTCCAGTCAGCAGGACAAACTCAGATAGGCTCTTCAATAAAAGAAGATATTGTTAGGCAGGATGCTTTGGTTAATCTAGGTTGGAAGAAGTTTCAGTATAGTGGTAATGGTTTTACTTTTGAAGAGATTAAAGACCCAGACTCGTACAATAAAACACAGAGTATAGTAGAGAAAGAAATACATGATTTGTTATTTCGCACAAAAAAAGAAAGAGAATCTAGCACAGGACCCAAACTAACAGAAGATGAATTAAAGCTAAGGCTTCTTGATTTGTTAGACAGAATGGGAGTAAGTGTTATATCTATGTCTAACTACATAGAAAAGTATAGCTCACAATCAGGAGTAGATCCAGAGGCAAGAGCTCTAGCTGATATAGCAAACCAGATAATAGCGTTTGCAGATGGAAATATAGAGACAAAGGACTTAGCAGAAGAGACTGCTCACTTTATAGTGGAGTCTTGGGACCAGGATAAAATAGCTAACCTACTTAAGAGCATAAATAAAACGCCTCAATGGGCAGAACATGCACAGAAGTATACCGAAATATACTCTAAAGACTATTCTGGGGCAGAGTTAGACAACATAGTAAGAAGAGAAATACTAGGAAAAGTATTAGCGGATAATTTAGTCAGCAATTTTTCTACAGAAGGTGCTACTTCAACCTATTCTTTTATCATAAATAAAGTAAAGGAGTTTTTCAACAACTTTATGGATTTTATGAGAGGCAATTATACGCAAACGCAAAAAGAACAGTTAGCAGATTTCACAGAGCAGGTAAACGATTTGCTATATGAAAAGCAAATATCTAGCCTATTGGACACAGAAAATTTCAAAACCAACTCAAATGTAATGTATAGTGTTGGCCGAGAAAAATCTGAAATAAAAGGGATGCGGGCCGAAGTAATAGAAGGACTTAAATTCCTACAACAGACTATACGTTCTTATGGTAAATCAGCCAGGGGTGTAGTAGATAACCAAACGCTAAACCAGAACATTAAAAAACTGCAACAAATTGGGGACCAAGAGGATATTCTTCTTCAAAAGCAAGCTGCTATAGAATTAGTAGCTGTAGCTGACTCTCAGACCAACTTTTTATTGTCTAAAATAGCCGATAAGGAGGACTATACTTTTGGGGCAGAAGAGAACGCTGCTTACCAAACACTTGTTAGAAATATCAACCCTCTTCTAAAGTCTATGGAGAGCAATATAAGAGAAAACCCAAAAGAATATCCTAGAAAAGATTGGGAAAAAGTAGAGAAAGCTATTTCAGATGTAAGAAAGAAGATAGATACTCTAAGCTCTGATTCCACTAAGGTTTACAAAGGTGTTATAAACACTATAGCTGATAGAATTATAGCTAAACACAATTTAAATGAAGGCTACAAAAAAGATTTAGAAGCTTGGTTAGAGGCAGCAAAACAAGACACCAGTATTTTCCACAGGTATTTTGGACAGATTGTAAATTCAAATGATCCTTTATTAGGTATGTCCTCAGAGGTTATTGAAAAGATATTGAACGGAGCTAATCGAGAATATGTTAATGAGATAAAGGCTTTTCAAACTACAATAAAAGAATTAGGACTAGATGAGAAAGACCTAAAAGGGTTTTTCAATGATGGTTTTCTTTTAGACGAGTTTGACCACAGTAAGATAGAAGATTTTATGAATACTGTTAGGGCAGAATCTAGAAAAATCGCCACAGGAGAAAAAACTTCGGTAGAGGACATTAAAAAACAAGCTTTAGATAATAAGCTAGAGAGGATGAGCCCAGAAGAAGAGGCAGCCTATCAAAAAGAGTTTGAAAAGAGAAGATCTGAGTTCCAACAAAGGTATTTTACAGATGAGTATTATAAGGAGAAGCAGGATAGATTTGACAAACTAGGAATATCCAGACAGACTATAAATGTGATAGGTAATTACAGTGCAGCAAGGTCTGAACTTATAGGGAAAGCCAAGGATGGCTCTATTATAGACTATTCTAAGTTATCTAAAACAGATAAAGAAGTACTACAATACTTAAAGAGAAAAAGAGCAAGCGACAAGTCCTTTTTTAACTCTGACGGTACTTTTAAAAAAGGCATCTCTTATACTATTGAAGAGCCCTCAACAGGTAGATTTATAGAAGAGAGAGGGTTGTTTTACTCTGTAGACCAAACAAAAGATACAACCGAAGAAGCTGTTATAGCAATGGATTTGCATATACTAGATAAAGATTATGCTGATAGAACAAAGGTTAAAAACGCTGAGGAGGGTAATGAGACACCAGAGGTCCCTGCTATTTTCAGAGATAAAGTTAAAGAAATAGAACAGTCACAAGGCAGAGAAGCAGCTACAAACTTTATAGAGTCCAATGCATCAATATTCTTCAACCAGGATTTTTGGGAAAGAATGAGTTCAGGAGAGAGTTATACAGATAGATTGGCAAATACTGTAGGTGAGTTAGAAGAAAGTGAAAATAAGACTTTGCTGGTGAAGACTATTGGGGAACTAAGAAACTCAAATAATTTAAAATCTTCTTTACTTAAGCAATACAACGACACAAACAAACCTTTTGAGATAGATGCCACTAAAATGGATTCTGCTATAAAGGAAAAGATAAAAGAGTTAGATGCAGAAATACAGTTAGCTTATCAATTTTTATCTAAGAACGTTACCATGCCAGAAATAGAAGGTGAGGGAGATGTTGAGATAGAAAACCCAATATTTAAAAACGATGTTAACGCAGCTTACCTAGCGGAAGTAGAAGATAGAGGATATACATTAAAAGAAGAGATAGACTTTATAAAGAAAAATGCTAACAAGGATGCCGAAGAAAAAATAGGTACTTTTAAATACGCTATAAAAAGGTATTTCAATGGAGACCCTTCCGCATTGTCTGGTGTGGCCAGAAGCTTTATTGATAGTTATGAAGGTGTAGCAATAGAAGAGGCAGATGTTGATACACTGACTAGAGATTTTGCGAGAACACAAGTAGCATCTTATTACAAGAGACTAATACCCAATGAGTACTCAGATATATTTGATAAAAAATCTTATCAGTCTGCTCAAGAGTATTTGAAAGCTTTAGAAGGTGCTTCTTATGTAGAGATTGCCCCTAACTATTCTTTTTTAGAACAAGACGATAATAAATTTATAAACACTAATTTTCTCACCGAGTACGAGGGTGCCATACAAGTTAAAAAAGGAGATGTTTCTTATAACTCACCTGTATTTAGAGAGGATGGTAGTTTTAAAGAGTATGTACCAAAGAAACAAAGCTTTGAGTCTAATAAATTCAAAGAAACTTTTGGTAGTATTAAAGATGAGAAATCTTCTAAAAATCAGGCTTTATATAAAGGACTACAGGTAGTCAAAGACCTTCAAAGAGAGAGTTTAAAAGACATGAATATAAAAGGAAGGCATAGTCTATATAAGTTACCCCAACAAAGTAAAAAGGGGGTAGATAGAATAGTGGATGTAGTAAAAAGAGCCAATAAAGGAGGCATAGGACAAGGGTTGGAAGAACTGTTCACATTTAGAGTAGATGACCTAGAGTACGGAGAGTCTATAAAAGGAGCTAATATTTCTGTTATACCTACATATTATGTAAGAGATTTAGAGAACAAGGCAGAACTTTCAGATGAGCTTTTCTACACTTTTGCTACAATGAGACAGCAAGCAATACTCCATAAACACCGAAAGAAAAACATTGGAGAAGTTTTAGCTATAAAGGACGCTTTAGAAAAAAGAGAGTCAAAAGGAAACAGAAAAGTTGACGCAAAGAACACAATAGAGATGTTCAACAACCAAATGGATTATGCTATTTTTGGTAAGAACGAGACTAAAGAGTTTAAAGTAAATTTCTTTGGTAATACTATAGATATAACAAAAACTGCTCGTATGTTACTAGACTTCATTAAGTTTAGAAACCTAGGTTTTTCTGCTATAGTGGGTGCTACTTCTTACTTTTCATCTGAGGTAAACTTCCAAATAGAGAAGATGGTTGGAGAAATAACAAACACTTCTTCTGAAAGGTTGGGTAGGGCAGCTTTTGGTAGGGCAGCTTTTGCAGCCATGTCAGAGGTAGGTAAATTAAAATCTGACTCAGAGCTTAACACCTTTGGAGAATTTTTTGGACTGTTTGACCTAAACGCTAGGTATGAAAACGTAAATTACGGTTATTTTGGAAGGAATTTAAAAAACTTAGGTTGGGCAGTACACCAAATGGGTAACTTCCCTATTACACCTAGAGTAATGTATGCAACACTACATGATTTTAGAGTTGTAAAAGGTAGAATAACAACCGAGTACCAATTTAAAATAGACAGAAAAATAGAGGATGCTGATGTAACTAATTCACAGTTAAAAACAGAGTGGGCAGAGTATGAATCAGAAGTAATATATAACTATCTAGATAAAAAAGACGGTGTAAAGATAAAGCCAGAGTTGAAGAGTAAATTAGATCCAGAATTTGCTAATGACGAGTATTTAGAGATAAAAATGCAAGCTATAACAGACAAGGTAAAAAGAGCAGCTTCTCAACTAGACACACAAATAACACAGTCACAGAGAACAGCAGCACAAAGACACTTTGCTATGAACTACCTTATGACACACAAAGGGTGGTTATCTGTAAAAATATCTGATAGAACTAAAAATGCTCATTATAATACAGCAACGGGTATATACGAGGAAGGATCATACAGATCTTTCTACAAGTGGTTTGAGGCTTCTGTAACAGATATGGTATCAAAGAAGAACATCAGGGCATTTAATGACGGGTGGAACGGAAAAGACTTAGAAAGAGAAGGGGATGTACCCTTCGAAGAGCTTTTGGCAACAAGAAGAAGGAATTTAAGAAGGGTGGCGATAGAATCTGTATTTTTTACAGGTTTAGCTGGTATAGCCTATGCGCTTTTAAACTATGCAGATGATGACGAAGACAACTATGCTTTACAGTTGACATCCTATTTAAGTTTAAGAGTGCTGAACGAACAAGCTTCAGGACAAGTAGGCTTAGGATACCAAATGTACGAGACTTTAGACTCCCCATTTGTAGGGTTAGCAACAGTAGCAGACATTTTAGCCATGCCACTAAACATGTTAGACTCAGAGGTAGTAAAGAGTGGAAGGTATAAAGGAGAGACAGTAAGAATGCAATCTCTTAAAAAAGTAATACCAGGATTAAAAACCTTTGACGATATGCAAAAGTTAAAAGATACAAGAGATACTTACTACTTCTATAACAAGAACAACATTAAATTCTTTAACCCTATAGGAGCAGCATTAGTATCAGGACTAGAAGACTAATTAAAAACAAGAAAGATGAAAAAGGAATGTGAAATTTGTGGAGAAGAATGGCCTTGTTATAAGGTAGAATGCCCACAGGAAAAGTAGAAGTAAAAAACCCCTCTAGTTAATTCTAAAGGGGTTTTTGTTTAATATCTCTCTATACCTAAAGTTTGAGATTGGCAAGAGGTTATTTCTGTATCACTCCAAAATGGGGCCATACTTAATCCTTTCGGGTCTATATAATACCAAGTACCTCTATACAACTTCCTACCCCATCGGTATTGAGTGACATTAAACTTTAAATCTAAAAGTTCTATTATAAATATCATAAGTTTTTTTATTTGTTTGAGTACCTATTTGGTAAATTATTTTTTCTATCAAATTTCCCTTCTTTGTAACACTTAAAATTTAAATTCATTCTATAAGGACCTACAGTTTTACCCTCAAAACCTCTTAAATAGGCTATATACATTGACTGCGTCATAACTCTTTATTTTTGGACTTACTTCTGTAAATAACTGAAAAATATTTAGCACCTATTATGCTATTAGGGTAACACACTATTCTTGAAAAAAAGCCTTCACTTCTGTACTTAAGTACTACTTCTTTAGCTATTTCTTCATTTCGTGTTTCTGTACTTTTAGTTCCACTTCTGTTAACAAATTCGTGATGCATATAGCCTAAAGAATCGTTTTTTATTTGTTGTTCATTGGTAGGGTACTGATAACTATGTCCCCTCCTTTCTTCCAACATTCTTTTATATTGATATTCTTTTAAATCTATATTGTTTATTTTTGTTTCCATTTATTTTTAACTAATTAAATCTAAAAATTCCTCAATAGACATTTTACTATAACTGTTTCCTTCATCACTATAACTGATGCTAATATCACCTCCCCATACCATAAAGTATACAGTATAAAGGTTATCACCTATGAATCCACTTACGCACCTATAGTAATCCCAACTTTCATCTCCGTATTCACCTTCATAAATATCAACATCCTCAGCTTCATTATTCTCTAACCACTTAACAAAAGTGTTTTTAGCCTTATTTATATCCGTTATCCCTGCTACTCTAGTGGCTCTCATAATTTTTCATATTCAGTTAATATTTTATCAAGTTCTTTTTCAGAATATCTAGGAATATTGTACACCATATATGTTTCACAAAATTCTAAGTGCTTAAAGTAAACCCTATTCTTCTTTATTACAGTCTTTCCTTCCCTAATTCTTTTTGCTGATAAAGTCAACAACTTTTCGTTTTTAATGGGAACCCTCAAACAAGAGTATATGTCACAGTCTTCATCCTCGTAGTGTATAACATGCCCATCTTCTGTCTCCAACTTTTTAGGCTGGAACCTGTCCCAAACACCTACACGCTTTAGATAATCAACTTCCACTTCATCTACAGCAGTTTTAACTTGGTATCTAAGTAAGCTAGTAGCATATCTAACCAGATATTCTTTCTCATCTTCTGAGCAAGCGTCAACTACTGAAACATCTTCAGCAAAACCTAAAAGTCTTGTTGCAGAAGTAATGTCCTTTACTATTCTGTTTTCTTTTATTGGATTGTCCATAATTTATTTTTTACAAATATATAAAAACCCCTACATAGAATGCAAGGGTTTAAGATTAATTTAACTTTCATACCGCATTATCCCAAAAACCAATACAGCTTTGAGTTTTATTATTAAATTCAAAATTCGTCCAGTACTGCTTAAAACTACTAGTAGCAGTATACCTATGGCATTTATCTTTTACAGGGCAATCAATCCCGTTACATTTACTTATATCTGGCATAATTTATATTTTAATTGTGATGGTCAAAACTAACCACATCTTTATTTACTAACAATTCATCTATCTCTTTAAAAGAAAAAGGTCTAAAACCCTCGTGACAATCAAAACCGACATCCATACTTTTACCTTGGCCTGGTAAATTACCATGACTGTGGCCATATAGCATGTAGCTACCGCTATTTTTGTGCATTCTGTTCCAAGTCCTCATAGAGTAATGAGATAAAACTATTAACTGCTTTCTAGCTTTTATACCCTGTTCTTTGTAAGGTATAGCTATTTGTAACTCTAGATAGTCTTGAACAGAAGAGAAGCAAGACTGCAACTCTTTACTCTTTCTAATTTCAGTATCGTGGTTACCGTAGATAAAATGAAGCTTTTTTACATTTAGCCCATCCCTAAACTCCTTTACTCCATTAGTGTTCTCTTTGTTACTGTAGCTACCGAAATTCCAATCACCATTGCAGAAAAGAATATCGTTCGCACCAACAGTTTCATTTATATTCGATATAAGCCTCTCATTATGCTCCTCTAAAGTTGAGAAATCCCTACACATAGAAGAACCTTTCCATTCAGTAGTACCTCTTACAATACTCTTATGGTTATAATGAGGATCACTGCAAAAAAATATATTCTGCTTATCCGTTAATTGTAATTTTATCATAGCTATATGTATGTTTTTTAAACGTTAATCATAGTTATATGTATATTGACCTAAACAATTTCGTAATCGTTTTCTAATCTATATAAGTTAAGCATATCTAAACCTCCTGTAGTATAAGTCTCTCCTGTATCTACACAAAGGTAGTTTTTAAGCATAACTCTCCTCTGCTCACCTTTAAACTCTATTATATAAGGCTCTTCTTGGAGCAACATCTCTCCTCCCGTTATTGGTGATCTCATAGGCTTTATTGGCGATTTCATAATTATTTATTTTTTAAATTTGCATCATACCAATCTATAAAGTTCACAACAGCTAAAAAAGTAGCCTCTCGTTTAGTATCCCTATAAAATTGACTGTAGTAAACATCAGCTTTCTCTGGAGTTAATTTAGTCCCTTGTATTGAACAGGAATTACTTGAAATGTATACAGCAAAATAACCATGATAGTCATCATAAATACTTTCAATCTTTTCAACCACAGGCATCAGCCAATTCCATTCATTATAGTATCTCAATTCACCATGCCTTCTACATAAAAAGTAAAGATTTGAAAATTTAGTAGAAGCACTTCCTTTCTTACCATAGTTCTTAGGTGTATTTTTCATCCACCAACCAGGTTTAAATACAGAATCAGGATCGTAGGGTATATACTCATAACCTTTAAACTCTGCTATTCGATTACTTTGTTTTGTAATTTCATTTTCCATGTTATTTACTTTTATTTTCTTCCATTAGCATATTATTAAATGCAGTACACCGTTCACAAGTTGGATCATCACATGCTGCAATAATGTGCCTTTCGTCTGAAACCCACAATTTACCACATATTGTACTACCTCTGTACTCTCTTGGACGTTTACTAGAGTAATTAAAAAAAGCATCTATATCTTTGGCAGATATTTTGCCATTGTATACGTTAACATTTCCCTTACACTTTGAAAAGTGTTCAACTTGAGCAAATAAACCCCTTTCTACTTCTAAATCACAGTCTTTACATTTCATCTTCTTTGTTTTTACTTACATCCAGAACTAATAACTCATAGCTTTTTGTTGGGGAGTTTGATTGAGTAGTATTACTGTCTAATAAAGGACTGTGCTCTACCTCAATTTCAGAATCAACATACTTAGGCTCAACATTTTTATATTTCTCCCAGTCTATATTCTCTTCAAAATCTCCAGGACTACCTGTTAATATTTTTAAATTGTACTTCATAATTATTTATTTTTACTCAAATCCAAAATCTCCATTCTGTAACTTTCTGTTGCTGGACCTGTAGGCGATTTTACTTTTTCTTTTATCTTAACCTTCTCCCCCAAGGAATTAATCCAAACTGTCTCTGCATCATTCTCAACCTCACAAGTAAAATCTGCATGGGTACCATTATCTTGTAGCACACTCATTGTAAAAGCTTCGTGGTAAATAATCTCTCTATCTGGGTCAGCGATAAATAAGCCACTATCCTTCAAAAAAACATCTTCCATCATATCCCACAAGGCATTTCCTTCTAAGTGGCTGTACTGTGGGTACTCTATTTTAAACTCTTCTGGTGTCATAGTTATTTCTTTTTTAGATTAGGTCTTAACTCTTTACCCTTATCAATATTGTAACCACTACGTATGAATATTAAGTCCTCTAAGTCCGTCCAAAAATCTTTACCACTACTTCTAGTTTGTAATCTAGCTCTTTCGCCAACAACTTCTGATAAAACAAACCGCATTTGGTTATTACTTTGCCAAGTAGTGTGGTAGTTACAGCCTATTACAATTCTCTGGTCGTTAATGTTCTTTAAAGGTAGGTTAGGCTCTTTGTTATCCTCCTTCCATTTATCTATTAGCCATACTGGTACACCCATAAATTCTATTTTATAACCTATTATTTTCTCTCTTGGGCACTTACCATTAATTGTATGCCCTTTAAAAGTAGTGGTATTATAAACCTCTGTAAAACTACACTCTAATCCCCAATTACTCAACACTCTTTCCACTCCATAAGGATATGCCCAACAAGCTATAAATACAGAATCACCTTTTAAAAGACTATCTTTAATTGGAAAACACATTGATATAGTTCTTCCTGCCTGTCTCATAATTATTTTTCTTTAAATTCTTGTAGTTTCATATTTTATTATCTTTTATGGGTATATCCCAAGTTGCTATTCCATTATCGTCCAACTCAAAAGTATTTTTTATATCATCAAAAGGCACATTAAATTCTTTTGCATCCTCAAGCATCATTTTGTAAAAACAAAGTCCTAAAGAAGTCAGATTTGGTTCTAATATTATATCATTTTTCATATTTTCTATTTTAAATTAGTTAATCTCTCTTCTAACCACTCTTCAAGCATATCTTCACAATCTTCCCTACTCATGATAGGTACAAGAACTAAAGACCCCACAGGAGCTTTAAAAAAGTTTAGACCGTCCATTACCCCGTACTTAGATAGTACATAAATCAACTCCTCCTGACTCCTATCTTCAAACCAGTAATCAATTTGACTTTTTAACTCTTCTGATAACTCCATAATTATTTATTTTTTAAATTAGTTGCGGGGAAGATATAAAAACAGTTAAACTTACCCAACAGCACAAATATACAACACCCTACTAGTAATACAGTAAGCTTTAACATTAATTTATACTAATGGCACTCGAACCAATTGTTTCCTACCATATATTCAAAACCCATAGGTACTTTTACTTTTAAATCTCTAGATACCTCTTCAATACTATCTTCTAAAGCTTCTGATATAATACTTGGTAAAGCCACATAGAATCCTTTTTTACTAGAACCTAGAGCACTCAACTGTCTACCTTTCCAATTTGCTATAAAAGCTTCTCCCTCTTCTTTTGTTTTAAACTTTTTAAACTTTAAGTGTTTAGGCTTTAAATACATATCCTGTTCATCATGATACTCTATCATTGAACATAAGTCGGGGTCCCCTTCAAAAGGATCAATGCATAAACCCAAAGCCTCTATCTTCTGAGCGTAAAGAACAGTAACATATTTTGCAAATATAATACCAGCAGACTGAAAAAGACTGTTTAAAAGTGCGTGTTTACTTCTAACTTTTATTTTTCTACCATCTAAGCCCAGTATATATTTTTTACCTGTATTCTCCCAATATTTTGTAACGGCATCTCTCAAATCTTTCAATGCTGGGGAATTATCCCAGAACATGTTGTATATCTCTTTTGCTCTCTCTTCATCTACACCCAACATCTTCATAATCTTCTTTATTTGGGCACCATAAATAAGACCATAATCAACTGATTTTGCATCGCCCCTACTAATACCCATAGCTAAAGATTGAGATGTGTGCCAATCGTTAGGCTTCTCACCTGTAAACAGTAATCCTAACTCTACGCCCAAAGGGTAATTATAAACATAGTGTGCCATAATACGAGCTTCCAAACTGGAGTAGTCAAAACCGTAAAAAACATTACCCTTTCCTGCACCAAAAAGACTTCTAAGCTCCTCTCCATAAACAGAAGAAGGTCTTGCAATGTTAGCAACAGATATGTGGGTATACCTGTTAGTTACAGCTCCAATCTCTATAGAGGGGGTAGGTATCCTACAGTCTTCTTCTCTGTAATTAGCTAAAAAACCTGTGTTAGGTTCTTCTGAACTTAAATCTAGATTTTCTATATCTCCTCCTGCAATAGAAGATTTTCTGTGTTTGTAAGTTAAATATAAAGCAAAATCTTTTGCAAACTCAACATCATCTCCAAGTTTTATAAGGTTAGGACACAAATCTTTCTCTACACCAACACGAACAGGAGGGGATGTTGGCACCCTCACAGGAAAATCTTTTTCTAATTTCTTAGCTAGAGTTGGTAGTATCTCTTTTGGATTTATACCAAGCTCTTCTAACCTAAGCTTTTTATACTTACCTTCCATAGTCTCTTTGTACCACCTTTCTAAGGCAATAATTCTTTTTTCATAGGGTAGACTCTGTTTTTTACTATCTTTTGTTAGGTCCCGTTCTCTCCACTCACTAGGAATCCAACCATAACCATTAATTAAAGTTTGCTTTACGTGATCTAGATTATCAATAGTACCAACAACTGTTGTTTTTATAGGTTCTGAAAAGGGTACTTTATAACGTTTCTTATTATAAGTAAAAAACCAAGTGTCTTCGACTTTGTTTATAAAACCACTTACTTTATCAACAAACTTTAACATGTTTGCTGAAAGTGTACCGTCTTTTTTTATTTGTGTTTTTGGTGGAGTATAAAAATCAAGCTCCCCCTTATTCATAGGTTTTGGTGGTAGTATTGGATTAACCTTGTTTGTAAGGTCATTCATTTTTACTGTCAAGTCCTCAACACACTTTATAGCAGCTTCTTTATCAAAACTAAATCCTAAAGACTCTCTTTTTATAGCTAAATCTGCAAGTTTGTGTTCTTTCTTTATAGATTGGCCCCAGTTATATCTTGAGAACTCCTTACATAGTGCTAAATAGACATCCTTATTAACTTTTGTATCGGTTATACAGTAAGGCTTCATAAACTTATTGAAATCTCTAAATTCTTGTCCTTTAGGAGACCCCTTTTCTATTATTCCTGCATCAATACATTGTTGTCTGTAATCATCTTTTAAGTTAGATAGTTTTTTACCCCAAGCTTTTAAGGAGTGACCACCAAATCTATCGGGGTTTGCCAACCTAGATAAAATCAAAGAATCGAGCATTTTTACATCCCTACCAAAAAGTTTATCACTTTCATTTAAGTAGCCTATTTTATAGTCTAAAACCCCAAAAAGTTTTAAAGTAATGTAGTCGAATTTTATTCCATTGTGTGCTACTATATATTTAAAAGGCTTTAATGTCTTTTCTAACCATTCAGAAGTTATCTCTTCATTTTCAGCTACAAAAACTTCCTTGGTATATACATTTGTAATAGCAACAACCCACAACCTAGCAGTACTTTTTAATTTGTAAGGGAAAGAGGAGAAGTCCAACAGTTCTGCCAGTAGTCCGTTAGTTTCAATATCTAGTGTACATGTTGGTATCATAGTTTTTTATATTTTTTGACATTAAATTGTGTAGGTGGGCAATACAACTTTACCTTAGACTTGTATTCTTCTGGTTGCAACATCGACATTAAAATGTTCTTAAGAGGCTTATTTTTCATATTTTTTAATTTAGTCTTTCTTGAGGGGTGTTGGAAAATACGTCCCTTTAATAAATAACTGATTTGCCGTCTTTAGGTAACCACTAGTGCCTTTACTTAGGTACTCATTAGCTCTTATACACTCCTCTAAAGAAGACCAAAGATTTTCTAGGCCATAATAAGCTGCAAGGCCACCACCTATAAAACTAGCAGAAAGAACCTGGTTATGACCATTATCAGTTATTCTCTTTATCAGATTACACAGTAACCTCTCACAATCCCTTTTTTCTTTTTTAGTGTGTTCTCCTTTAATATCTATATCCTCCATGCAGTAATCAAAAGCATTTGTCTTATAACCCTTTAAAGAAGATCCGATAGCATCATCTCTAAACTTAGCATCTTCATCCCAAGAGTTAAACAGTGGTAAAACACAACGTTCGTTCGATAGGTCAAAACCTTTGAATTTATCTAGGTGGTAGGCTATACCAAAGTAGTACTGTTTATACTCTTCTACTGATTCGGGGCACTTATCTAGAAGAAATATGAATTTACAGCCTGATTTTGAAGGGGACAGAAAAGCAAAAATACAACTTTTAAACTTAGAAAAAATATAATCTCGCAACTCTTCTCCATACTCTATCTTATCGTACTCCAGAACAGCAAAAGGTAAGAAGTAATCTATTGAGTCGTAATTTCTATAGTTTAACTGCACAGATGGTGTAGTAAAGAACAAATTAGCTCGCTTCAATTGATCTTTAAGTTTTAGATCTCCTTTTTCAGCAGCCTCTTGTATAGCCAAGAAAGCCTTTTTCATCTTACTTTTGGGAGTCTTGACTGTTTTTATAAACTGCCTAAGAGATATATCCCCAGATGGAACAACTGTCCCTATACCTTTATGAAACCAAGGGAATTTTAAGTCCAAGTAATTTACAATGTCTAAATCCGTGTTCTTCATAAGTATGTATAATTATTGTATTTCTCTTCTAAGCTTGTATTTAATAGCTTTAATCTCCTTTTCTTGTCCAGGTTTAGTAACTGAGTTTTCAAAAGTATTTACTACCTCCCAACCCTCTTTTGTTAAAAAGTACAGAACTTTATGTAATTTTTCAAATTCACCTCTACTAAACTCAATCTCTGTAAATATTTCCATAGTTATTTATTTTTTAACACTTTCAATAATCTCTTTACATAGTTCATTGGGTATCTTAGACCTATTATAACTATCTTTTCTTCCTTGTGTTCCTGTTTTTGAACCTCGTCTTGCACTTTCGTGATGACAATGTTTGTCAATTATTTCACCTGTTTCTTTATTGTATTTAAAGTTTTTACACATTGGTCTAGGAATCCACGTTTTAGAGTTTGTCCAAATGTCTGTAGGTTTTGCCCTATCGTCACCATATTGGCAGTACCAAACAGTATACCTTTTAAATTCTTGCATCCATTCCATATGTCTTAACATACCTCTCGGATTTTCAATAAAGAATACCATTTTAGGGTTAATCACTAGCCATTCTTTAATTAACCCTATCCAATGTTGGTTTACTGCATCGCATTTTATAGCGTATTCACTTTTAGGTTCTTTAGTGTTTGTTCGGTGAGTTGAACAAGCTGCGATACTATAAGTGGTGCAATCAGGAGAACCCCAAACAACATCAGTAATAAAGGGAATATCTTCTTTTTTAAGTATTCCAATATCAATACTTAAATCTATTTTTTCATAGTCAGTCCAATCTACACTAAATACATTTAACCCTTGTTTTTCAGCTTCTTTACCAATACTTCTTGATCCTGCAAATAATTCAAGTAACTCCATAGTTATTTATTTTCTACAAATATACAACAAAAAGGCCCTCACTAATAGGCGAAGGCTTAATTTAACATAAATTTAAGTGTTAGACGGCTATTTCTAGTTTAAAAGGAAACTTTTTAATACCTTTAGGCATATTAAAATCAAAATCTTCTATAGTATGATTGTAGAAAGCTTTAGGTTCGCAGTTTAAAGCTAAAGTGGGTTGTTCATTTACCGTCTGTGCCTCTTCCAATAAGTACTTAGCAGCGTCCAAATGTTTATTGTAGATATGAACGTTCTGAACAAAATGTAAAAAGTCTCCCAGTTGATGTTTTACACCTGTTTTAAAGGTTAAATGGTTACAGACCATCATACTCAACATAACATATTGTGCAGGGTTAATAGAAGCTACTGTGAGATAGTCCATAGATCTCTGTATCAGTGTTAAATCTATGTACTTAGCATTACCTAGTTCTCTAACAGTCCACATTGTTTGATAGGCACATTCAACCAACTGTTTACCTTCTTGGTGCTTCCAATTATAGAAGGAAGTCATATGTCTCCTACTAAAAGGGTCTTTCTCTAAATTTTTTAACAATGAAGTTACTTGATTTTTGTTAACCTCAAATCTGTATAAATATTCCTCATCATTGTTGTATACTACTGTTATTCTATCTCTAATTTTTTGATTATTTAAAGACAAGTTACTTTTGCGAATAACAAAGTATATCTTTGGGGAAGGCTCATTCATTCTTTCAGCTAAGTCCTTAACGGATAAGAATGCTTCGCCCTCAAAAAAATAAACCTTGTTATCTTCCGAGTACAGCTCATTATCTTTGTACTGTATAAAAACACAAGTGGATTTACTGTAGAAATTAGCCCCATAGTAGTCTTTATCTAAAACCCAACCTTTAAAAGAATCCCTTTTAGCAGTAAAAAATTGAGGTATTTCCAAACAATCTTCCAAAAAGTTTTCAAAACTATTCCACCTTTCATCTATCATATTAGGGTTCCAGTTACTCAGTTTTTTATTTTTAGAAAAACACCGTTCAAACATTTGTGACCACTTTTTTTTCATTTCTTCTATGGTATCTTCCCCTAGCCAATCAAATCTTTTATAGTTCCCATAAAATCCTGTACCATTTATGCTTTTATAGTACCTGCTCTTAATATTTTTATATCTTACTTGGCTTTGGCCTACTTCTCTTATTTCACCAGTATCTAAAAGTTGGACTTTAAACTTTAAAGGTTTATTTGAAGTTTTATCTAAAACTCTAAAATTACAGTATTTTCCTATTACTTCAGTATTAGCTAGTTTATGTTCTTTTTTTGAGTATACATTTACAAAATCACCAAACCCTTGTATTTTTGTAACTTTTTTATTTTTTCTTTTAATTTTAACTACTTCCCTAGACTTATCGTAAGGCTCTAAATTCCAAGCATAGGCTGTACCTAAGTTACCATCTTTGTTCATCCAATCTGACCACCAATAAACTCCATTTCTTTTGAAATCTATTTCCTTATTTGATTGATCTCTATAAATAGTTAGTATTTCTCCTAGAGAACTTTTTAAGGCTGTTGGTCTAAGAGTTATAATAGGGAACTCTCCTTTGGCTATGTCGTATTTAAAGAACTTCTGGGTAATAAACAGAGAGTGAGCTTCAGAACCGTCTTTCCATTTTGGCCTTGGGTTTTTATCCCAGGTTCCTTTCTTAGTAATTTCTTCTAGCGTATCTAGAAAGTATTTGTCTGCCTTATTCATATCTTTTCAATTATAGTATTAACTTTAGATTGTGCTGCCAGCATTGCTGATTGAATACTTTTAAACATATCTTGGTGTATCCTTTGTAAGGTGTGCTCTATATCTGGGGAATGTGAACCACACCCGTACCTCTGTGCACCAAAAGGTATCCTTTCCATGTCATCACTAAGCCTTTTAAGGTGCTTCTTGCAAACTTCGTACTTTAAAATTTGATTTTTATCCATTGTTTTTGTTTATTAGTTTTTATTTAAAATCAATTTCAATAGGCAAAGCAATTAAATCTGCATGTGTTGCTCGTTCGTATCTTGTTATTTTAGGAGCGTAACTTCCACCACCATTTCCATAGCTAGGGTCATCCCACTTTTCAATTCCTACTTCAACCATAATTGTATAGTTAAATAGCTGTTGTTTAAGGTACCATTCTCCTGTTAGTTCTCTTTTATTATCCATAATTTCTAGGCTTTTGTTTTTAACAGAGGGGTACCAATGTCCCTCTGTGAAATAATACTTTGCTTTTTTGTTTGCTTTTTGTTCATTATTACTTATTTAATGTCTAGTTTTTATAGTAATAAACTGGACAAATTATTTTTATAACATTGTATAAAAAACATTAAAACGTGTTTTTATACGGGTGTTAGCGGTAATTGATTGTTTTATGTTTAATATCTTCAATCCCTTTAAAGTTCCGCTTTGCTTCTGCTACAAGTTCGTTCATTGTGCAACCACCTTCTCTTCTTCGTAGTTTTTCAATCATCCAAACAAGCGGAACTAAATCTCCATTATTATCTTGTGGTGATTCACAACTACCACTAACATCAGGTATAACCAATAAAGGTTTTCTGCTGAATTTAGCCTTAATCTTTTCTATTAACTTTTTCATATATTTATAATTTATCGTTTTTAATCCTTTACTGGTTATACCTGAGTGCCGTTATAAAAGTTATTATTCCTTATAAGCTTCATTACCTTTACATTCGCATACTTCGCAATGTTCTGCTTTATCTTCTGTTTCAATTCCGCAAGCTTTGCAATGATTTATTTTGTTTTTCGTTCCAATACTTAGCAAATTCCAAACTTCTCCTCATGTGAGAAAAGCTTTTATAGTTGTGATCTCCTTTAGGGTGCTTGTATAGCCAAGTATTGTACTCCTTTTCCATTAACTTAAATTCCTCTTTTTCCATAATTTATTTTTTATACTTTGTTACATATAATATTGGTAATTTGCGCTCTTTTGTATGTTTTTGCGTATAGTTCAATTGCATTAGTTATCATACCCTTTAGGGTATATCTAATTGAATCTTTATCTGGTCATCCAACCTATCTTCCCACTCATATAGGGTTTTAAAAACTTTTGTTACATCGCCTCTTTTAATAGTCTCTGGTAAGTTTTGAGAAGCCAGAACTTTTAATACCTCTATTGCAACTCTTACAGTCCCTAATGCTTGTACATTTATAAACTCTTGTTCTTTCATAATTATTTTGTTTTTAATATCATTATATCAAACAGCTCTTTTACATCCCCACAAATAGGTATATCTCCACTCCTTGCTTCTAAGCCACCTCTCCCAAAATCGTTTTCAAAACAGTACCATTCAAACCAGTCTATACTTTGTTCTGTGAATAATTCGTTTAAAAGAATAGTTATTATCTTGCTGTAGTCATCAACATAGTTAATAATGTCTATACCTATATCATAAGCAGTTGATACACTGTCTGATTTCTCTTGGTATGTGTCTACCACTTCTTTAAATTGTTTAAATTCCATAATTATTATTATTATTTTCTGTAAATATACGACAAAAACAAACCCCACCAATGGCAGGGTCAATCTTTTAACAATTACTTTAACATTTAGAATGGAACATCATTATTATCCTCTTCTGTTATACCAAAAGCATCCTTGGTATTAAAGTTGGGTTTTACATTTTTATATGGGTTTTGCTCTTCACCAAATACAGGTGTTTTAGGTAAACTCATCTCTGGGGTCTTAAACTCCTTATTCATAATATCCTTTTGATCTGCATTCAAATCCATCTCTCTTATAAAGAGATTCTTAAAAGGATTATCACTTTCCCTGGCCTTAAGACAGAAATAGAATAAGTTACCAACAGTATCAAAAGCAACCTTACCCTTCTTATCTTCGTCCACCATAAAGTCCTCTAGCCACTCATATCTCTCTCTGTTTACCTTCATAAACTCTGTTACACCCATTTTAAAGGGATCCATAATACCTATGATGTAAGAACTTAAAAACTCAAAGTGTGAGCTACCGTAAATCATACTAGCTTTTGGAACCATCTCATTACTTCTGTCAGCTACATTTTGAAAACTAAGCCTGTTAAACTGAGAGAGCAATATAAAGTAGACGTTCTTAAACTCTTTTCTAAGTTGGTTAACATAGTTAGCAATAGTCTCGAATCTATCAAGACTTTTATTATCTGGCAACACAAGAAGTAAGTGGTCCAAAGAAATAATCACAGCATGTTTTTCCTCGTTCTGTTTACAAAACTCCCTACTCATTTCATAAAACTCTTTGTCTGTGATAGTATCCTCACATACAAATCTTCTATCATCTTTTAGAGACTTATAATACCTTTTAACAATCTCTTTCTCTTCTTCACTAAACTCCTCTTTTAGTATAAGACTCTTCTTCTTGCCTGTTTTCTTGTGGACATCTCTTATAATTCTGTTTAAGAATTTCATTTCTAAACTAAATTCAAGAGACACTATATCATCGGCATTGTCATTAATTTCTGTATCTAACATAAGATCCAGTGTATCATAAAGTAGCTTAGTTTTACCTACACCACTACCTGCTGCAAGAACAATAACATCAGAAGGTAAAAGACCGCCTATATGGCAATCTATAAAGTCCTGTCCTGTCTTTATAATAGGCTTCTTACCTGTCTGTATCTCTTTAAGTTCGCCAAAAGCTTCTTTGGCCAATGTTTTTGCATTCTTTATCCTTGAGTCTAAAGCCATAAATTAATTTTTTGTAAAGGTACTAAAAGTATTTTGTTATTCTTCCTTTTCTTTAACTTTTTTGTCACGCTCTTTAATAAAGCCTCTCTGCTCTTCTAAGACAGCAATAGCTTTTTGACAAGATTCGGCTATTTGTCTAAGCTTAAAAAGACTATTATCTAAATCTTTCTCTGAATTTGTATCTATATCTAGAGTTATACCTCTCACACAGTCTGTAAGAGCAAATTCGGCGTAAATACCTGAACTATATACAAGAGGACTTCTTTGATCTTCTTTTCTTGTAATAGTGATAGCTATAGATGCTGTTGAATGATAACCATTTTTATTTAAAAACCTTCTTTCATCTAATAATATTTTATCCTCCATATCTTTTGTTTATAGTAAATCTCTAATTGATTCAGGAAAAATGTTTTTATTAATCTCAGGGTTTTCTACTATAGTTCTCTTAGCCCATTTTAATTCATTCTCTTGATTCATTCTATGTGCAAAATAGTCTGAAATACACATAGGCTCTGCCCAACCTAAGCTTTTCGGAGTAGACTTATTACAGCAAGCTATTTTTGTAATATAATTATTTACAAATTCTTCTGTTATCCTGTCATCATCTAAATCGAAATTATCATAACTATCCCCAGCAACAAAGTTTATACTATAATAGCCATTGTGGTCTGTTTCAGTGCTCTTAAAAACAAGTATACCTTTTTCTATTTGTTCCCAGCCTAATTCTTTAGCTATCTCTATAAATTTACTCATGACTTTTTATTATTTTTTTCTATATAATCTTTCAAATCTTTAAAAAACTCTTTGTCCCCAAAATAGGGTGTTTTACCAAAGACCATAAAATCTAAAAACTCTTTCTCAAAATCTTTTTGTAATTTTTTTCCTTCTTCCGAGCCTAGATAGCCTTCAGCCCATTTTTCAAGACGCTCCCTTTTTTGCTCCATCTCTCGAAAACGTTTTTTTCTTTGTTCCAACTTTTCAAGTGGAAAAGGGTTGTTTTTTGGTATATAGAATGGGTGCTCTTCTGTCCTTATGTTTACTTTTTCTTCTTCTATCTACACTTTTCATTTGCTAAGTGATCTAAAAATACCGTCTTTTGTGCGTTTTGTGTAACATGGGATAAGGGGCTTGCTAAGTTTTCGCCACTAGGTAACCAAACCTCTACTGGATCTCCATCAGAGTCATATTCGTCAAAAGTAGCTAACATCTTTTTAAATTCTATTAGCGTTATTATTTTAGTATTTTTTAGTTCTTCTAGCTGCTCCTCAATTATCTCTTGAAACAGCTTATTAAACTCTTTCATGTTTCTATTACAAGGTTCGCAACTTTCATTTTGACAGTGTGTTCCCCAATCTTGTAAACCATAGGTGTCGCAACCTCTTTTTAATGTAAAACGCCTCTCTTGTGGGTTTTGAGTATCTTTAAAAACATAGTCTACAGCCTCTTTTATATGTCTTCTGGTAATCTTCTTTTCTTCTTCCATTATGTTATTTTTAGTTTCCAAATATTTTCTACTTCTTTTTTATTCTCTGATAAGAACTGATATAAAGGAGACTCTTCAAACTGAGCCTCAAAACTAGAATACCTGTGCTTATTGTCGTTATAAAATATGTACTGAAGTACCTTTGTGTACTCATACTCTTGGAGGAAATACCAACAGAGCCAGTACATTTGATGAAGACTCAACTGCATCTTATTTCTAAATATAGTACAGTAAGTAATGACCTTCTTCTTGTTACCTATTCTTCTGTCACCATCATCGTGAGAAAGATACATCTCCATTAAGTAATCTGCCATTTTAATGTCTGCTTCTGTAGTATTGGGTATTTGAACAGCCTCTAACAGTTTCTTACCTTTACTTGTAAGCCTTATCTTCTCAAATTCAGATTGTTTCTTAGTACCTTTAATGTACTCTACAAGTGACTCTTTCTCCAAAAGCTCCAGTAATTCATCTCCCATAGACATTGCTATGTAATGAGCTAAATTATCAGTCCTATTTTGACTAATCAACTGTAGTATCATAACATCTGTAGGCATCAAGCCTTTCTCCTTTACAATATCAAAATTTATGTACACGATTGTATTTCTTTTAGTGCTTCTATCATCCCTACATCTAAAGCCTCTTCGTAGGTTTCATAAGTTATATAAACGCTATTCTTTCTTACTGTTTTTCTTACCCACCTTGTAGGGGTTTTTATAAACTTTCCGTAGTATACCTCTTGTGAGTAAACTTTCTTACCGTTTTTACAGTAGGAAGTTATTTCAACATCCATATTATGCTCTTCTCGTAACCACTGATGGAGTTCATACTTTGTAATTGCAGCACCTAAAACAGTTATATGATCCCACTTTATAAAGTGTTTATCAAGCAGCATTGGTCCCTCTGCTTCGCATGTAACCATTTTATTTCTTATCCAACAAAAAAAGGTATGTTTTGCCTCATTTGCCCAAATATACCAGCCAATACTGGTTCTTAAACCACATTCTGTAGCTAAAATAGATGCTTCTAATGTAATTCTCTCTTCACTATGCATAATTTACTGTATTTCTTTTAGTGCTCTTTGTAATGCTTCTTCTATACCCTCATACTTATCTAAAAAGACATCTACATAAATAGGGGAAAACTTCCAAGACTTCAATCTTATCTCAAAGTCTAATATTTCATTTGGTGTAGTATTAGTTTTAACGTCTATATAAATAGAGTGTTTTCTCTCTAACCATAATGCCAATGAAGACTGTCTAGGTGCTTTCCACTCTAGGAAAGAAATCCCTACAATGTCTGAATCTTCATTTATAAGTTTCCACTTATTTAGTGGTTCTCCTGTGTAATAGTTTGCCCATAATTTTCTACAGGGTTCGTTAAAACCTTTTTCTTTAGCTAATTTAGCGGTCTCAACACCTATTAGTCTTTCTTCCATAACTCTAAGTTTCTTTTGTTATTCTTTAAGATTTCTTCTGGAGTCTTCCTTGTGAATAATGGTTGTACTCTTTGAATAATTACAGGGATATCACTCTCCACACCAAACTTATTAGTTTTAAATAGATGTGTTGTATTTGCATCTACACTCTCAAACCTAGCAGTAGGAAAATCTGCTCTTATCCCAAAGGAGTCAAAACTGTAAATACTGTTCTTATCCACTTTTAAGCTGGGCAAACCCCTACCAAATTCAAACACATTGTATTCTTGTGCTGTTACCGCACAAGTTACAAAAATTAATACAATAAACAAAATATTTCTCATAATTTTATATTTTTAAAAATTGTTTTAAATTGGGCTTAAAGTAGTTCTCACTCTTTAGTATTTTACCTAGTGGCTTTGTAGGATTAGTGATACCTATACCATTTATGATAGGCTCTCCATTCTCATCCAACTTACTCATGTTACTTTGATGGATCTCGTTGAAAACATCTCCTATAATACCCTGCATTCCATGTGATATGATGTTACCGAGTATTATATACAACTGATCCCCAAGAGCATCGGCTACTTCTACTAAATCGTTATTTTGAGCTGCTTCTAAGTACTCTTCGTTCTCCTCCTTTAGTAGTTTATACCTCAAGTCATAATTATCTATTAGAGTAGGTTTTGTATTGTAGTCGGAGTTAAACTTTAACTGGAACTCTGATACTTTCGAAAGTGGTTCTTTCATAAACTCTTCTTTGGGTTTTGTTGTAGCAAACTCTCTAACCTTTCTTGAGAATACTCTTTCACAAAGCTCATCCCATTCTTCGTCTGTGTAGTTGTCTTTCAAATTTCCCATAACTATTTTAATTTATCTTTGGTCCATACTTCAATCTTACCTAAAGAGATTGCAATACCCTTTAGTGTCTTAACAGCTACTTCATCTGTTACTACAGGAGCCTTTAATTCTAATAGACTTTTAAGATAAGTAGCAACCTTAACTTTATCTGAAGAAGCTTCTATAAGTCTTAGCTTTTCTTTCTCAGCATCTAATACTCTTTGTGCTGCAAGAGCTTCTTTAGCTGCCTTTTCATCATCAGCTTTCTTCTGTGCTGCTTCTTTCTTGTCTTTCTCTTCAGTATCAGCTTTTGCTTTTAAAGCTTTTTTAACCAGCTTATCAAAATCAGCATCCGAAAGGTCTTCAACAGACTTCTCTTCAACAAAAGACCATAACTCACGCATTTTACCGTTTCTAACTCTTAGATTTTGAGCTAGTAGATTCAATCTATCCTTCTCAGCATCATCTTTTACCTTAAGATCGTTTCCTTCTTTTAAAAGAGCTTTAAAACTTTTCTCTGTCATTGTAGAAAGATCCTCTGGTACATCATCTAAGAAGTTCCAAAAGGGAATAAGACTGTTCTTTCTTTCGTTGTGTAGTTTCAGTTTAATCTCTCTCTCTCTTTGTTCATCTTCCTCTCTTTTTAAAGCTTCTGCCTTTTTGTTAAAAGAAGCAACTCTTGCTTGAAAAACACTATCCCAAATATCCTCACTCATTTCTCCCAAGTTCATTCCATCTAGGTCTCCTTCCTCTATGTAAGGTGCTACTGCTGCCTCTCTTTCTTCCTTTATTTTAAGAACTCTTTCTTTCTCTTGGTTCTCGTAATAATCCTCTATTTCCTTTAAAGTAATCTCCATACTCTCAACAGGAACAAGCTCTTTACGTTTAATAGCATCTACATAGTCACCACCTGCTTTGAAGTAAGCTTTATTAGCTTTATGCCATTTATTGATACCCTGTGTTCTAACTTTTACAAGTTTCATCCTAATTTCCCTAGCTTCTTCGATAACTTCATCACTAAGCTCTTTTTGAATTATCTCTCCATATTGCTTGGCCAACAAGTCTCTCTCCAATATAATGGTAGATAAATCCTTAGTTAATTTACTTGCTTCTTTCTCTTGAAGACCATACTTTGAAGGGTCTACTACTGTTACTTCTGTTCCCATTATATTAATTTTTTGTGATACAATTTCTTTAATCCTTTAATACTCTCCTCAATAGAGGATAAACGGTCTACTACATCCTGTATAGAACCTTCATAAACTCCTACTTGGTCTAAATACTCTTGTAGGCATTGTTTTAAATTTGGGTGCCAAGTCTTAACCTCTTGCGTACCCTTTTCACCCGTCTTTTTTTGAGTCTTTTTATCAACTGCATCATAAATTTCTGTTTTTACAAGTACTATAGAGTGATTGTCGAAATCTACTCTGTAATCACTGTCTAATTTAATAGGTTCATTCTTCATAATTATTTATTTTTTACAAATGTACAACAAATACTCTGTTGTTTAAGTTTAATTAACATAATTTTATTTATTTTTTCCAGCATTGTAGCCAGATATTAAGCCATGCTACTTGTATATCAATAGCAAAACGATACTCCGAAATGTTGTTTTGATTATAAACTCTTAGCATTATACCAAAGTCAAGCCAACTCCACATTAAATGTAGTTTACATATTTTACCAAAATTCCAGAACCTCTCTTGGTGATACTGTTTAGCGTATTCTTTCATAAACCATTCCGTGTCTTTTAGGCTATAGTCCTCTAATAGTACATTATTCTGTGTACTCTTTATAAACTCTTTTGGTGTTGTCATATTTTTAATTATTTATATGAGGTATACAATCACACCAACCTATTACATTTTCTATTATATCTTCATAAACAGGGGAGTACCACTGTTCCCAAGGTTCTCCTTCTATTGTAGTACCACTATTAAACTCAGTTATTACTACTTCTCCGTATGCTGTTTGTACGAGCACTTTTTTACTTTTACCCCAATCACCAGAAGTCTCAATAATTTGTGGTCTCCTATTATCTCTTATCCATTCCATAGTTTCTATTTTTCTAATCTTAAAATCTCCCTTTCTAAATCGGGTATTTTAATTGCGTTTATATAATGTATTTCATTTTTTAATTTAGACAGTTGTTTACTCTTTATCATAGCTAAACCTTGTATAAGAACTTCTTTTTTAAAAAATTCTTCAGGTTCAATAAAAGTTAATTCGCTTTTAAATAAACATGCTGCGGTTTGTATTTTGTATCTTCTCCTCTCTTCAAAGTACCTTACTACATCATTAGGTTCGTAATACTCCTTAAAATCAATTGACCATACTGAATTTTTAAGCCTTTTCGCTATCTCTATATCTTTTTTACCCATAATTTTTATTTTTTCATCTACAATCCCTATCTAGTTTTTGGAGTAACTCCTTAATTTCGGGTAATAGAGTATAAGACCGTTCAATAACTGATTTTAGGTCTTCTACCTTTTCTCCCTTGTTAAGTCTCTCAACTAGAAAGCAGATTATATTTATCTTATTTATTAGTTTTTCTACTGTTGATTCCTCAATTTCTGACATCTGTATAATGCTTCTTTATATGTTAGACCATCCATTATTATTTCATCTAGGATAGGGTATTCAAAAATTATTTGACTTTCTCTTATGCCATATCCTAGCTTTGTTCCCACTATTTCAAATTTCCTATAATGACTTACATGTGTCAAAAACAGAAGTAGTATAAACAAAAATGCTATTGTTCCCATAATTTTAAATTATTGTTATTAATTCTTTTACAAACTCTTCCATTTCTCTGCTAAAAACATTTATTTCTATACCACTTTCGGCAACAAAATAAATAGATTTAACAGTAATAACAGCTTCGGATCTAACAGTATAAGTTTGAGAGTCATAACTAAAAAGATATCGGGTTACGAGTTCTTGCTGCCTTATGTCCAAGTCAACTATTAGTTTATCCTCTTCTAAGTAAACTTTACCGTTAAAACCAAATAAATTCCTGTCTATTTCTTCTAATTCTATTTCCATAGTTTATTTAGTTTTAAAAAATTTAACCAAAGACTTTAATTCTTTGAGTGAAGTTACTAATCTTTTGGCTATGATATTGCCGTATTCATCAGACCTAACCATTTTAACTTGACTAGGACTTTCTCTCTCATAATCAAAAGAGATGCCTTTAGGACATTCTAAAAAAATAGTCTTATATGGAAAACCATATTTTTTAAAATACACGTTGTCTTCTACAGACTCTATTCCAAACCCTAAATCAATTACATCGTTGTACCAAATTTTGTCCTCATCAGCCAACCTTTCGCTCGTTACTATACAAGGATCCATTACTTTTACTTCTGGTTCTTTTTTTGGGTAAACTTGATAGAATCGGTCAAAGGCTCTACCAGATAGAACATAAGTCCAAAACTCTTCTCCTTCTGGTGCTTCGTACCAACTAAAGCCCCCCTCATCTATATCAGCTTCAATATCTTTTACAAATACGGTAGCATCTACAGAACCGCTATTTTGTTCAGCTTGTCTTTCAAGCATTTTCTCTTTAATCTCTTTTGGTAACTCACCCCATCTCATAATTTGTAGTTTTTATTAAGAAACTCTAGTACATCACTAGGTTTTACTTTATTAGCATTCATCCAATTTTCAAGTGTTTTTGCAATAATATCTCTTTCAACTATCACATGGTCATAAGCCTCGGTATTTATAGGCTCATAAGTTTCTATCTCATAGATATCACAACGAGGTTCTTTTAAACTTTTACCTTGGTAAGTAATATCTCTAATTTGTATTTGTCTTTTTGATGTCATAACTATTGTTTTTTGTATACCACAAATATAAGTCAATAAAAAAGCCCCCACAAATGTAGAGGCTTTATTTAACAAAACTTTATGTTATCAATCAGCGCATGACTCACATTGATTCCAGATACTTCCATCGTCAACTTCAATAGATGCATGTCCTTGAGCAAAGTAATAGTAAAGGGTTTTAATACCTCTGGAAAATGCATACCTATGTATATCATAAACATCTTTAGTAGTATATTGAGGTCTACCAAAAAGATTTAAGCTTTGAGCCATATCTATATACACCTGCCTATCTGCTGCGAGATCAATAAGATCTTTAGGAGATACTTCTGAGGCAGTTTTAAACACCGCTTTTTGTTTCTCGCTTAAAAAATCTAATTTCTGCACAGACCCATTATTACTTAAAATCTGATCCCAAGTCTCTTCGGTATTTTTTCCAATTGCTTCTAGCTCCTCCATTAAAAACTGATCTTTTACAACAGCTTCAAAACCTGCAAGTTCTTGACTATAGTAGTTTGAAACTCTTGACTGTATACCTTGACTCACACCTTGAGTTTTCCCTGGTAAAAATGAAGTAGATTTATTAGGAGCTATCATCATTAAAGATACATTCCTCCTCACCATTCCTGCATCGACACATAACTGAGGTGAACCTAGTATTTCTGCTGCTTCACGAGTATACTCTTCACCGCAATCTCTCATGAATTTATATATCTCTTTGTTAAGTCTTCTACTGTCTAAATCTCCGAATGCATAGCCTTTAGATCTAAATAGATCAGTAAGTCCCATAGTACCAAGTCCGATATCTCTTTTCTCAATAGCACTTCGTCTAGCTTTTTCCATGAAGGGGATACCCTCTGTCAAATCTATAAATTCTGTCACCATAATATCCAGAAACATAAAACAGTCCTTAGTAATTTGTGGGTCTTTTTTAATTACATCGTACTTCATTAGGTTTTGAGATGCCAACATGCAAACGAAGGAGTATCTGGGATCTAGTGCTGTGAGAGCCTCGGTGTTAGAGGTTATAAACCCATTACAAATCCACAAATGCTTATCAGAATCTACAGTAGGGCAATACACATCTTGTTTACCTTCATGCTCAATTGAAATTATTTCTGAGGATTTATGAGAATTATCACGGTATTTTCTTTTTTCTAGTATTACATTTTTCCTACTTAAAAACTTAGTATTTTCTTCTAAAACTAAAAGATCGTTTTTATTTGATAGTATAAGACGGTATGATTTTTTTGATTCATAGTCTGAATACTCCCCTGTACCATCATTTTTTGGCAATGAACTAGTTTGTGCATCCTTAAAATCGTAAACTTTAAATTTCAAACCTAAGTTAGAAGTAATTAATTGTAAATTTTTTAGTAAGGTTAAGTCTATAGAAACTAGAGAAAGATTGATAGGTTTACCAAAAGATTTTCCCTTATTATAGTCACCTACTGAGCCATCTGCATAGAGTAGCCCCCTAAGTAACTGCCATTGAGTTTCTTCATCCGCATCCCAAATCCAAGATGGGATGGTTCCTTTTTTAAACTCAAACCCACTTTTGTTAAAAACAGTAGTATACAAATTTTTTCTTTTTACTAAAGAATCTCCTGTATGTCCATTTACAAACTTAGGTAACTTATTGTTGACACTTATAACAGTATCTGCTCTATTATAAAATTCTTCACAAATAGATTCAATTTCTTTCGTTAAATCAAAGTCATTTTCCCATATACTTATTCTTACACCATTTTCATCTTGCTTGTTACCATCACCTAAGAACAAACCTAAAAGAAAGGCAAGCCCTGGTTCATTTCTTTTTCCGAACAAACCTTTTTTTGACTGTATACAAACTTTTTTACCTACTTTTAAGCCTGTGTCTATTGATTGCTGATAAACCTTTCGGTCTCTATCCCTTACAACTAATTCATGGTTTGACGTGATAGTATGACTCATACCATTACTTAATGTTACTTTATAAACATCAGCATTACCCCTAAATAGCATAGCCGTACTATCGTGTAAATCCTCATTATCAAACAATTTAAGTGGCTGATTAGAGTCAGAAAGTTGTTTTACTGTCTTAAAACCATCCTCGGTTGCTACTAATTGGTCTCCTGTAACACAGCAGATGTTGGTGGCATTAACTTCCATACCAAGCTTTTCATAAACTTCACTATGGTTTATATTACAGTTAGCTACATCGAGGATGTATATTTTACCCTTACTTTTCCTTTTTTGTATAAGAAGTAAAAACCTTTTCTTTAATTCTGGATCTGTTTCAAAATCTTCCCAAAATGTTTTAGGCAACACTATACAACCTGTATTTCTTACTAAAGGGTCTTTTGCATCAGGGTTCTTCTTATCCAGTCTCTCTATAAAATCATAATACTCAACATCGGTAATCAAGATAGACGGTACACTATAACCTCTTCTAACTGCACCTTGACTAACTTTCTGAGATGATCTTAGTCCGTCTTCAATCCAGTCAAGTTTTGAATTAGAATAGAACCCCTCTTCAAGTTTTGTTCCTTTATCTACTACATTTATATAAGATGAGCCAATACCCCCACCTAATTTAGACATCATAGCAGTTTCTCCAAAAGACTCATAGATGCCTTGTATGCTATTTTCGACTCCTAGTATATAACAGGACGCTGGTAAATTTGCAGAGCCCTTATAACTCCTACCTACATTAGACCATTGGGGTGTAGAAGGTATAAGTATTTGATCGTTTATATAACCTTTTATTCTTTCTGCTAAACCAGGTTCATTATAGCTTAGTTCATGCCTTGCAATGACCGAACAAATCCCGTCAATTCTCTGCTCTATGGTCTCTCCATCTTTCAGGTATTTCTTGTTCTGTAGGAACTTTACTGCTTCTTCTCTATACATATTTTAAAATTGAAAATTATTTGGGTCTATTACTTCTTCTTCATTAGAATAATTGCCTACTTCGTTAAGGAAGAAGTCTGCATCTGTAGCTCCAGATATTCTAACCATAAACCAAGAGTTCTTATCTCTGTACATATCCTCATCCACTACAAAACTAGAGCCATCTAAATCTAAGTCTTTACACAAAGCCCTAAAGTTATAATTTAAAAAGTTTATAACTTCGTCTTTAGTAAGATGCTCTGGTACACCTTGTTCAAAGAACCAATCTATCAGGTTTAATTCTGCTTTGTAAGCCATTTTTATGTTTTTACTAACAAATTCCTCAAAGTAATCATTCCAAAGATGGGGTTTTTGACTTTTGATAATATTAATAAGTTCTATACCAAATGCGTAATGCATAAACAGCTCTTCTTGGGCTGTAGATTTTTGCAATTTTGATATGGTCTCAAGACCTCTTTTTGCTTTGGACCAACTAGATAAAATATAAAAACAAGGCAAAAGACTTACTCTCTCTGTTAAAGCCGTAAAAAGAACTAATCTCTTTAATGCTCCCCTCTCTCCCCTTAATCTAGGATCATCTTCATTATACTTTTTTAGGTACTTGATTTTATCATTTAGTGGTTTATGTTTACTTATCTCTAACTTATCAATCTTTAGTACATCTAATAAGTGATGATAGGATTTTCTATGTGTAACTTCTTGTGCTCCAAATAAGCCCCCCACATCAGAAATTATAGTCTGTGGGTAATCACTGTGTAGTGTCATCCAAAAGGTCTTAACAGTATCTTCTACTATTGCAGATGAGAGTAAGCATCTTTTTATAGATTCTTTATCTACATTTGGTAATTCATTATGATATTGAGGAGCATCTTGCTCTTCTATTAGTGCTTGATAAGCAGCAGGAGTCCACAAACTTTTGTACATCATGGTGCAATACTTATCGAGGTGTTTATAATCTGGGTGTAGGTATTCCTGACTTTTAAAGATATCTACTTCGTTTTTCGGATTATCTTCATTCTCTAAATTCATTTATATTTTGTTTTTATAGTTAAAAAACCCCTTCGTAAAAAGGGGGTCGCAAATATAGTAATATTGCTTCGTTTATACAAATAAGTTAACACCTTATTTTACTTAGAAATAAACTAATAGTTAACACTTTTACTTGAAATATTTGTTATAAACTGCATAACATTCCGATATTTCTCTTGCTGCTATCTCCAATTTGTTAAGAGCGTAGTTGACCCTCTGTTTAGAATATTCAATGGGTATTACTGTCTGTTTATCTGTGAGTCCTAAAGGCGGGTTGATGTGTGAGCCAGTCCTCTCTAAGAATAGAACAACTGTCTTTTTTATATTCTTACCTTCTTGTTCTAAAGCATGAGCATAGAGCACTACCTGAGTATAGTCTTTACTCTTATATTCTTTCTCTTTACCTTTTCCACCAGTCTTTACATCTCCCACAAATACACCATCTTCTTCCTCCACAAATATGTCAATAAAACCTAGAAATACAAAGTCTCCCATGTCTAGTAATACTAGCCTTTCGTACTCGGCATTTTCTGGCCTGCCTACTTTTTTTATGTTCTCTTCTCCAAAGAAGTCATGTTTGTTCTTCTGTATCTCGCCTTTTTCAACAGACTCTCCGACCCAATTTCCGAAATCACTATAGACATTTGTAGTAAAGGGAAACCCCATTAGTTTCTGTCTTATTAATTGCCCTGAGTATGCGGGATTACCCCAAGCACTACTAGTGGAGTAACTGATATAGTATCTCCCTAAAAAGGGCTCTAACTGTTTCTTATAGCAGTCTACTTTATAGAACCAACTATCTTCTGTTATTTTTGACGGTAAAATCATAACGACTCCATAAATTCTTTAATACTCTCCTCCTTCTCCTGTCTTTGGTCTTTAGTATCCTGATCGTTGTTAATAAAGTCCTCGCTAAATAGAGCTGCTTTCAATATCTTCTCTATATGTTTGAGGTCTTTCTTAAGAACTTTCTTCTTACCTAACAGTTCTGCAATCTCTTTCTGTATAGGCTCATTAAGCTCCCCCAACTTTCTAAGTCTATGTAGAACAGGAAGCTTCTCCATAGGTGCATTTGAGCTCCCCTTATTCACAAAGTTAGTAAGGTAGTCTCTTTTACCCTGTAGGGCTAGAAAACCCATAGCAGTAGCAATAACATCGTTATTACAGTACTCAGCAATTCTTTCTATTCCTCCCTCATAGTAAACTCTTGAAACATCAGCACCAGATATATGATCTTTGGGTGTTCCAATACCTGTTAAAAGGCAAAGTCCTTGTAAGGAAATGTTTTGATACGCAGTGCCTTTAAGTATATTCATAGTATCAATGATATCATCTTCTAAAAGCCAAGGCTTAGTCTGCACATCATTTATTTTACTGGGGATACTACTTAAGTCAATATTCTCTTCTAGGGCTTTGATTCTCATTGTAGGGATATCAAAAGCTGTTACGTTATGTCCACAAGGTTTTTTACCTGTGTCTCCAAGTATTTTGTATACAGTCTCTAATATCTCCTTTTGAGTGCCAGTGATAGACTTGTAGTTTAGAGTTGTGTCTTTAATATAAGCTATGCTAATACATACTATCTTGTTGGTAATGGCATAGAGCCCTCCTTTTAATTCGTACATTTTAAGCACCTCCTCTGATGGTGGTAACTCAGAAGTATCCTTATCTCTTAGCATCCATGCAAAAGTATCGTATTCCAGACTATTAATGTCTAGCACTTTATTTCTCCTTACTGTTTCTATATCCAAGAATAGTAAGTCCTCTGGGTCAATATTGATGGTTTTTTTATTCATACTTTCTATAGTATTTAAATGATTTATAAATAGTAAGTGCAATGAGGCCCAAAAACAAATAATTTAGGAGCCCCACGACAAATACTAACTTAAACATATCTATGCTTTCTACAGACATGATTACTTAACAGGTGCCATTTTACTCTGTTTAACAGCCTCTTCCTTAGTAATAGCCTTACCTGCTTCTACGTTTTTTGCGTGAACCTCTAACAACAGTAAATGAAATCTAAGGGCCAATCTACCAAGCTTAGTGTAGTAAGTAACAGCCTCACTTTGAGCAACAGTAGCATAAGCATCTGGAGCTAGTCTAGCACCTTCTGTATTAACATCTACTTCTTCTCCATCTTTAACATATACTCTTTGTTCTGGAAAAAATACCTTCCTTTCCTGTTCAATAATGTCATTGGTAACTCTAATACCTTCTTCAAGATATCTACCCTCCATCTCAATTTTAACGTTGTCGCCATAAGTGAAATCTAATGGGTTTTGATTTTCTGGTTTTTCTTTTTTACTCATAATCTCTATTTTACTTGGTTTATATTAAATTGTGTGCAAAGATAGGTAATACTATTAGTCTTTGCAAGGTTTTTAAGGTTTATTTATTTTTGTATATTCTATATTTCAATATACCCTTTTTCAATTATATATTCTAAATCACCTTTTTCGCTTTGTAAGCCAGCAAAATCCCAGCCGTTTACACACTTACCTTCCTTTTGTTTTGTGCGTAGCTGTATTTCTTCAATGGAATTTTGTTTTAATCTATTTTTTACAATTGTCAATTGTTTATTTGTTAATTTTAATTCCATAATTTCTAATTTTCGTATTTTTCAACTAGTGCATATAGATCATCCTGTGCTAAACCCTGAAAGTTATCGTATGCTAAGTCAAACAATTCATTCAGATAGTTCTGGATTTTGTCGTAATCCTCTCTTTCTACATAGCCGCCACTATCATTTTCGATCATTCCTTCTCCGTTACCACAAGTGTAAGTTTTTATTTTCATAGTTTTATTTTTTAGCTTCTTTACAACCAAGCTCTTCTTGGTTTTCCTCCCCATTTATTTTTCTCAAAGCTGTCCATATTTGAAACTGCATATAGCCTAATTGACTACATAGAGCTTCATGACCAAACCTCTTAATATAATTTATAAGTTGATATTCTTGAAAAGCTCCTTCAACTTCGCCTATCTCGTAGTAGCCTACATCTGTATCTGTAACATACTTTATTTCTCCTAATTTCTTTGTTTCTGCACCCATAATTTATTTTTTTAATATGTTTTTACGAAAACTTAAAGCTCCGTGTAGTTGTATATACTCAAAGCAACTGTTGTATCCTATTGCCTTTACTTTTTCGTCCAAGGCTTTTTGCTGATTCAGTTCACTACCAAACTTTCTTTTCTCCTCCTTTTTCCTTATGTAGGTCTGTCTTCTTTTCTCTAGTGCTTTTGGCGTATTCATCCTAGCAGTTATATCTACCCCAGAGGCTTTCTTTAGCTCCTTACGGTATTCTCTTAGATTATTGTCGTCTATTACCCTCTGTATCACTCTAGGTGAAGTCTGAGCCTGTATTCTTATATCTACCAAGTTCTTACCCTCCATTAGAAGCTTTACTATAAGCTCTTCTCTTTCCTTTTTCATACCTACCGTTTTGTTGCATAAATGCTAATCATGTTTACCTTTTTACCTATTATATGGTATTTTACTGTATCTACAACCCCTACTTTATCTGCTAAAAATATTACACTGCCTCTTTCAGGTACAGGCATATCTTTAGGTAAATCAAAGGTCTCGTTCTCTATTGTTATTGTATAAAAATCTAGTTTCATAATTTTTATTTATTTAGTTTATTATTTTCAATTACACTATCAAATAGTAGTTTTAATTCTGCTAATTCTTTATACCTTTCGTGCTTTGATATTTTATGATAGTCTAAAGAAACGTAAAGACCAGTCCCCCACCCATTTCCTGATATATTAAAGACCTCCTTATCTTCATAAGTAATTTTAGAAAGTTTTTCTCTATCTATTTCAAGCAATTCTTTATCCTTGTAATTTAATACCCAACTTGTATTGTCTGAGTTATCATAGGCATACCTTGTTGCAGAAAGGAGTAATTCTCCTTGTATATCTATTTCCTTTAATATTTCTTTAAAATCCTCTGTAAAGTTTTTTGAATCTGGATACTTTGATTCAAAGATGTAAAAAGGTATATCTTTAGTATTGGTACTTTTCATAATGTTTCTGTTTCTAACTTATCTTTATAGGCTAGTGATTTAAATACGTGATTGATAAAACCGTCTTGTATTTCCTTAGCTTTATCCTCCGAAAGATTTAAGCCTCCTTGACCAATTAAATTACCCCACCCACGTACACAAAAAATTTGTCCACCTTCAAGGAAAAAATCGCAGCCATCAAAAGTTAGGTTTTCTATTTTTAATTTATATTCTCCGTTTATAGCATCTACTATAAGAATCCTGTCTTTTTCACTTATTGAGTACTCAAACATAAGAGTCATATTATTATTTTTGGACCAAGCGTAGGTTGTACCATCATACTTTATTGGTAATTGGTACACTTGTTCCCAGTTTGTAATCTCTTTCTCTTTCATAATGTTTTAAATTTTTAGAGTTGGCGGTGAGATTCGAACTCACGAATAACAGATTTGCAGTCTGTCCTCTTAACCGCTTGAGTACGCCAACTTTTTTTAATAACTGGGTAACTTATACTTTAAGTCTCCGTACTTATCAAACACTTTAAAACCTATAAATTTAGGAGTATGTCTTACCTCTCTTATCTTCTGTTTTGCTTCCTCTAGTGCAATAGATATGCTTTTTTTAGTTTCTATCTTATATGGAAAGTCCTTCTCGTACTGTTGTTGATCTGTGTAATACTTTAGCGTTGCTCTCATCAATGTATTTTAAATTGTTTATCTTCTCCAGAGTAGGAATATACTAATCTGTCCTGCATAGTCTGCTCGTCATAAGCGTTTATAGTAATTATACTACCTTCTTTACTAATACTGTTATAGTCCTCGTACACCTTTAGTATGGTCTTTTTGACCCTCTCATAGGTAGTATCTAGTATCTCTTGTCTAAACGGGCTTATCTTTTTAAAGTCAGAGTTTATATAGCTCTTACCCTTACTGTCTCTTACTTCTATGTTCAGTTGCAGTTTATTCATTAGATGAGTTTAGGGTTTCTAAATGTCCAAAATCTGCCCCATAAGGGTCTACAGATTCTATTTCGTCAATATGTATTTCTCCTATTACAAAGCTTCTAATCACCATCATACTTGCATCCTCTTTGAAGTATTCATTTATTTCACAACCCTTTTCCTTTAAAATACTCTTTGCTACATCCATTACTGTCTGTCCATGTGGTTGCATAATTTTAGTTGCAAATCCTCTGTAGTGTACTGTCTCGCTCATTTGTTTTAGTATTTTTTTGCGTTATATGTCTTTATTCGATACTTATCTCGAAACTTTACTATCGTCTAAACCTTTATTAAATGCTATCACTTGGTCTAATAAATCGTCTAATGTACTAGAATAAAGAACAGGTAATATCTTATAGTCGGCTAAATCTGGTGCTGTTTCATAAAAATCACAAGCTATCCACTTCTTTTCTGGTTCCTCAAAGATAGTCTTTCCTATCATAAAGTCTTCTATCTTTTCTAATTTTTCTTCTGTATTCATAACTATCCTATTTAAATTAAAGGTAAATTTCCAATGTTGTCTACTCTAGTGCCAGTGATTTTAGACCTTATGTGATACCCTCTTTTAAAAACAGGAGTGTAGTTATTGTCCTCTTTGTTATAGGTAAAGAATTTTCTGTTTAATCCCATAAGAAACATAATGTTTCCTTCACTTATTTCTTCGCTCTTATACAAGCATCGGAATATCAAAGATAAGCCTTCTAATCTTTTTTGAATCACAAATACTGAGTTTTCTTTGTTTCTTTTTTTAATAACGTATTGTTTCATAATTTTTTATTTAAGTCCGATTTTTAATATTATCAGTATTATAAAGATAACTGATTGAACAAGCATTCCTATATTTAGTTTATTAAGGTGCAACTCCAGATCCAATACATAGTATAGGTAAGCATTCACAGCTAGTAATATAAGTGATATTAGTATTAAGTATATTATCATATTTCTATTTTTTAATCTCTTTTACAAACTCTCGTATCTTGTCTGAATTGTAGAACATTATCATCCTGTCTTCATATTCAAAACTAAAAGCTGTGTTATTTTCATCAAATACTACTTTGACATTGTTCTCTTTTATAGCATTTACTAATAGAATAGTAACACCCTTATCATTCGGTATTTCAGCAACTATATTGAAAACAAACATTCCTCCTAAGTATTTGACTGTTATAGTCTTTTCAAAGATTGTTACTCTGGTGTTTGCTGGCTTTACATCAGTTACTTTTTCTACTTTGGCGTGTAAATATACCATATCAAAGTCTTTAACCTCCACTTGGGAGAAAGACAGTAACGGTAATAATACTGCGATAATAAATAATTTCTTCATTGTTTCTAGTTTTTAAATTGTTTATGAAATATCGAAATTCCAATTCTCTGGTTGATAATTCTCTAGGTTAGTCTCTTCATCTTCTTCCATAATATTTTTATTTTAATTCTGGGTAATTGTATTTTTCAGATATTTTTTCTAGTGTCTCCCACTCTTCTTCTGTGAACTTAGTATCACATTCATGCCTATTGTTATGTATTGTAATGAAGTCTGTCCCTTCTGACTCCATCACATAACTAACATACTTTTCTAAAATATTCTGCGCCATAATCTAAATGTTTTTGGTTAAATTAAACTCTGTTATAAGCTCTTGTTTGTTCATCTTCTTAAAGCCATAGAAGTCAAAGAAAGCGTTTAAATGTACCATAGTAGTGGCTGAATAATAACCGTTTACTTCTAGTTTGTTAGTAATTAAATCAAGCTTTGCAACATCTGTAAAGTAAGATGTAAGAGTACTTACACCCTCTCTTTCAGTTACTACTGCCTTATTGTTTGTTCCTTGTAATCCGAATACTTTCGCCATAATGCTTTGTTTATTTGTTTACGTAAAGATACGACTCTTTGTTTGTTCTATGAACTTCTTTAACTCTCTTTTAACTTTCTTCCTTTATATGCCAAAACACCACTATTTAACTCTCCTTTGGAGTAGCCACTTTTATTCTTATCATAGTTTCTTTTTTAAGTGTTATAATTGTGGCTTTTCAGAAACTTGTACCTTAATGATGGGTTTTACCTTTTGTGGTAACTGCACTTTAGAAAATTTACCAAAAGATTGGAGAACTCTAACTGTTACTATTTCTGTACAACCTTCTTTATCATTCACTCCTTCTTGGTAATCAACCCATTTTCGGCATTGGTTGAAGTAATATCCATTATCAAATATTGGATTTACAGGGTAAGGCTTCTTCCAGTGTTCATCACTAAATGTAGCTAATGCCTCAACTAATATTTCGTATAATTCAATCTTTGTAAATTTATGGTACTGTGCTAATCTACGTGCTTTATATTGTTGCATTTTATTTTTTGTTTTTAATATGGTTCTTCTCCCGCACTTTGTATATCTAAAGCTACAAAGCCATCTATAGAAAGATACATAAAGTCTATCTCTAATATCTCTCCAAAATGACCTACTCCACCTAGTTCTAACCGCTCATCAAATTCATTAAGTTTTCGTTTTGCTTGTCCTACTGTCATAATTTCTTTTTTAATAATTCATTCTGTTTTTCTAATAGAGTATTGTTATATTTTAATTCTATTTTTATGTCTGATAGAATCCATACAACACATACAAATCCTACCATGACTGTTGCTACTGTAAATACAATTTCTCCTCCCATTATTTCTTTTTTATCAAAGATACAATCAATTAACGGTTAATAATCTTAAGTTCTTGTTAAAACTTCTCTGTTTCTTTAAAATCTTTACCGAAGTAAGTTATCAAAAGGATTGATACAACTGTTATGACTCCTAATGCAAACATGAGGTTTTCAATACCAATTAGTCTTAAGTTGTTTATCATTTCCATAATTTCTAATTGTTTTTAAATTAATACTATAAAGTCTCTTTGTAATCCATTTTGATTTTGAGAGAAGTTGTAAGGACTAATAAAGTCCCAACATAAAGTAACCCTAAATTCCCCTAGTTGCGCTTTGATCCTCCCATCAGGATGACCTCCTACCACTTCTACTCTGCCCTTCCTACCTATCTTCTCAAGGTCGAACCTTACATTCTTAACTCCATTTTCTTCTGAAAAGTATGGGTTTGTAAGATGCTCTTCTACTAAATCATAATAAGAATTGTATGGGTAGCCTTCTTTAAGAACATCAACTGCTTCCTGCTCGCTTATCTGTTTAGCCTGCCCTATTTTTGAATTTTCTAGTATTTTCATAATTTTTAATTTAAAACTTCAAATGTAACGTATCTATCACTATCAGAAAAACAAATTGCTTTATTCTCCCCTTCTTTGGAATATTCGTCAATAAATGCAAACTCTAAAGAATCTCCACTTACTCTTTGTCCAGAGAATAAGCGTCTTTCTTTTACATTTACTTCTTCTATCTTAAATACTCCCTCATATGGGTAGTTTCCCTCATAAGATGGGGCTTTGAATCTAACTGTTTTACCTTTTAAAGTTTTTGCTGTGTTTAAATCTAAGTATTCCATAATTTCTAGTATTTTACGAGTTTCATAATTTGTATTTCCCCGTTTACATATTCCGACTCGTCTAAGTCTACACCTTCATAATATATAGGTATTGTTTCACCCCAATGAGGTAGACTAAACTTTCCTAGTATTATATGCTTATGCGAAAACTCTTCCGCTATTGCTATCTTTATCTTCTTATTAGCGGGAGTTTCTACTATCGCAAATGGTCTGCTGTTCTCTAAAAGTATATACATAATTTTTAAGTTTTTGTTGAGTACAAATATAATACTATTATAAGGTTTATTATGTTAAGGTAATGCTAAAGTTTTACTGTTTTTATCTTTAAATAGTTTAGTATTTTTATTACTTGTGAGAATCTTAAATCCACATTTCCCTTCTCAATTTCGGACAGGTGGTTGACTCTATACCTGTTATTATACAGATCTTTAGACATTTTGTTTAAAGAAATTCCTTTACTTACCCTCTTTTCTTTTATTTGTAATCCTATCTTAATTAAATCCATAGTTTCTAATTTAAAAGTTTATAATCAATATAACCGCAATCTTCTTGACAATCTGATAACATATCATCTACTGTGTAACCCTCTTCTTGTAAGTAAAATTCTAGTATTCCAACAAAAGCTCTCTCAAACTTATCTGAATCTTTTTCTAAGTACTCATCAAACCATGTTTCGGGCTTTGTGTCAAAGAAACTAGTGAACCCACTACGACTAGCATAGTTTTCTAATAAGAATAGCTTAAAAGCTTTGTAATTGTCTTCACAGTACTCAATTAGTCTTTTAAAATCTTCGTCTGGAACAGAATAAGTACAGTAAATAACATCATTCTCAAAATTATAAAAACTAGGACTGTAAACTTTCTCAAACTCAATACCAATAGAAAAGCCATCATGCTCTAAGTAGGTCTCAACGGAACCAATTGCTGTCTTTCCCACTCTGTTCATGTACTCTTTGTAATTGAAATCAACTTTATTATACTCGGTATAATTTGTCTCTGAATGTTCCTCTAATACACTCTCTCTTCTGCATAATCACTATCAAAGTTCGTCGAATAAAAACCTTGGAAGCATGGTAGGTAACTTTTTATTTTTTTCATAATGTGTGTTTTTTACCGTTTAAATATCTTTCGTTAACAAACTTCTCTAGTGTTTCATCCCACTCTAACTCTAAACCCCAAATAGTGCCTGTCTCACCATCTTCATATATTTCATAAAACTCTTCTGCTAGGCTATATGCTATATCGAAAGTCTGGAATACTGTACCATATAATAAATCTTCTCTAACAATATAAGAGGATATTAATGCTAATTCTTTTGCTTTTTCTTTAGTCATAATTTTAGGTTTTTGTTAAACTAGGTAAGAAGGAAAATCAACTCCATTAACTGTAGAGAAATACTCATAATCTTCAAAAGGTATGTTAATTACCAATTCTGTGTCATTTAACATAGCTTTTAAAGTTAGTATATCAAATAGTTTGTGAGCTAAAGATTCATCTTCACTTTTTAAAGTTTTTAAAGCAACTTCCATTATGTTGAGTGCTTCTACTAGAATGTCTTTCTGTTCTTTAGGTATTACTTGGCTTACTTTTTTCATTGTGTTTATTTTATATAAGTTTGATAGGGTAATTTACCCCTCCATTAAGATACAAGATGAAAATATCTTTTACAAAAAGTACTGTATTCGTAAAAGATATTTGTCTTTATCATGCTCTCATGTAATAGGTTGTACCTTCATAGTCTGCTTCGGTATAATCTACTTTTAGGTCATCTGCCACTCCTTTCCAGTCTATGTTGTCTGCTATAAAAGAAGGTAAATTATCGGGTAGATAGCCACATTCTTTTGTTAACTCTTCTGCATATTCAGTAAAATAGTTTTCTGATATAATAGCCTCTCCATACTCAAAATCTCCATAACTCTCCAACTCATTACAAAAGTCTTCAATTGCGTCATACTCGCTTATAATATCCTCACAAGTCATTGTAAAAGCTTCTTCGGCTAAAAATTCAATCTCTTCAAATGTATCTGGAATTTGTAAATCTATATCCCCTTCATCTTTAAAATCGTTGTGATTTTCTGCCCATTCTATATAGGCTTCTAAAATTTCATTTTCTAGGTATTCCTTATACTCGATTAGGTCTCTTGAATCGCATACTTGGTCGTTTATTGGATTTTCCATAATTTTGTGTGTTTTTATTTCTTATACAAAGATACAACTATTGATTAGATGATTGTGTTAATAAGGAGTTAAACTTCGACTTCTAACTCTTTAATATGCGGTATCATGTTTTTAAAGGTTTTGTCGAGATAGTAAACGGAATCGTTAAGGTCGATTAAACTTTCTACTAGACTATACTCTAAGCCTAAACCACCCCTTTGGTAGCCTTCGGTATGATTATAACCAATAGTAGACTCAAACTCTATCCCAGTCTCATTTATTTTAATATCGTCCATAATCTCAACTAGTACACCAATACAACAATATTTATTACTGATTTTTAACTGTCCTGTACCTTTTTCATAAGTCCCACTTTCTAATGCGTTTACCCATTTTTCCTTAACTTCTTGTGTAAATTTCATAGTTTCTATTTTAAAGTATTGTTAAACTTCGGTCATATTCTTCTGCTTGAAAGTTTTTCTCAAACTCTGATATTTCAAAAGGTGTTTCTTCCACCTCTATATAAACTGTACCATTTTCTTCAAATGCCATTACTCCCTTATCTGTGATTGATAATATTGCTTTTTGATTCTGTGTCATGTTATTTATTTTTATTGTCAAACTCTTGCATCTTGTAAAATAGGTTATCTAATGCTTCTTCCAACATTAATTTTAGTTTATCAGCTTCTTTTTCGGATACCGCACCATAGAAAACTAGGTCATATAACATAGCAAAATCTAGTTCTCCCAATGTTTCGTAAATATCGTCTGCTTTCTGCCTTTGAATAAAGTTTTCTATTTTATTTTCCATAGCTTTAACTTTTATAGATTATTTCTTCTAACTCTTGATTATACTTAGTTACCTGTAGAGATATTGAGTATAACTCTCTAGCTGTTTCTGCTACAACAAATTCATTTTCTAAATCTAAGCCATCCTTAAATAGCATTTCTATTTTACACAAAAGACTTTTTATTAATACTGTTAACTCTTCTCTACGTTCCATAATTATTTGTTGTAAATGATTAATCCCTATTGCCAAGCAAGTTTCCCTTGTTTAATTGTGCTGATATTAGTTCTGTGTCTTGGTTTAAGAAATTAAAAAGTATTTCACTAACGCTTCTAATCCCTTCTCTTGCTTTTTCTAAAGTATTATATGAGTCTATTGTAAAGGGTATTTGAACACCTTTGGTAAGCCATGTTTCTTGTTTTTTATACCAAGTATCAGCATCGAACATTTCATCCTCACCATAGTTCACATTACCTCTTCCTCTTTGGGTTGTAAACCAACATTCTGTGCCTGTGGAATAGGACTCTTTTATGTAGACATCAAAATCAAATGTTAACCTATCACCTTGTCCAGAAAAACCGTCTCTATCATTAAACTTATTGTTTTTAAAAGGGTATCCATCTTTTGTTTTGTTAAAATGACCATTAGATTTGTATGTAATTAAAATATAAGTTTCTCTAACAGTTTTACTTTGCAAGTATTCTTTATATTTGGGTACTATTTTAGTTTTTAACTCGACTAAACTATACGCAGTTTGTTTGTTTGTAGCCAACCCTAGTGCTTTTGAAACTTGCCAATTTAAATTACAAGTAAAAACACCGTTTTTTCCTACATTAATATTTGATTTGTAGTTCTCGTTATTTATTGTAAACTGTAGATTGTCTATTTTTGCCATAACTTGTGGTATTTATTTTTTATCAAAGATACAATTACTTGTTGGTTTATAATCTTAATATAGAGTTAAAGTCTTAATTTTATATCTAATAATGTTCATATTCAAAAACGCACTCTGCTATTAGCTGTATTGAATCTTCTTTTGTGAATATTTCTCCGCTTTGCTCTAGTATGTGGTAGTCATCCATTGTATAGCCATAAGAGTTAATAATATTCCTTAAATCTTTCATACTGTATAATAGTACATCAATCTCATCTTCATGCCAATTGTCGAAATCCAATAAGGCTTCTTCATCTGTTAAGTACTGCTTATCAACTTCTCTATATTCCCAAACGTACTCGCTAATTTTACGACCATATTGCATGGTTTCTAAACTAGCATCTGTTTGTAACCAACCTTTACTTTTTAGAATTTCGTATGTCATAATTATTCTTTTAAATTAATAGTTTTTAAGTAGTCTATAACATCACTTAATTCAGTAAAAAACTGTCCTCCCATAAACCCAGTTTTTACTACAAGGTATTCATCAAATAATCCTCTGTCTGGGTCATTTTCTTTAAAGTTGGGAATAAATACCTTTAGAAATTTATCCTCTGTGTACTCATGCTCTAGTGAGTCGCAAAGGTCGTTTCCATAAGATGAGTCATAAAACTGAATATCTAATTCTGCATTGATCTTAGATAATGATATGTGAGTTGTTTGTGGACTGTGTATGCTCATAATAATCTGTTTTTAAGATACTTCAATAAATACTCCAAACCACAACCATTCAATAGCAAATCCGTTTTTAATAACTTCAATATGCTCTTCCTCACCATATTTTACACTTACTTCTGGTATGGTCTTACCATAGATGATAGTTAGTCTGGGGAAAATCTCAACTTGTGTTTCAAGGGTATTATAAAATTCCATAGTTATTTATTATTTCTGGTTATAAGATGCGGTTAAATTCCCTCTCATTTCCCTAATTAAATTATTAACACTTTCTACATCAGTAATGGTGGCGACTGTTTCTGTTCCAACTTTGTCTCCATAATCAGCTACTACTACAATATTTTCTGGGTACTCCTTATTCACATCTTCGTGAACATAACTACTCTCTGCCACATATTGAGGAATTTCATCTTCGGGATTATCCAAACCATCTACATGATCTTCTTTTATGTACTCTTTTGCCACTCTATACATAACTTCAGGTGTCCAATGTTGTACCTCATTATAGTGTATATCTCCAAGTGAACTGTGTGTCAAATGCAATATAAAGTTCTCAATTACTGCTAAATTTCTGTCTGAATGTCTTTCCATAGTTGTTTGTTTTATTCGTTACTCAAAGATAAGCTTTTAATTACAGTAAGTCCTTAAATCTATGTTAAATCCACTCTAATTTATACTTCCAACAATTAACCATCACTTCCTTTGTAGCCTTAGTCGGTCTGTAACCTCGTCTTGGGAATATAGCCTTTAAGTTGTTTTCTTTGTCATAGAGATTAACTCCTGTTCCAATTCTTTTTGCTAGTAAAGTTATCATAGTTTTGTGTTTTTAAAGTTCTGTGTAAGACGTTGTAACAAAATCATGTATAATATCTTCTTTGAGTTCTATGGCTTCAATTAATAAACGTTCATCCATACCAAACATGAATATATCCTCTTCCTCATAATCTGAATCCACTTCCATATCATTGTAATTTGTAACGATATAGCCTTCAAATTCCTTTTCCCATATTTTTGCTCCGTAAAAAGCATCTACATTGTAAACCATAATTTTCTCAGTTTATAACATCAGCTAATAAATAATAGCCGATGAAGATTAATACTATATTTCAAATTTTGTGGTACGGCTACTATTCATAGCTGAGTACCGTTAGCGTCCATTTGCCAACGCTCGTTTGTACCTTCTAACTAATTCACTTAATATCATATCGGTATCTTCGGGCATTGGGGGTACGCACATTCTATGGCTTTTCCCACCTGTTCTTGCAAGTTCTGTTATTTGCCTTTCCACCTCCTTTATAAGTGAATCATTACTCATTTCTTCTTGCAGTTCTTTTAATCTTTGTTCAGTCATTATTTCTACTTTCTTTTTAGTCCTATTTCTTCCGCATGAAAATCTATAGCATACCAAATGCTTTCCATTACGTTATCATTGGTTAAAGCTCCTTCTAATACGTGTTGGGCATCATCCTCTTCACATTCGTATCTGTTTGTAACGTCATCAGTTTGCCAAAGATTATATGTAAAATAACCCTTGCTTTCTAATAAATCTTTTGCTTTTTGAATTTCTTGATAATCTGTCATAATTTCTATAAGTTTTCTTTATTTGGTAATGGTAATATTTTAAAAGAGTGCTTCATATTCTCTTCTGGCTCAAATTTAGTACCACATTTAGGGCATTTTACATAGTCAATGTAATCCCTATTAAGTATTGTTCTAATAATAGATTTAACTTCTGGTTCATCTGTGCAATTAAAAAGATTTACTAAATCTTCTCTAATTTCGTGTAGTATTTCATCTTTAGACATCATAATTACTAGGTTTTTGTTTCTGGTTCAAAGATAAGGCTAACAAACGGTTTATAGTGTTAACGGCAAGTTAAAAGTTTGGGTTTTAAATTGCGTATGGATTTACTTCTGTAATATAAATTTGCTTTGCTCTTGTTAAAACATAAAAAAGTTCAATGTCTTTGTAGTCGTCTCTATCTGTATTTGGATTAAGTGAACATTCTATCATAAGGTCGTGGGTTTCCCAAAACTCTGGCTCGTCCATGTATTCATAATCTACATAATCAACTGTAGAGTCTGTACCCCCAAAATCTGTATCAAGTGTTAATTTAAGGTGTTCTAAACTGTCAAATCTTCTGCCTACTAATTTTTCTAATAATTCTTCTAGTTTCATAATGTGTTTTAGTTTACCCTATTAGTATATAATTCATTATATTTATCATCAACTAGCACAACTGTTTCAAAACCATTTTGTCTGAATTGAGGGTGTATTGAGTCGGAGGTTTCTATAATTAATTCACTACTCTCATAAAATGGGGCATCATATATATTATCCTCTCCATTCTCTTTTATATAGTCTATAATTTGTTCTTCTGTTGTTCCATCTTTAAAGGTAATATCTCTCCAAATTGTTTCTTTTACTTGTAAGGTCATAATTTCAAGGTTTTAATATTCATCAAAATTGTACTCTGTGTTGTTTGTGGCTTCCATAACAAAACTGTATAGGGGTGTTGATAGGTCGTTTATGTCAAAAATAGTCCTACTTGTAATCCCTATCATATATTCGCCTTGTTGTAGGTTATCTAATACACCCAAAGCTATCTCGTTTTCTACGGGTATTTCAGTATCTAATAGGCAAACTGTAAAATCAAAATAGCCTTGTATGTTTAATTCTAGTGTCATATTGTTGTTGTTTTAGGTTACTCAAAGGTAAGGTTAAATACTGATTAATACTGTTAACAGATAGTTAAAACTGTGTACCATCTTCTTCAAACTCATACTCGTTCGCTTTAATATCTTCCATAATAGCTTCATCTGTAAATCTATAATTAATACTATCTTCAATACCTTTTAAACAGTTATTAATATGTGTCTCAAATTTGTCCATTGCTTGCCCTAAATAGTCCTCTTCGCTATCTGTAAAGTCCTCATTTTCATTGTGAGTAAACTCTATCTTAGTGTCTGCGTTTATAAAAGGAGGTGTAAATATCTCATATACTGTTTTACTCGCCAATTCCTTTGGTAAACCTAACCAATCTAAAAAAGCATTTTCATCCTCTACTGCAATAGCTTCTTGACAATCTAAAAACCAATTTCTATCTATAGAAAAATAAATATTTTTACGGCTATTGGTTAATAAAATACCCCCTTTTAAATTATACTTTTCAATGTCTTTGTATGGTGGGTTTAATAAATTACAGTCATCTTTAGCCCACTCTCCAAACTCATTATAGTTACAATAATAATTTCTAACTTGCTCAATTGCATTTTCTTTTGAGTCTTCTGACAATTCATTAAAGCTGAATACTTTAGTCTCTACTGTTCTCATAATTTCTAGTGTTTTAGGTTATTCAAAGGTACGGTTAATGATTAAATAATAACGTTAATGCTTAGTTAAGGTTTGGCTTCTATTGTAAAACCCCCTTGACCATTATAGCTTGTAATATCACTTCTAAGAAACTTTTTAACTATTCTTATAGATAGAGTAATATTCAATGAAAACTGCTCTATAAGACTTGCCATTTGGACTATTGATAAATCTTTAAGGTAATTTTGAGTATAGTAAAACTTTTTTTGTGCTAGTAAACCAAATGAAGCCTTCTCTACTTTATTATACAAATCATTCAATATTTTATTTTTTGCACCTTCAAATGTCTTATAAATCTTTTCGCTATGGTAATCAACTAAATTAGTACTGGGTATAAACCCTCCTTGCACCTCTTTAATATTACCTATAAATTGGGAATTGTGGTAAACGCTTTTAGTATCGTTAAATATTAATCCTGTACCACATAAACCAACATTAGTGTTGAAAGTCTTATTGTTTGCTTTGCGTCTCTTACAGTCGTAATTAACCATACCATTGGAGTCGTAAAAACTATGTTTAAATACGTACTCGTCTTTTGTAATGATATTTGAAAAGTTACCCTGTACATTTACTTTTATCTCTTTTACTCTCATAATATTTAGTGTTTTAGTGTTATTCAAAGATACGATTAATGGTTGGTAAGTCAAGGTTATTTAACATAACTTTATACACAAAGCCACTCATAGTTTACTTGCCCATAGCGATAAACTCTTTTATCAATGGTGTTTTGTTTTCGCATAGGATCAAATTGATTATTGTACTCAACCAAATGCCCTAAATTGTTCTCAATAAATACTTTGCAAATACTTAGTATATCTTCTCTTGTTGCAAACATTCTATCACGTCCTTGCATTGCACAATAAACTCTTTTAAAAGATACGTCAAAATACCTTTTCAAAATGCTCTTTACGTTGTTTGTGTTGCCCTTTATACTAATAACTATACAAGTACTATCAGCTTCGTTTGGGTATATATCACTTGCCCCTACAATAGCTATCTTATGTGATAGGTCTTTCAGTACTCTTTTCTTCTCGTAAAAATCAATGTTGTTTATTTTCATAGTGTTTAGTGTTTTAATGTTGTTAACTTGATATAGTATTTATTTTCCAGTAACTCTCTTTGTTTTTGAGCCTGTTATTTAGTTTCAGTACGTGTTCCTCTGCTTGTCTATAACTGTCTTTAAACACTGTTTTAGTCTTTAAAGGAAATATTCCTTTTTTTGGTGGGTTGTATAAGCCTATAGTAAATGTCATAATCATTAAGGTTTTAGTGTTGTACAAAGGTATAATTAGTATCCGTTTTCAATTAGACTTATTATATAATTATCGTGCTTCGTGTTAGGTTGTATTTTGGTATTCTTAGGGCAATTAATAACCGTATAATTAGACTCAAAGTTGTAGGGTTTTGATGGTTCTCCAAAAGAACCTCCCGCTAATTTTAAACCTAGTTTCTGTACTATAGTCCTAGCCTTTTTCTCGGCTTTATCATAATTATCATTAAAAGTAGGTACTTTTATAACTGTAAAATACTTCTCTGTAAACCCTTTTGTCTTGTTTTGTTTTTCTATAGTATTATCTACATATAGGTATCTAGTTTCTGTTTGCATAATTTCTAGTGTTTTTAAGTTACTCAAAGGTACAATTAACGATTAGATAAAGGTGTTAAGAACAGGTTAAATACTTTCTATTGCTTCAATTACATCAATTTTACTATAAGGTTCGTTGAGGTCTGAAAAACTAATAAAGAAAGGGTTTGTGTCTTCGTCGGTAAATACATATAAACCATTTTTATCACTTACACTAAGTAAGTAACATCTTATTTCTTCTCCTCGTCTGTTATTGAAATAAATTTGTGGTAACATTTCTTCTAAACTAAAATCAAAACATTCAATATAGTTTTCGTCCTTAACCCACTCTTTTAACTGCTCTTGTTCTGTACCTTGATATTCTCTTTCTATAATATTATTAACAATATCATATTCTTTACCTTTGATTAGTTCTTCAAATCTTTTACGAATATTATTTTCTAGTTCTTGGTGTTGTTTTCTAAGGGTTTTCATACTATTTAAGGTTTTAATTCATTATAAAGGTACGATTAAATATTGGTTGCTTTTGTTAAAGAAAGGTTAAATGTTATTGTTCTTTCATTACAATCATACTGTTTTTTGATTTGCTCTTTTACCCTATTTAGGTCATCATATTGACTCGCTTCAACACAATGGTTGTATTTAAAATACCAATCAAATTTATTAGTTTTTTTGATAACTTCATTTTCAACATCAATGTTATTTTTAGAAAATGTTTTGCCATATAAATTTACTTTAATCTTCATAATTTCTAAGGTTTTAATAGTAACTTATCAAATCTAAATCTATTCTATCAAATGTTTCAATGATAAATTTTTTGGCATCTGAATAACTATTAAAATCCTTTCGGGTCTTTTTATATCCATTCTTGCAATCCATAAAATCAATGTAAACTTCGGGGTCTATATTCATTTCCATAGTATTTGGTATTTTTAGTCGGCAAGTGCCAAAAATTCGCTAACTTTCTTTTCATTATCTGTCATCAATATATGAAAACTATTGCTTTGTGCGTTTTGAAATTTAGGGTAGAGGATTATATAATCTCTTGCTTTTACCCCTTTTATACTTAACTCTTTATCATAGTTGTTGATAATATAAGTATCGTTTAAAACCCCTTCAATAACTTCTAAATCGTAGCCTTTAGAGACTGCATAATCTACAAAATTGTTTAGGCTATTGCATGTAATTTGTCTATTATAATATTTCATAATTTCTAGTGTTTTTCGTTATTCAAAGATACGATTAATGATTAGATAACCCTGTTAAGGTAAATTTAAAACTTCACTTTATTTTTAAGTTGCGTAAACTCTTTTTTATCTAGTCCTATAAACTCAAAATGTTTCTCAAAACTTTCAAAATCTACAATGCCCTTTTGCTTAAAATAATGCTTAATATCCGTACCTGTTCCAAAGCCTAGATATAAAGTCTCTCCGTTTTTATCTTCTCTTTCTGCTTGTACATCGTGGTATTCTTCCCATTGTTCCTCCCTATCGTCTGCAAATTTATCATAATCAAAATATTGAGCCATATATGAAGGCATATCAAAAAAATCGTCTGGGTCGATTTCTCTCTGAAAACTTCTCAAGTATTCTTCAGTCTGCGGTCTTAATCCCATAAATGACCAGCCTTTAAAATCTGAATCCATCTTTAAATAAAACTCTTCGTGTCCATCAAAACCAATGAATAATAGGTTTTCATTGTTTGTAGTTAATTTTTTAAGTGTCATAATTATTAAGGTTTTAGTTCAATACAAAGATACAACTAAACATAAGATAAAGGTGTTAAGTAAAGCATAAAGAATACAAAGTTATATGTTAATTTTTATGTTCGGGCGGGAGGAACAAAACAGTAGAATATCACAAAATAGGAACAACAACATATATATAGGGGTAATAATATAGAGTAGTAATAAGGGGGTAATATATACTGTACAAAGGTATAGCATACGAATAGGGGAGGATATATTAATTGTATGGGGTAATTAGTGGTAGGGGTTTAAAAGCCTTGTTAGGGGGTATTGGGGAGTCCAAACCCTAGTAATCACGCACCTTAACAGAAATTTAAGAAAATAAAAACCCCCTGTAAAACACTACTAAAACAGGGGGGTAACAAACATAAATAAACACTACTTTATTCTATTTCACTCTATATTTTGTCATTGTAATAGCCTTTACAAAGACTTTTAGTCGTTTAATCGGGGATTTCCTCTATTGGAGAGTATTTATAATGGAAATACCATAAAATTGCCTTTGATATAAACTTTTGACTTTTTCAAGGCTCTTTCTATCGCAATATATGCTACATCTAGCCTTTCGGCTAACATTTTCTTGTCTTTATAGACTAAACACTCTTTATTTTGGGTATTTATTACTACGTAATTCATATTTTTGTCTTTTTAGTAGTTCTCTAATATTACTCCTTCCTTCGTAGGGACAAACACGTCCATATCCCATCCTGTTATCTCCTTATTCCATTTTTCAATGTTAGGATGGCTTAATGCTATACCCATATATGATCCATTTTCTTCTCCTGTTACATAAACGATTACTTCTGGGTCTTCTTTATGTACCATAATACATGGAAAATTGATCTTTGGCTCTGTTGTGTTGTTTGTTCTTGTTACTTTCATAGCTTGTTTAGTTTTCTGTTAGTATCTTCTCTCGCTCAATAACTGTTTTAAACTTGTTGTACTGCTGTTCAATAGACTGTATGTTATCTAGCTGTGCTAAGTAGTTTAAGACCGCCATGAGTCCGTCAAATTGGTTTTCTTTTGTCATATCTTGGGGATGCCATAGCTTAGTGGTTTCTACTATTGTTCCATACATGAATAGTGATTCTATGTTATTAATTTCATTCATATTGTAGCCAGTTACCTTTTTGACTTTTACTTCATCAGGGATGTTGTCCTTACCTGTGGCTTCATCACAAAGTTTAGACCAATAGGTTTCATTATTACATAGGTTTCCAACGGCACACATTGTACAGTCCATTGCGTTCAATTCTCCCTTGTTAAAGGCATTATAAAGTTTTGTTGCTGACTCTTCAAATCTTTTTGTTGTGTTCATGGCTTGTGTTTTTACTGTTCTTATTCTCTCGCATTTGTTATTAAAAAACCATTTATAGTAGCCGTTGGATTTAACAGTTTAATCAACCCTTATGTTGAACTACTATAAATAGATAAAATGTAGATGGGAGTCGAACCCATACTTGTTGACTGATTTGTTTATGCAACTATCCAAATTTGGGATGAGCTTTAGCCGTTTGCTTACTACATTTTTACTGTAAATTGTTTGCCTAAGTGTAGTGGGTTTGCACACTCTCCAACCTTATTACAATTAGTTGACACACTCTCCGTATTCAAGGCTTAACGGTTTCTCTTTTACAAAGATACAACTCTTATGTGGTATCTAAACTGTTTTTAACTTATATTTAACTGTTCTTAGTCTGTCATTAAAATTAATAATCCAGTAAAGAAAATTGTGCATATTGATATAAAAAGTACTAAAATTATTGTAAGGCTTCCCCCTCCATAGTTTACTACTTTTAATTCCTGTTTGTTCGTCTCTGCATTAAACAGAATTATGTTTTTGTCCTCTGTCTCTACCATCTTATATACTGGGGCTTGTTCGGCTTGTTTAGATAGCGCAAAGGTTGTTTCTTCGGGGTTCTGTTCATAAATCATAGTATCGTTACTACATCCTGTTAGGACTGCTAATAATGCCCCTAATAATAAGTATTTTCTCATGGTGTTTTGGTTTTTATAGTGCGTAAAATTCTTTTAATTGCTTTAGTTCGTTCTCTTGTTCTTCTGTGTTGCTCCCTCTGTTTTTGTCGTACTGTATAGATGCTTTTAAAGTATCTCTGTGTAGTTCAACGTGAAACAAACTTGCATCAGATTTGAAATTGTATTTTTTCATAGTGTTTTAGTTCTCTGTAAAGATACGGTTATTAATTGGTTATTATTCTTAATTGTAAGTTAAACTTTTTTACTGTTCTCCTTTAAATAGTACCCATACTGAAAAGACTATAAGCATAAAGGCTATTAGGTAAACCATAGGTTTTTAATTATTATCCCCAAAGATATTTGTTTGTACCTTTGAGGATTGATTAATTTTCTGTTTTACTCTTCCTCTTCTTCCGCTATTCCTAGCATCTCATAAAGCCACTCTTCATCAAACCAAAGCAAATCATTCAAATGTCCTTCCTCTATTCCATCGGGGTATAGTTCCTCTATAAGACTGTCAAATTCTTCGCCCTTGCCCTCGTTTAAAATAGTCTCTTGCGTGTCTACTGCTCCGTTCCACGCTTTAAAGTCTCTTAATGTCAAATTGTCGTTTGTTACTATCATAGTGTTTATTTGTTTCTGTAAAGATAATACTATTTACTGGTTATAGTTCCCAATACTAAGTTAAAGTTTTATTTCGGTTCTTCTCATCTTCTCGCCCCTTAATATATACCTTACACTCGCTCC
>Ga0306898_1000050_pt1 | contig 53420 bp, 44 predicted proteins | sample AntRauMFilla1564_FD_190424 | JGI IMG/M metagenome (GOLD analysis project Ga0306898, IMG submission 190424) | Saline lake microbial communities from Rauer Islands, Antarctica - Metagenome Filla 1 #564 (v2) (version 2) | ecosystem: Environmental > Aquatic > Non-marine Saline and Alkaline > Saline ...
TCCCTATTTGTTCATTAAATATTCTAATCCCTTCTCTTTCAATGTTTAATGATGCATTTAAATCCCTATCAATAACATTTCCACATTCTTCACAAACAAATTCTCTGTCTTTCAATGTTAAATTATTATTTTTCCATCCGCATTCACAACATGTCTTTGATGACGGAAACCACCTACTAACAAATATCAATTCTCTATCATACCATTTAGATTTATATTCTAACTGTCTTCTCAGTTCAAATAAACCTAACTCTTGAATAGATTTTGCCAATTTATGATTTTTCATCATTCCATTAACATTCAAATCTTCTAAAATAATAACTTGATTTTCATTAATTAAATTAGTTGTAATATTATGAAGGTAATCTTGTTTTTGATTCTTAATTTTTTCGTGTAATTTAGCAAGTTTTAACCTCACTTTATTACGATTTTTACTACCTTTAACTTTTTTTGATAGTTGTTTTTGGGTTTTCTTTAATTGTTTTTCATTAGTTCTTATCCATTTTGGATTATCAATTGAGTCACCATTAGATAATGTTAATAGTTGTTTAATCCCCAAATCAATACCAACACTTTGATTAATGGGATTATTCATTGTTCTTAATAGTTCACCATCTATTAAGATTGTTGCAAAATATTTATTTGTTTTAGTTCTAGATATTGTAACCGATTTAATTCCTTGTTTATTTTTATATAAATATTTTTTATCTCTATCCGAACATTCAAATTTTAAACCTTTAATTGTTTTTGTTAAATTAATTCTTGATGATTCAGAATCAAAAGTATTTGAAGACACCGCTTCTTGTGGAAATCTAACTTTTTGTTCATCATGTTTTGATTTAAACTTAGGAAATCCTGTACCTTGTTTAAAAAAGTTTTTATATGATTGTTCAAGATTAATGATTGATTGTTTAAGAACTTTAGTATTATGTTCTTTCAACCACTCAAATTCTGTTCTTAAATCACCATGAAAATAATGACCCAAATCAGATAATGATGTATTTAATTTATCTATATCATAACGTTGTTTTTTATATGAAAGGCATTGATTAAAGACAAAACGATATGACCCAAGAAGCGAATTAATATTCTGTTCTTGTTCATTATTTAAATACAGTCTTATCTTTATTCCCTTTAACATTAAGTTGTTATATTATTTTCTTTTATTAGTTTTTCGTAGATTTTTATGAACAGTTGGATAACCCCTTCTTAATTAAATCCGCTTTTCTTCTGTCTTCAAATGCAGTCATTTTATTTCATGTTTTCAAGAACTCTATAAGTGTCGTCATAATTTTCAATGGCATTAAGTGCCTCAGTATGGCTCATTTGAATGTTTCTACGTTTACCAACGGTATTAAATATACCAATGGTATCCATATCACGTAGGAATTCATCCACGAATTTATTAGTGTTTGGAATATTGGTCTTGTCTTTCACAATTTCTTTTAATTCAAGACTCGGCATAACCCTATCCCCAGAACTTAGTTTCCCATCACGATAAATAAAAGAAATTAATGCACGATATCTGTCTTTTTTCTTATAGATTTTCTCGTACTTTTCCTGATTAATTACAAAAAGAGTGTATTCATAATATTCTCGGAAATAAAGACCACCAATGATTATCAATTCATTAAAGACAACAATAACCACAAACAACAATATGTTCTTAGCATCTTCGTCTTGATTCTGGTTCTTGGCTTCACTAAGGTTGAGATTCAGTTCCCCGACTCTGGCTTCGAATTCCGTGTCTATAACAACTATTTTAGCCTCATTCTCAGCTATAACATCCCCATTTTTATCGATAGTGATTTGATATTCATTTCTTACGGTTCTGTAATTTAAAGGTGTGTTTGCCAGTTTTTCTCTGAGGTCATTATTAACTACTCTCAGTGTTTTATTGTCTTCCAGATAAATAGTTTTCCTTTCATCGAAGACGGCTCTCATACTATCGATTCGAGTCGTGGTTTCGGTTGTGGCAACCATGTCTCTTGTATTACTGGTTGTCGCAAGATTTTTCGAACCACTAATTGATAGATAAAAACTCAGCATTACTATTACAGTGGAAATCACGAACCAACTCATTAGTTTGAAGCTCATTTTTCTGGCGTTAACCACAAAATCATGAGAAAAATTTCTAATGAAATATCTTTTGGTTATTTCAAAAATAACTAAGAATATAAGTGTAAGCGCAAAAGCCAGAGCAATCGCCCAATTACCTGTGAGGAAGTTAATTGTTATTGCTTTTAAGAGTGATGGGAAAACCAAAAAATATGCGAAGAAAATTGAACTCACATTCCCAATAAATGAGAACCTAAACAACCATTTATCCAACCCCCTATTATTACCTTCAAAATCTTTGGTATTTATTTTCTCCCTTAATTTATCGTATTTCTTTAAATCCATTTTTAGTTTGCTTTCAAATAAATACTAAAAATAATGTTTTATTCGATAGCCATTGAGGATATTCCGTTCTCATCCAGTGATACATTTATTAGGAAATCGGGGTTAATTTCGTGTGTATGCTCAATAACCAATACCTTCTTCATATTTGATTTGATTAATTGTAGGATTTCCTTGAATTCTTCCAAGGCATTTTCATCGAGTTTATTCATAACTTCATCCAATAAGAATATCGTGGGTTTGGCTTTGACGTTGATTTGATTCAAACCAAATTTCAATACAATACTTGAGAAAGTCCGTTCTTTACCACTCGCACTTATGCAATCAATAATGGCTTCTGGTCTGTCATTATATGCGAGTTTGGGTCTAAGGTCATCAGTGTCCAACCAGACCCTAAAAGCAGCCACAGATAATATACGGTCAAGCGTGACATTTATTTTAGGTATAATGTAATTACTTAACATCTGTCTCGGTATACCGTCTCGATGCACGCATTTCTTATAGAGATTCAATACCATATCACGGTGTTCTTGTTCCTTGAAATCAGATATTAAATTTAGATTTTCCTTGATTTTCTTTTGTTTCTCACCAACGCTAGTTTTTCTGAGATATACGTCTTCCCTAAAATCATTTTCTTCGATTCCGAGTTCATAAACTTTTTTCTTAGCTGCATCGATTCCTCTCTCAATTCTCTTATTTTCCTCTATTTGCTTTAAACTGTTTTCATGTCTACCGATTTTTTGTTCGAGAATTTCGATATTAAGTTCTTCATTCTTTATTAATGTCGGTATCTGATTAAACTCGGTTTGTAAAACATTGCGCCTCTCAACATCGTTTTTCTCATTAGTTAGTGTACCGATTTCCGTAAGCACGCCTTCCATTTCCAAATCAAGTCCAACGATTTCAGTATTGATTCTCTCAATATTTTCATCACATTTTTTTATCACAGGTTTCCAATCAGTATCGATATCGTGCTGATGTTCCTTGATTTCTTTGGTAATGACAAACATTTCGGTTTCTTTTCCTTTAACTGATTTTGCTATGTGGTCTTTATGTTCTTGTTTATCAATCACCTGTCCACATTGACTACAGATTTTACTGTTCTTCAGTTCCTCAATTTCTTCTTTTAATTTCGCACCGTCTTTTTTTAATGTGAAAATCTTACCGTTGAGAATTTCGATTCTATGTTCGAAATCGCTTTTGCTTCTTTCCTCTTCTTTAATCTGAACACGTTTCTCGTAAACCGTTTGCTTGTGTTCGTCACGTTTGGTTATTAATACATTCAATCTATCCTCATCATAGGTTTCTTGCAGGGTATCGATGCTCTGTTTCAAAATCAGTTTACGTGATTTGATTTCAACGATTTCTTTCTTGTGTTTACTTATTTCGATTCTCGCTACATCGACATCCAGATTATAGATTTCCTCATCTATCTTATAGAGTTTTTTTGTGAGATTTTCGATGTACTCACGCCCCTTTTCGATTCTATTCTGAACATCAGGTAATTTCAGGGTTTCAATATCCTTTATTTCATTCTGAAGAGCTTGAATTTCAGTATTCAGAGTCTTGTTTTGTTCGGTCGTTATTTCAACATTACAACTAACTCTCGGTTTTTCATTAACTCGTTTCTGATATGATTTAAGTCCTTCAAGTTTTTTATCAAAGATATCCAAACCACTATCATATAATAGGGAATCGATAAAAACAGCCATGTCGTTCGACAATATTCTGTTAAGTGTGTCGCTGGTCGTCATTACGATTCTCATAAAATTATCGTATGACCCGATAATGGTTTCAAGTTGTTTCTGTGTCTTTTGTCGTCTGTCTTCATCAAGTTTTTCGGTGTCATTATCATCAGTCATTTCGTCATCGGGATTATTAAGAATGTAATAATTCAATGTTGTTGGTGCACCAGTAATTTCCCCACTTTTATTTGTCTTGATGTCGGTACGTCTTTTAATTCCATAATATTCCCCATTGGCTTCGAGAACCAGATAAGCATCACAGAATTTCGCACCATTCCTATTATTAACAAAACGTTTATCACCATATTTCACTCTGTTTTCGGTTTCCAGAGTTTTATTAAATAAAATATATGTCATGATTTTCATTATGGTTGTTTTACCGGCTGTGTTTTCACCCGTTATTTGAAACAAACCATCCATTTTACGCCAATCCACATCGAGACTACCATAAGACATGAAATTATTCCCACCGAATTTAATGATATTCCATTCAATATTCTGGTCTTCAGGCACATCGATTTCTTTAAGAATTTCTTCATCAAGAGCCAGAATATCTTCAATGATTTCGGTTTCAGTACCAGTTTTTTCAAGGTACTCTCTAAATATTTCCTGTTGAACCGCTTCATCAGCAATGTTTTCCAATGTTATCTCTTCATTAACATCAATAATATCATCTTCAACAAATTCATTTTTATGAAGAATTTTGAAACTATCCTTTTCTTTATATAAATAACCTTTGAGATAATCGATTATCTTGCGTTCGTTCTCTTTTGTGCGGGTTTGTGGTAGTGTGCCCCATACGAACCTTACTATCATATATTTTGTTGGGTCTTCAATTTCAAAATCCAGTTCATCGAAATCAGTGTAAGGTGTAAGTCTAACGTTATGATAACTATAATTATTGGGTATTTGGACTTCTGTCGCCTTCCTGTCTTCGATATCCCAAAGCAGGTAGCCGTGAAACGCATCATCGCCTTCGCTTATATCCTGTGCTATTAATGAACCACAATATGCTTTGGTCTTGTCGTCATCGAGATACTGTAATTTATGAATATCACCGAAAAACGATAAATCACCTTTAAAATCCTTGACCTTGTAATAAGAATTTGATTTCATTTCGAAATCAGTGGTTGACCTACAACCATTAATTGGGTCATGAAAAAGGTCAATTGTCACGTAGTCCGCTTGTTCATTATATGCTAAGATTTTCTTACCTTCCTTGGTTTTCCAAGGATTATTGTTTTTCTCACCATGATGCCAAACCGCCCACATTACATTATCATCGACATAAAAACCTGTCTTACTATAGTATTCCACGTTATCATTACGTAAAGTCTTAACTATTGCCTGAATACTATCAACTCGTTTCAGATTCTTTTTACGACAATCATGATTACCTCTGGTAATACGCACAGGGGCGATTTCAGCTAACTCATTCAAAAGGTTGTGAGCCATAATAAGTTGTTCGCCTTGAAGGTCGAGATAATCATGTACAAGGTCACCAGCAATAACGATTCTATCGGGTTTCCTTTTTTTTAGGTCGGCAACCAATTTACTAAATACTTCTTGATATTCAGTGTTTCTTGTCGGTGTTTTTCTGATATGCACGTCAGCAATCTGCGCTATGGTTTTTATCATTTAAATCATTTTTTTACAAATATATCTAAAACCCCGATTATATGCAAGGAATTTCAAAATTTGTCATTCTGTTAGTTAGAATCAATAATATGTGACAATTAGGCAGTAAAATGGTTATGGCATTAATATTGTCATTTTACAGTAAAAATAATTTTATTTAAAATTAAAACACAACCATGACAACATTAATGAAATACTCAAAACCTCAAAACGGAATGCTTAATATTCTTGACCATTTTTTCGATGACGAGCTTTTTAATTGGGATACACCTGAAAGAACGGTTATTCCGAATTACGATATCATTGAAAAAGACGGTGAATATCTTGTGGAATTCGGTTTAGCTGGATTCACGAGAGAAGATGTTTCACTAAATGTGGATAACGATATACTTACAATTGAAGGTGAGCGTAAAGTCAATGAAGACACTAAATATAATCGTAAAGGTACTTTTTATGGTAATTTCAAGAAAGTCTTTACATTACCAGATAACGTTGTAACGGATAAAATCGATGCTTCGTTCCAGAACGGAATCCTCTCCATCACGATTCCTAAAAATGGGAAAGCGAAGTTAAGTAAGTCAATAGAAATCACGTAAGTATTAAATGTCCCAAAAAAAAGGTGTCGAATTCGACACCTTTTTTTTTGGAGTTGTTATTGTGGTGACGCTACCGTCATTTGAGTCACAATTTCTGGCTTATTCTGCTCCACCTTCTTTCTAATATATCTGCTTATCTCAACAATGGCATCGGTGTTTTCCTCAACCAAATCCTTACTATTTAATCCACCCTGTGCTCTGAGTAAATCCATGTATTTAGGATGTAAAGAGGTTGGAACACTGTAGTATCCACAAATAGTTGCTGCGACTGTCTGTGCTATAACCATTTTGATTTGCGCAACTTGTTGTGGTGTAAGTTCTCCTTTTTCTTCCAGTTGTTTATGAAGTTTTCTACTGAATTCAGTGCTGGGATTATTTATTAAATCATATGCCCATTCACCAAATATAACCTGTGCTGCCATTTCACCTGTTTGGTCAGGACTTATATTGATTCTATTTCCTCTACTCCAACCACGTTCACCAGCAGTTGAAGGGTCTTGTGTGACGGTAATACCATCATCTTCCAAACTTTTCTTAGCGATAGCAAATAAAATGTTGGCGTTTTCCACTTGATTATGACCGAATTTAATGTTCGATTTTTCAAGTTCGGGAAGCGGTTCGCCCTCGGTATTCGAAATATCATAAACAGGGCATTCATCAAATTCCAAATGATGAATTTTACTTCTTTTTCTTATCTCATCATCTCTTCTGGGATTAGGTCTGATTATACCTTGATTTACTTTTGCCTGATATTGTTTATCATCGTCTTGTTGCCATTGCGTGTATTCCTTGTATTTACCAGACCCGTGTGGGTCTTCATACATCTTATTTCCACAATTAATAGTAATAACATCTCGTTCGTCAACTACTCTACGATTAAACTTTTCTTTCCAATTTTTTTTACTCGCAACATAAGTGGCATCGGGTTTTTGTGCGAGAATCAATATGATATTCTGTGTACTATAGCTATGAAATTTACTGGAAAAATCGATGATTCTATTAAAATATTCAGAAGCCGTGTTTTCATTGGTGAGACCTTTAATGATGTTCTCCAGTTTTTTGTCGAGTTCATCTTTTTCTTTCAACGGTAAAGCTGACGCTTTAATATCTTCCATTGTTTTTTCAACCTCTTTGATAATAGTGTCATAATCACTTTCTTGCCCACCCTCGTCTTTGAGTTTTCCATTAATTTTCTTCAGAGCATCATAAATTCTTCTTTGAACTCTGGGTTTATTAAACTCGTAATCAATAATAAAATAATCGTGTGGATTAAGTTTATTCCAACGAAAACCTGCTTGTCTTAAATCTTGAGCGACCTTACTTATTTCTTGTTTACCATTATCCGAAACCACAACATGTCTAACATACGGTACACCTTTTTTATTGATTTTATTCTGTTTCTGAATGTTAATATATTCAAATATTCCTTTCCTTCCCATCGGATTAGCATTTTTTATAAATACTTGGGTTATTCGTAAATGATTTCAGGGTTATTCTTTTTCAGTTTGGTTTTAATGTAATTCACTCTGTTACTAACTGTGGAACTCGTGACATTAAACTCTTTTCCAATTTCATTGTAATTGTATCCCTGCATGTATTTCATATCCAATAATGTATAATCTTGGGGGGTTAATTGGTTTGTTATGTAACTAATCGAACTACAATTTTCGAATTCCGTGGTATCACAATTATTTAATGACTCATCGAATGTCATGATTCCCACATCACAATTGCTTGTGAAATACGCAGCGTTGTTATAGTCATTATCAGCGGTAATTGAAAACGTGCAGGATGCACCACTGGTTAATGTTATTGTATTACATCTCCACTTATCAACCATGTGATTTTTTGCTATACTGAATACCCAAGACTTGAATTTGGATTTCTTGGAATCAAATGTCTCTAATCTGGTAAAGACTTTAATTATAATTTCCGAAATATCATCCTCGATATCGTTATAGCTTGAATATTTATCTCTTATAAAATCTCTTATAATTTTAATATACTTATCGTATAGTATTTCTTGCATTCTTGCGTTCCCATTCAGAGATTCTTGAATGAGTTCCGTATCTTCTTGTTCTATCATATGGTTTCTCCAGCTTATGAATAAAGTAATCATCAATAGTTAACCCTCTTGCACCATATAGTGCATCTATGACTTCCTGAATACCCCGATTTTTTCTGATTTCATCAAGGTCTTCATTTGTAGGTAGTTTAACTATTCTAACCCTTTCTTCATGCTCAATATAAATAGTTTGTAATGTATAAAATAATTCAACACTATTTCTATAGGCATCAGGGTCTAACAGTACCACGACTTCAGGTTTTAATTCTTTCAATTTCATAAACAATGTGGTTGATAATGTTTTCCCCAATATGGGAATTGTGTTAACGGGGAAACTCAACATCTCAAACGCACCTTCAGCAAGATATACGGTAGAGTCCCAGTTTAAGAGACCCTCATTAAAAATTATCGCATCCTTATCGGCTTTGGGGTTACGATACGGTGCATGTTTTCTCAGTTTTTGGTCAGTACCATAATATCGTCCAACGAAATAATTTACATCTCCGTCTTTATCGAATGACGGAATGATTATTCTCTTGGCGTATTGTCCAGTAGTACAAAAACCAAGCCGATATTTTAGAATCACATCTCGACTCAGTTTTCTTTCATTAACTAAATAATTATAGGCTTCAAAGTGTTCGGGGTCTGTAGCATCCATTTGTGAAAAACTAATCATTTCATCAGGTAATCTAACTTCAATTGCCTCAACCTCTTGTTCTTCATTAAAACTATAATCATAAACGTTTCCAGCATAGGATTTATACATTTCATAATCAATACGACTTCCTAATACCCGAATAAGTTTACCCAATGAACCGCTGAATCTGGGTTCATCGCATTTCCAGCAACGAAATAATTTTTTAGCGGTATTGATTTCCAGATTATATTTACCATCTGGATAACTAAGACCCTCCTTTTCCTGACATCGTGGGCAATTAACCTGAAGCTGTTCAGAATAATTTAATCCCTGAACATCATTATTAAAAACATTTTGAATAATAGTATGAAATTCCTGTCCTCTAATTAAGCTCATTATTTAAAAAATTTATCTAACCACCCATTTTTACGAGCAACGTTATATGCCCCATTTGCATTATCATGTAATTCTGTTCGATTCCTATATTTCATTGCCTCATTCTTACAATTTTCGAATGTCCAATGATTTAACACGTTCACCATGTGTGAGCAAATATCATCTAACCAACCTCTTGTACGTGCAGATTCATAGGCACTACGATATGCTTTTTTAAATTCATTTCTTGTTCTAAAATTCTTAGCTGTTTCTTTACATGTCACATAATCCCATTTATACGGATTATTTCCAACAGTTCCACTCAACACAACCCATCCATCATTACTATATTTTTCGATATAATAAACCTCTAATTTAGAGGCTTCATTAACATCAATATAATCGGTAATTTGCTTAATAATTGGTTGGATGTTGGTTTTGGATATGTGTTTGACAACTGCATCGTTCTTATTCTTTAACCTATTTAATTTTCTTTTATCTAAATTATATGTCAATCCAACATATACTGAATTATCAGAAAACTCATACACATATACGCATCTCTTATACCAATTACCCGTTTTTTTCATGTGAGCACAAATTTCATCAAGCCATCCATTTCTTGCAGCAGCCGAATACGCATTAGAATTTAATTGGAATTGATATCTATGCGAGTAGTTCAATGCCTCTTCTTTACATTTTTCATATGTCCACTTTCTTTTTCTCACCACACAAATATATAAAAAAATTGCCCCAAAACAAAGTGTTTTAGAGCAATTCATTATATATGTATGTGATTATTGGTTAATATTTCTTATAATCATTCAAAAACGGGAAAAATTTAATCATTCTATTGAGAAACCCGGGACAGTAAATCCTGAAATTACCCAAACCAGTTTTGGGGTCTGTACCTAATTTAATATGGTTATTCTGTATTTCATCAAACAACGTAACCACGGCTTCCAGCATTTTATCGCTTCCAACATTACCGTCTTCCATCAATGCTTGGTTTTCGGCTTTAAGTGCTTTGTTTTCATCAATCAGGGTTTGAACCTGTTCTTCCAGCCATTCAACACCTTTTGGTTCATCGATTTTCTCGTCTTCATCAAGCTCAAGTAAATCATTTTCCTTTTTCGGTGTTAATTCAGCGTCTTTAAGTAATTCCTCGACCTTTTGTTTTGCCTTAAGGTCTCTTTCCTGCTCAGGAGTAAGTTTTTTCGTGGCAGGTTTTCTTGTTGTCTTTCTTGCTACGGGTTTTCTGGTACTGATTTTTTTTCTCGTCCCAGATGTGCCTTTAGCTATTCCGATAACATTTTTGTCTTCTTTTTTTGTTGTCATATTAGTCTAATATTAAATTTGTGTTTAATGCAGCAACCAAACCGAATTCATGATTCCAAACAAAACCATCTGCTGCTTTTGTTGAACCAACGAAACCCTTCTTATGATGCCACTCTTCAGTACCGGTTAAACTTGACAGATATCGAACCGTTACGCCTAAATCTTCATTTAATGGTCTGCTTTTATTTATTTCGTATTTAACAGTTCTTTTCCTATGAATATGTCCGAGATGCCATTCATGAAATTTCGTGTCACTCCACATGGGTTTGGATTCAATATCTGTAGCCATAAGAAGTGGGAGACTGGCTTCCTTTTCTTCACCTCCATGTGTGAGTCCGAGAAGCGTGTTGCCATAACGATAATATTTTCTCGGTGAGGCATGATTATTAATGTTTACAGCAGCATCGTTTTTAAACCATGCTTCAAGATACGAACCCATATAAAAACTGCGTTCGAAATCGTGATTACCCGGGATGACCAACACATCCACAGGTACACCTGTTTCTCTTAACATATTAATCGCATCAACCAAAAGTCTTACTCCGACCCTAAATGTTTTCTGCCATCTCAGGTCTTCATCTTGTTGTGTTCCTTTGGTTGTCGTATTTTCCATTGTGTCGCTATTGAAAAAATCGTTTCCAACAGGGAAAAGTATTCTTTCGAAATTGAAGCCACTGGCTCTCTGAACCAGTTTCTGAATACTATCGAGAAATCGCTTACGTGCAATTTTAACGTCATAGTTTTCAAAAGTCTCACCACCCCAAGCAAGTTTACCAATGTGTAAGTCAAAAATACTGATTTCCAAGAGATTCTTATCTTCAATACCACCTTTAATGGACTCGATTTTCGGTGCTAATGGTAGTATTGGTGGTTTATAGTCTTCAATCATTTCTTGGAATATCTCACCAATGGCTTGTTCCCGTACCATTTTAACATTGCGTTCAAGAAATGCCTTTACTTGCCAGTTTTGAATTGTTTTTGGAACCAACTCATCGTTTTCCCTAACCTTCATGGTGACATCCCATTTGTTAACGATATGTCTCGCTACTTTCCAAGTACTTAAATCGGTCTCACTTGCAGCCATTAGTTGGTCGAGCGTTCTTATGTGGTCTGAACCATAATTCTGACCACCAACCCAAGTATATTCGGCTTCGTTATAATTTTTTTGTTCAAATTTTTCACTCTCACCATTAGTCACGGGTAGGTCTTTAGGACGGTCAGGCTCTTCGATGCTGGGTTGGGTTTTACTGCTTGTTACGAATCCCGTTACATTTGTGTAACTTCCATAGACATCGTTAAATAGATTAAAAAGGTCGTCATCAAGTGTGCCATTTTCGTACTTATCAAACACAACTGCCTTGGTATTTTTAACATAAGTGTCGGACATTCCGCATTTCACTGATGCTTCTTTGACCGACACTTGATTAGCTATTGCGTATTCAATAATTTCTACTGCTTTTTCAATTCGTTCTTTTGTCATTATATGTTAATTAAGATAATATGATTTACGGAAATTTTGTCAAACATATAACAAAATTCCCAAAAACGCAAGGTTTTTATATAAATACATTACCATTTTCTTTCAGAATTTTAAGATTTTCTTCGATTTGCTTACATTCCATAAGAAAGGAAGTCTCCTGACTAATACCCATGTCGAACCATTCGCCTTCTTTCTTTAAATGGAAATAACGTCTATGTAACGCCTTTTCGATTACATTGGCGAATTCGGATTGGAAGGATTCAATGAGTTTCAATTCGGAAGAGTTTCCCGTTTGAAGTTGTCGTATTCTTTTTTTCGGATACTTTGATACCCCGACTTTATAATAACCGTCTTCCAATGACTGAATTAAATAAACGTATTTCATGCAATAAACCCCAACTTTTTTAAACCCGCAAATCCAACAACATAACTATCAGACATATCAAAACACATCGGTTTGGGGTCGGTAGTGCTTCCACGCTTATAAAACCATTCGATTTGCGGTTCCAATTTACAGACTTTTTTCCAGATATACAACTTCTTTTCTTTTCGATATTCAGGGGGGAAACTAAGAACTTCGACCATTTTACCTTTTCTCTTCTCGGTATGAACAAGTTCGGGACAAAAAAGTTTACGACTTTCATGCACACTTATTTTCATGGGATATGTACCAAATACTTCATACAATATATACCTACAAATACCATTAAATCCAAATAAGAGAGAAACAGTATTAGCGTTATTGCTTCCACCAAGTGGTTCTTCAACAATAACATGAATAATCTGTCCATTGAATTCTTTTGATATTCTTTCTTTAAATTCCAGAACGTATTTCATGAAAATCTCGGCTTTATATATGTCACGATTTTCAACGGGCGTGTTTTTATTGGTCTTTAATTCAAGGTGTTTGAGTTCAATTAACCCACCCCTGATATCCCATAACGCCATACCGATATTTGTTGTACTAATGTCTAATGACCAGATATATTTTTGCATATTGTCTTACTTATGAAGTTCTTCGTAATTAATTTCTTTGACTTCTTCAATCATGGATTGAATCTTCTTGGGGTCGTTTAAATACATGGCAATGAGGTCTTCAATCACTCCACCTATTTTTAAACTCTTACCCTTACAATACATCTTGAATCTACCATGTAGATTGCCCTCAATGATAACAGATTTGGGTTTGGTTTTATTGATTGTAAGAATTTCTTTCATATTCATTATTTTTAATTTATAATAAATACTAAGAAATTATAAAAAATTATAGATTTATGTGATTTTTTTAGAAATCAACAGCAAAAACAATTGTTCTGGAAATCGTAGAGTCTTTTGGTACGGGGTCGTTTAATTTACCGATTGCCACTAAATTCCTGTTACTGTCATAAATACCGACTTCACTAATAAAGACGGTTTCACCACCATCCCAACTCAAATTAGTGCTGGAGTTGAACTCATCCAAAGGCAGGTCAATACCGATGTCCATAGTGTAGACATCGGCTTTGATTTTAGTGGTTAGGTTTCCAAAGAAATACGTCACATCACCAAAGCTCAGATTATCTACTTGACTACTTGAAGGATAGTTGAGGTAATTTAAAGTATATCCCGAATAGGTATCATAATTATATAATGAGATTTTAAATACCTGTGCGGTTAGATTTGCTGGTGTAAGAACACCTGTATATCCGCTTACTTGGTTACTAATATCAAAATATTTCCACGCACTGGCATCGGGAACAACATCATTTATAGTTGCAAACGATTGATTATCGACAATCTGAACCACGGCATGAATACAATTCATTGTGTACCCAGTACCAGTAGTAATATCGGCATTAAGAAAATTAAAATCCTTTGGGTTTGGGAAATTCAGATTAACTTCGGTTATATATGGGTTAGCTGCCGTGGCTTGTAATTTTTTGACGTAATTACAGTGAATAGGTTGCTGATAACCACTTCCAACAGTATTACCTGTTGGTATTAGTACGTATGTTATGAATATTGTGTGTCCGCTTGCTGCCATTTTATTTTAATTAGCAATATATACACCCACAGAATATAATTCCTTGAGTGCCGTTTATTGGTCCTATAGTTACGCTGTAAGTTTCTTCATCACTGGTATCAGCATCATCTATACTTATTGTTGTATTGGTCACTATGTTTTTGGCACATAATTCGGTATAGCTATCCTCACCATCTTCGGTATTACATACATACACACGATATCCCGCATCGCTAATACCACCAAGAGATATACTTGAACCACTTGGGAATGCCGTCCAATTTTTGGCACTATGACAATATTCCTGAGATACAATGCAACTCAGGTTTCCACCAACATAACTCGCATATGTATCGTTTTCAGGTGTAGTCCAAGTCACATTTGTCCCCCCACCACCACCAGAACCAAATATTATCGTATTGGTATCGGCATTATAATTCGGTAACGTAAAGTTTCGGTTTGATTTATACTCCATCGCATACAGTAATTCTTGGTCTTCAATTACCACGAGTTTCAATTCATTGAAAACCTTACCCACGATAATACTGGTGTTGTTTTTATCTACTAAGTCATAATATGTGGTATTAAGTGATTTGGTTGCCCCTGTCAATAATTTTGGACTACCATATGGGATGAATGTCGCACCCATTACAGGTGTTGAAGATTTATGCCACATTATTGTGGGGATATCGAGTTCCAATGTATCTAATAGAAATCCCTCGGCATATACATTTGCAGGACTACTATTGGTGTAGTGCACGACACCCAATCTTTTATTAACGGGTGCTTGATTCTGTATGTATGATACGAACCCACCAAATTTTCTGTTTTTGAATTGCGTATATTTTAAATCACTGGGTTGTACACCAGCTATTTCTTGGGTATGAATAATGCTTAGATTCCAATAAGGAAATACGATTGTGGGACACTGACTGTTTTCCAAGAAAGACAGTACGGATTCATCAACATATTGTGTCGGAGTTAGGTTAAATACACTCGCACCACTGAAGCTGATTTCACTATAATATACGAGTGCACCTGCATATAGGTCTGAAGCCAAACTCATGCCACTAAAATTAGGAATTACTCGGTCTAATTCCACAATAATATTATCGGCAGCAAGTGTTCCTGATGTTATTCCTGTAATCTGATACCAGAGATATTGTTGTGGTTGTGAGGTGTTTATTGTGTGTTCCGTGGTGTCTCCACTGGTTGTCCATTTCACGAGTAATAAGTCCCCCACGGCAGGTTCTTCTCCACTTGTGCCGTAACTCGGTCCCTTCACCAATTTCAACGTGTTTCCACCCGTAACACCCGTCATCGCAATTTTTATGTCGGGTTGTTTCACGTGATTACTATCGGTAATAAAACTGGGTGTTGTACCGAGATTACTAAAGAATCCCAGAGAATCAACCTGATTCTCAACATTATAAGCAGTAACTGGTACGCTTGAAAGTTCATTAAGGCTATCACCAGTAACATTTCTTGTGATAAACGAAATCATTTCAGGATTATTATCAGCTGGTTGTAATATACCAGCATCGAATGCAGTATATTCTGTATCATCAGCATTTACCTCGGCATTGAACTTGTAATCGATTTCACTGTCACCGATGCCATAATACTTGAAATCCAATTCACCTGCTGCGAGTAATTCTCTGCCATGTGAAGTCAATTTAATATTGATTACAACTGGATTTTTTTTATCTATAAACGCCATTTAAACTTTCTTTCTAATAAATACGGTTATTTTATTTTTATTACTCGATAGCTGGACCATCCAGTTCAAGTGATGGTCGGTCTCGCCCTAACTCGATAGGGGGACCATCCAGTTCAAGTGTACCTGAATTGCTCACCTGTACTTGAAAAGATTTTTTATTTTCATCGACATTCGTTATCAAAACGGTGTTTTGCCACGGACCGGGAGTTGTCGGTGTTATATCTCTCCATCGTATATCAGGCACTTCTTGATTACCACCATAAAATATTTGAATGGTGGTTAAATTGAAGCTATATTTGGGGGTTGGGGTTGCGTCTCGATTCGCAAATATCACTGTTTCTGTGGTATCATTCACTGGAAGTCCAAAATTATATTCCTGTATTTGTGTTGTGCTTTGCATTAACACCAGTTTTCCAGTAAACCCATCACCATGGAGTACTCCACTGTTATCACCAGTCCAAACAACCTCAACATTTATATCGAATTTACTGGCTAGTACGTTAGTGGTTACGGTTTTAATGTCACCATAACCAATATTGTCGTCACCAATACCGTTTCTGGCATATGCTCTGAAATAATATTGTGTGTTTGGTATCAAACCACTTACGGTTTGAGAAAAATTAAGCGGTGTTTCAGGTAATGGGGGGGTAAGAGTTACGCTACTTGTAAACACATCTGTACTTCCTACTTTTAATAGATTATCCGTTGCTCTTGCACTATTAGATGTATAAGCAATACCATGAGTAATAATTGTTGACGGGTCACCATTTTCTATTTTGTTTTGTATTGATGTAAATAATGTACCATCTACTCCAACCAATGTCCTTAGTGATGTCGTTACGTCTGGAGGTGTATCTGATGGTTCGGGCGGCGTTGTAGTTAATCTGCTTATACCATAATAAGTAACACCATCGACAATAATGAATGCTCTGTATTGATAAGTTGAATCGGTATCAATTAAACCGATATTTTGACTCCATGAATTGTTATTGAGTGGTCCAGAATAAGGTGTGGATGGTTGAAGCAACCAAGTCACATCATTCACTTTTTTGTATTGCATACCATAATATTGAACGTCAGCATAGCGCACAATATTATCACCACCAGTACTTGGAATTAAACCATAATAATCACCACTTCCTTGAGGATATTCGTAAACAAATGTCGTACCACCTCTTTTAGTTTCAACGCTTGGGGTTGGTAGTGGTGGTGGTGGAGTTGTTGCCGATAAGGTGTTACCCGTAAAACCCGATGTAACGGATTCAACAAATGCCCTGTATTGGTATGTTGCACCCTCATCTAAATCAGTTAAGGTTAGTGTGAAACTGTTTTGTGTTAATGAAGTCGTTAGTGTTGATTTTATCCAATTATTCGTTGTTGTTTTCCTATATTCAATCCCATATTCAATAACCTCATCATAATTAAGAATGTTTCGACCTCCAGTTATGAGACTACCCAACACACCGGGTGTGGTTTCGACATACATTTCAGGTGGTACTGGTGGTGGGGGTGGTGGAGGTGGTAATGCACCTTGAATTATTTGGAACACACTACCTGCGTTACCGAGATACTGCACCACTGGATTCCCTCTTAAATCGAAATTAAGATTTTCAGTATTTGCCACATTTACCCCTCTTTTATACCAGTGTTTTTGTTTTGTAAATAATGTGTTTCTAATAAGTAATCCACCACGTCTACGTATAATTGTGGCAGGTAATAACTGGTCTACGAACCTCTGAAAAAACGCATTATATTTACCGAGAAACGAATACAGATTCTGGAAAGTATATCCGTTTGACTGCAACGGGTCATCATTAGGAAGTTCCGCTCTTTGTAGGTATTTTTCGTATATTGCCAATACAGCGGGATACCAACCACCTTTGAAATCCGTAACCGTTTTTCTGTTTCTGGCGTTAATCATTTTCCTCTGAATTAATTCAAGGAATTCCAAGAACGATAATTCACTAATATCTCCAAGACCAAACACATCATTAATCACAGGGTCAAACGCTCCTTGTCCACCCACGAGATAATACGCACTAATCACACTACCGTATCGAATACCTCGTGGTAAAAAGATTTCATATGGACTCATCACATTTACACTGTAATCCAGATACGGTTCCAATGCAATACCGTCAATCAGAAACTTGACCTCACTGGCATTATTGACCTTATAATTAAGTCTATACACGTATTTATTTGCGCTGTTATTGAAGTATATCTTACTACTGTTAAAGCTATCCACTCTAAAGACTTCGCTTCTCAGGTTAATGTCATTGCTTCCCTGTACTTCCATGTATGAAATCTGGACATCTGGATTAGCATTTAAAAACGTGATGACATCGGGATTCTGAATAATTAAATAATTAGTCCCACCTGTTGAATTGGCTGGGTCAACGATATAATCAGCACTGAATTGAGATGTGCCTTTTGTGAGCGCAATTCCATTAATTGTGAGTTGAACATCTCCACGTGGAAAACTTGGTAATGGTACATATGTTCCACTTAATTCAGCTTTAACACGAGTAACGATATATGTAACAGTAATAGCACTTGTTGCAGCGTTACTAATTGTCGTACCCGAATCAATAAGAGTGACCTGAATAACATCCGAAGCTCTGACACCAGTACTTAATTCTGGTATTGTGAAGGTGTTTCCATTAACAGTATAATCAGCTTCTACAGTTTCAGTATTTCCGCTCGTATAACCATTGGTATCACCTGTGCTCGGTGCATTTAATAGTATACCATTATACCTAACCTCAATATCACCAAGTTTTTTATTATTCACGCTTGTCGGTAAACTAAATGTGTTTCCAGTGCGAGGAACATTACTGATATTCACATAAGAATACGGGAGCGTGTAACCACTGCTGTTCGCAGCGAAGTCGGTTTGAATATATTCATAAACATCGAATTCAATGCCTCTGGTTGTATCCAGCGCAATATCGATTTCCTTGGTATTAATCACCAGTCTACTGTCTTCCTGATAATATTGTGACGTACTGTAGTGTTCACGAGTCGTAGCACCCGTCCGTATCCATGATTTCTTGTTATCAGGGGTCTGTTTCAGGTTGAAACCAGCCTGACGGAAGACATCCAAATATCTTTGACCACTATCAGTATCACCACTTATTTGGAAAAAGAAATCATTGGTTTCAAGTGGTGCTTTAGGATATCCACTATTATCATACGGCAGAGAATTACTTGGAAAGTCTCTGGCTGTTAAAGCAACGGTATTAGGGTTGATTTTACCATCAACAGTATATACGTATTCCGTTATATTAATAAATGGTTCTGGAATTCCAATAAGCAAGAAAATAGATTTTATCGCCTGACGAGTACCTTTTGATTTCCAGAAGTAACTGGTATTCATTAATATGCGTCTCCATAATTCCATATCTACTTCAGCTGGTAATTCGTTTTCGTTAAGGTCTCTTTCGGTGTCGTCAACAGTTAAGAAACTCTCAACCAACTCACCCTCATTTAAAAGATTAAAATAATCCCAACCGAAGGTTCTTGCCATGTTTTGAATTAGTTGGTCAGGTATATTGTTTTTCTTATCGTATGTCACTTTATTGATGTAAACCAATGAATCGATAAATTCTTTCATCTGGTCAAATTCCCTGCCATATAATCTCAGGAGTTTCGTGGTTTTTTTCTCATCGGTGAAATCATAGTTTTTCAGTGATGCTGGGGTTAAAAATCTTGCGATGAGGTCGGTTTTAATCTGGTCGTATTTCGAACCAATAGTCAAGACAATCGTAAGAAAATTTTGATAACTTGGACTATTAATATCGATATTATATTGGTCACTAGTTACCCAAACCACTTCTTTATCGTAATACAATATTTTCCCGTCTTCGAGAAGCGTGGGTTCTTTTAACTTAAATACAAACCCATTACTGCCATTTCTTTTCGAAACGAGGTTACGTTCATATGGGTCGAGAAGTGCTCTGAATTCCTCGAAAACCTCATTATTTGGACGTATATGGAAGTCTTGTTGAGCAGTTGTTCCAGTTCCCAGTGACTCAAACGGATTTCCTTCGACCTGAAGTCTGATGTACTTTATTTTCGGTATTGCTGTACCATCATAATTTGCGGTACTTTTAGCTGTGTTTCCCGTGTATCCAACTACTTTAAACAATTTATTGGGTTCAAGACCAGACCAGACAACATAATCTTCATATGATAAATTAAGATTTTTCAATTCGTTACCATCTGGAATTTCTTCGTTTCCGTTGTTAATAATCAGACCAAATTTGTTTACAGTAGCACCTGTTGAGAGGTAAAATGTTGAGATGTTCTCGACCTGATTATATGATAATCCCGTAAATGTGGTGTTTCCACCAATTTGCTTCTGGGAATCAACGAATAACGAACCCGGGTATCTGGTAATCACATTCTGTATCGACACTCTGAGAAACTCATATGCCGAACCGAATTTAACAAAAGTATTTAAATCGGTTTTATCGAGATTAAGAACTGCATTATTACTATACAAATTCATTATCTCGGATTGCCTGTCTTGGATTCCAAGACTATCTAAATTAACGGGAGTAACAAAAGAACTCAGGGTATTACTATAATCAATCGTGGTTTTATCATCGAAATTAGTTGTGACGAAAAACCTACCAAAAGAAAAAATAGTGTTTGATGGCGTATCGTTGAAATACGAGCCGTTTAAGTTACCATTGAGTTTGGAATTAATTACCTTTACTTTTGCCACTGTCTATGATTTACTATAAATACGATAAAAAGAAAAATCCCAATGAATTATATCGGGATTTCTTAATGAAATAAAATTTGGTGTTACTGAACGTCTTCAATAACGTCATTAAAATTTTGTGTCTCATCGATAATTGTTCGTCTTTCCTTGACTTCATATAGTGGAACGTTGTTGACATCATCTTTAATTTCGTAGATATTGAACTGTCTTGTGATGACTCTATCGCTATTATAATATGTAAGTATTCCGTTGTCAACATCTTTTACCTGTTCACCACCAACTAAATCGGAAAGCGTATCAATTGTATTGGCAACCAAATTAACTTCGATAACCAGTGGAGAGAAAAAAGTGTTCGATATAATTATGGTTTGGTCTGGAACACCAATAAACGGAGTGGCATTGGGTTTGACGTTCGATGAACTACTTGGTGTTAGTTGTAGAAATAAAAGTGTTCCGCTGTCATCGAACCTATAACGTGTTGAGGTCTGACTCGTATTCCCGATATTTTCACTAACAGGAACCACTTTATTTGAACTCACAACATATCTCACAAGATTTCTTGTTTTCAGATTCGTTGTGGTATCAATATACTCAATACGATAACCCTGTAAGGCATTATTTGCTCGAAGTCCTTCGGGAAGTTGATTGGTGTCCAGAACAATTCCTTTGACACTGGGAAGTGATGAAAGCACACTACAATCAATTATTATTGCCGTTAATCTTTTGGGTTTAAGGTATAACGTGTATATTCCGATTTCCGAAAAAACATCAGCGGGGAGACTGATGTTATAAAGACCCTCTAAAATATTATCGCTTCCCACAATTTCCTGTTCTTCAGGCAGATAATTATAACTTAAAATCTCATTGGAATCCAGTTTCTGAATTGGTTCCACCTCTGATTCTCTATTGGGTGCATAATTATAGTAAACATCGATATCATCAATGCTTACATCTGCTGGTCTTATTGTTCCAAATACTCCAATGCTCACTCTATGAAATGTTAAATATTTTTAAATTATTTTTTTTTTATCTCATCCATTGAATAGTCTTTACATATACATTGATTTGACATATTTATGTGTTGTTTATAACATTAAAATATTTACCGCCAGCATATGTCGTCAAATCAACCATTTTTTCAATGTATTCCAGTTTATAATTTTTATCGAAAGCCGATTGCTGGTCTCTGATAATAAATACATCGTTATTGATTTTAGGATTACCGATGATTTTAGATTCATTGGGGTCTTTATAATACGGTACATCGATAAAATCTGGACTACTTGTTCCCTGTGGTGTATAACTAAATGTCGTAACGCCTTCGCTAATATCGTCAACAAATTTTATCCCACCTAGATAATATGTGACATAATCACCTTCAACGGAATTCGGATAATCAACTCCGTCATTACTTGGTGAACCGCTACCAAAATATTGTTGAGTAAAAGACACACCGACTGCGTATTTCTTGAGTTCAATTAATCTGCTGTTATTTGTTGTTCCCCTTGCCATGTCGTGATTATATTATTTGTTCAACGAAAGCATCCATGAATCCCATATCACGAGTATCTTGAGTCAATCCCACCTTAAATTGATACGTGACACCAGTATCGGGAATAATAACATAACAACTGGTCGTGGTTCCAGTACATGCGGTTGTTCCCGTTGTAACGGCTTGTAATATTTCCCTTTTAATTCTTTCCATTAATTACTGACTTTCTTAGCGAAACCTTAATATCTTTTCGAGGATATTTGATTTCAAACATCGAATCAGGTGTTGAATATATTGTATTGTTTTCAATTTTTATTTCACCAGTACTGGTGTTAGATATGGGTTGAGTCACCGTATTTATCGAATATTGGTCACCAACCAAATTAAAGACCTTGAGATTAACTATATTTATAACACCATTGACTTCCAGAATCTGTCTTTCTAGTTTTCCGAGATACACGTCCTCATTCATTTCATGTTCAGCTATATTGAAATAACTTGAAATCTTATTAATTATATTGTTTGCGATTTGATTATCGGCTTGATTTTCAACAAACACATCGACTTCAAATCCCAGATTAAAAATTTGACCGTCTTTAACCTCTATATAGTCATTAACCATGCGGAATTCCGTAAGCCATTCCGTGATGTTTCCCTGAAGCAATGAATTACTAGTGTTATCAAGTTTACCATCAGCACCAATACCTATAATGGGTATAACGATTTTATTATTTAATTTATAGGCATTGGCACGATAAGGTGAACCGTACTCCCCGGGCATTTTATACACCTGTAACAAGTAATCTGTCAATTGAACGCTTCTTTGCTGCGCACTAAAATTGTATTTAACCAGTTGTCTGATTTGTTCCGTAGATAACCCATTATTACCACCAATGGCTGGTATCGGATTATTAACACTGAGACTTCTTCTAACAGCTTGGTTGAATTGCTGACGACTTCCGTTCACCCCCATAGAATACGCACCCATTTGAGTCAGAACATTTGTGCCGATATTTGAACTCGCACCCCCACCTGTCCTGTATTTAACAAATAACGTGTAATTGGCTTTGAGTTTTTCACCAAGTGCCGTGTTATTTAGAAAATTATCGAGAAACTCTCTATTACTTACACCTGCTTTAAGAAAACCGTTTCTAAACGCATTAACATCAGCATCACCAGAACCAAAAGTAAGTTTACAATAACCATTCGGAGTGTATTCCTTAATAAATTTTTTCGTAATATCTATCCATCTGGCAGCTTTAATATTACTTGTATTACTGCTTCCAGATGAGTTTAATTCGTCTTCAATAAAAATACGTTGCTGCGCCAAATAATCGACTTCAAAATAACGGTTATTGATATTCCTGAAGTCGGTTTCCGTTGGGTTATTACTATAATTAGTACCCTCTAATAGAATCACACTATCGATTTCCAGAATATCTGGGTCAGGAAGCGTTATACTGAAAAACGGTATGATGTCGCTGGCAGTGATGACTTTCTTAAATATATTTGTGGCTCCATTTAACACCACTTCTCTCTTGGTTACAACATAATTAATTGGAATACCATTGGAATCCAGTGTCGGGATAATACTTCTATTTGGGTCACCCAAACTACTTGCAGCCGTACTCCAATTCACGTTATTTTGAATCTCAAATGTTTGTCCACCCCCAACAACTTGTGCACCTGCATTTAACACAGGATAATAATTTGAGTCAGGTGCATTTCCCAAAACAGGAATCGTTACACTAAAGTCAACAACAGTAACACTTGGTCTACGAGCAGGTATATTGAATCCCATATTTTTTGCTATGTTCAGAATACTTGACCTTTGTTGGGCATATTCTAATTGGGTTTCTTGAAATGCCCTATCGGTATTCATAGAGAGGTTGTTTGTTACACCAGCATTTAGGTCAATAAGCATTGCACCCACACTGGAATCCGTGAAATCACTAAGTATCTCAGGGTAACTTTGTCTAATTAAAGCAATTAAATCCTCTCTAATTTCTGAGAAAGTTCTGCTTCCGTAGCGAATCACGTTTGTTGTTTCAGTTGCCATTTTTTAAAAATTTAAGTCTAAATTACCTTCTTCCGATAACGAACCCTCTTTATATACGAATTTAACATTTACATTTAATTGATTTTCAGATATTGGTTGACCATTATCATCGTTTAGCCAATTGAAACTCACTGACATTATTTTGATTTCAGGCATGAATAACGCCACGGTTTCTTTAATGTCTTCTTCAACCATTCGTGAAGTGATTTCGTCATTGGGTTCAAAAATGTGTTGAAGTAAGAACGTACCATAATCTGGTTGATAATATCTTTCGTGTTTTTCCGTTAATAATAACAGCAACAAATTAGAAAGATACGCATCTTTAGTCACACGATTCATTTGAATGAATGTATTCGTGGTCACGTCATCTTTAAATGGAAATGTTATGTTATATGAATTCATTACATTAATTTCCTATAAATACTTATAAACAAAAAAATCCCGATAATAACTTATCGGGATTTCGGATTTAATGTAACTATTATGCTTTAACTTTTTTTGTTCTCGCCTTTTCTTCGTCTTCTTTTTCTTTTTTTGCGTCATAAAGACTTTTAATTGATTCGTGTAGTCGCACAATTGATTCGTGTCCATAGTGTTCTAACATACTTCGATGAGTATTAAAATTGGGTTTATCCAGAGAAACCGTGTCACTATCGTTAACAACAACCCCAGCAAGAGCTTCATTCATAACCATTTCTTGCATGTCGAACGGTAATTCATCCAGAATTTCCTCATTAACCACAACAATAAAATTCACCCCATCAGTTAGAACCTCTATAATGTCATTAGCCTTGGTGATTTTATAGATTTCCTTCTGTTTGTCGTTACTGAGAATCTCAAATTGCACCCATTTAGGAATAGTGGTTTTCTCTCTGATTTCTTCGAATAGATTTACGATATCCTCAGACGCTTTTTCGATTTTTGCCATAAATATTTGTTTTAATTAAAATTTGTATTTTGATTTTATTTCTTTGATTTTTAAGTTTAGTTCTTGATACGGTGTGTCATTGAGTTTATCTTTAAGATTTTCTTCCAGACTCTCAATATGACCCAGCATATCACCGAGTGTTAATTTCACCATATCTTCGATTTCAACCAGCATCGCCAGTTGATTATTTGCTGCATCGACTTCTTTTATTTCAGTCTCGTATTCCGAATTTAATTCCGACACCTCGTCCTCAGAAACAGGTTCAACTGGGGTGTCTTCCATTCTTTTTTTCAGTGAGGGTTCCATATTTTTTGCTTTATTTTCAGCAGCTTCACTTACTTCGATAATTTTTTTCGCTGCCTCTGAATTAAATTCTCCACCATCAGCAGCATTCTTTAGGTCTTCTAAAAATTTTGACATAGTATTACGTTTTTCTACCCATCATTTGCATTTCAATTCCATCGAATTTCAGCACTTCATGAGTGTCGTTATAAATTATTCTTTTCACAAAATTATTAACACCAAAAGCAAGAAATTCTCCGTATTCATCACGAATAAAAACTTGTTTAATGTCAACAATTTCTCTAAACACATTTGAATTGTCATCGATTTCAGATGTGTTGAAATGTAATGGAATGAAAAATTCCAGTTGTCGGTGTTCAAACCCAATCTTTTTAACATGTAGAAATTCTGTTAGTTCTTCGATTTTATTTATTGCTTTCTCGTTATCACGAACCACACTTATTGGAAATCTGAATTGTTTGCTTGCTTTATTGATGTCCACGATGTCAATGCCATCCCACTTAAAAATAATCCTATTGATGTATGGTGGGGTTTCTCTGATTTCGATATCACGTAAATGTGTTACTGGATAATCAATAACATCCCCATAATTTTCGGTTATTGGTGAAATATTTATTCCCTTAGTCTTTCGACCAATTGACTCACCAATGTCCTTTAAACCAACTTCCATAGGCGTGTTATTAAAGATGTACATTATATTTAAATCATCGTCCTTAGTACGTCTTTCCTCGAATTCCATAGCTAGAACCTCACCCAATGTCTTACCAGTATGTTTGTGCTTATCATCGAAGAAACCATAGTGTTCGTAACGTCTACCCCATTTGTCTTTCATGCCGTAACTCGTACCATATTTATCGGCAGCAACCGCCATTTGATGTGGGGTTGCTGTTCTTATGAACTTATCGGCTTTCTTAAGGACTTCATAATACTCTTGCACGTACTTTTCATCGGTTTGACCAGCATAGAATTTCTCAAGTAATTGATTTCTATGACGCATTCTCTGAACATGTTTATCACCTTCTTTGAGATTATCGGGGTCGGCTTTAAGTATTTCCTGTTCAGTATTAAATAATGCCACACCTATGGCAATCATCAATGTATGAAGTTTGATGTATAACCAAAGAACTATATTTCTAAAAAGTTTCTTCATTACACGGTTTCCAATGTTTTGGCAATCACTTTTTCATAGAATTCTGCACGTTTTGCCGTGACATTTGCAAGATTATATTCTTCTTTGAAGTCTTCATGTAATTGATTACCGATTTTTTTTCTTAATTCGGCATCCAATATGAGTTGCTTCAAATACTTCTTCCAGTACTTATGTGCGTTTTTCTTACTTGGAATCAACACACAGTTCTCCATGTGGTGACCATGAACATTATATGGGGGGATATCACTACAGACTATCGGAAGTTTACGAGTCCAGCATTCCACTTGCTTCAAATTGGATTTCATTCTATTGAAACCGTTATCGGCAAGTGGTGCGAGAGCTATGTCGGTTTCATCCAATACCTTGGCATACGTATTGGCTTTCTGTGTCCAGCGTCTTCCGAAATTTCCTTCGTTGTCATACTGTATATTTCTCTCGAAATTCATTAGCCAGCTCAAGTAGTCATCATTTTCAATAATCCCATGATTATCAGTAAGTATTTTTTCATACATCAAATATATACTTTCTTCCGATCTGATATCACGTTGTTCCTGATTAAATATGTTATCACGATATTTTTCCTTAATCTCATCGGGAATCTTGGGTATCATATCGACATTACCTCTGTGTTTATTTACCGCCTTAACGACTTCATGTGTCCACAATCCCAGTCTTTCGAGTTCGGTTTTGAATTCCTGATTGAAGGTGTAATCAGTGGTTTTACCCTCGGTATCCCATCCAGCAATAATGATTTTAAATTTATTTCGGGTATCTGGTTGAGACTGTAGATAATTAACGACACCCTCAAGTTGTTGTACGTCAACCATGTGTGATGAACCCGCCATATATGTGATACGAACCAATCCATCTGGGTCTGGTTTCCAATTATTTTGAAATTGTTTCATCCATGTGGGGTCAACGCTGTTATAGAACACACCCACATTATCTTTCCCCGTAACCTTCTTTATTTCCTCGGCAAAAATATCTGATGTGGTGGTTACGTAATCCGCAATCTTCAGGTTCTCTTGAATCGGAACATGCATTTGTTTTCCCTTACTCATATTATAAAACGGGTGGTCTTTATGTAATTGCCAATAGTCATCGATGTCAACGATTAACGTGGTTCCAGCTTTTTTTAGTTCTTCTGCGAGTCTCAGCATTTGTTGGGTGTCACCAAGAAACTGCCTGTGATAATGTATGATATGAAATGTCTTGAGATAGTCTACAAAACTGGGGTCATTAAAATCGATTTGTGGATTTATTTCCACATAAAACCTATCACCATGATTTCTTTCAAGTTCCATTGCAGGAGTCTGTGTTCTGAAATAATTAACTCCTGCTCCATCAAGGTTATAAAATAAAATTCTTATTTTTCCGTCCATATTAATATTATAAATTTTTATAAAATAATGCTATATATCTGCTTATACGGAAATCATCACGGAATCTTGAATTCTTTCACATAAAAAAACCAACAAATTTGTTGGTTTTTCAATTATTGCTTGATGTTATGCTTAACTACCGAATTCTTCTTTCTTTGAATCGGTTTTAGAACTCGTTGAACTTGATTTACTATAAGTCTTTTTCTTTGTTGTACTTGATTTACTGGTACTCGATTTTTTTAGTGTATCGGATTCGCTGTTACCTGATTTCGTAGTCAAACTCTTTGGTTTTTCAATTTTAGTTTTTTTTACCGTTTTCTTTTCAGGTGGGTTTATTTTTTTAATATCAGCAACACTTGCTTCAGTAATATTTATTAAACCTTTGATTCTTAATCTGTGTATTGCTAATGGTAGTGTTGCTACAGTTAGAAATAGATTTTCACCTGTTTTAACTTCGGCAACTTTCTTTTTTCGGTCATCAATATATTCAATCTTCACAGGTGTTTTGAAGTGAACATCACGTTTATGTAGTTGATTCGTTATATTAGTTATTTTGTATGTATTCATATCTACTTATTTTAATCCCTTTAACATTAAGTTGTTATATTATTTTCTTTTTCATATAAAAAGTTTGTTTTTATCAAAAGTTTAACTTATTTCATACATATTATTATTTTTTATTAGTTTTTCGTAGATTTTTATGAACAGTTGGATAACCCATTATTTTAATCCTTGAACAATCACATTATTATACAAAATTCCATCATAACCCATTCTCATCGCTTTCTCAGCAACGGCTTTATTTTTTATGTTTATCGCTGGAACATCCTGTTCCGAACCTATTTTTTCAAAATTAATATTGGGAAACCAGATTTTTGCCAGAATATCTACTGGTTCTTGACCATCTTTATATGTTACTCCAAGTGAACCCATATCTAAGAGATTATCGAATTCTATTTCATACTTATCGAAACCATCTTGTGGTTTTAATAAAAAGAAATTACCAACCACTGAATTTTCTCTAATTGGGTCTTTTCTATATGCCGTAATAACCTTATTATTTGGTTCACCGTCATTTAATTCCTGATTACTGTTTTCTAATTCTTTAAGAAACTGATTCTCATCGTCACCATAGTAATTAATTACGTCCTGTGATACAACTTCTTCCATTTCTCGTGATTGTTCGTACTCATAAATATCCTGTATTTTATTAAGTATCCTACAACTATCTTTAAAATTTAATTTAACTTGCACTGATTTACATGAAATATTATCATTCCAACAACGCATCCATGTGTGGTGACCATCAAGTATTCTATTTTCATTTGAAATCCATATTAACGGGTCATCCATATTCACATTTGAAACAATATCTGAAATAACAAAGGGTTGACTGGGTTTTAAATCATCTAAATCGTGATTTAGATTTAATTGATATTGAATTCCTTCAACATCTAATTTATTCAACACATAATTTAATGGTGCTCGAATTTGAGGTAAATGATATGGTGCTATCGTACTCATAACTATATTAAATAATATTTTAATGTGGGGATTAATTCATCGTGTTCAATTAAAATTGTCGGTAATCTTAATAATTTTAAATTATCGTTAATAACATAATGATTTTTTATTTTATCACGTTTTCGGTATGATTTTAAACCGTCATCATTACCAAAAAAAGGTATTGATTGATAATGCTGTATACCATCAAATTCAATTAAGAGATTTTCTTCAGGTAAATAAAAATCAAATCTCAATGGAAACTTATCTCTACAATCATCAAATGATTTTTCGTGTTCATATGTAATACCATGTTCATCTAAAAATAAACGAATTATTTTCTCACCCTTATATTCACCACATTTAAAACAACCATACCCACTTAAATGATTGTGTGGGGTTTGATGAAAAACACCATGATTTGGGCAAATGATAGAAATTTTTTTCTCATAACCATCATATTTACATTCAGAGTAGTCATATTTATCCCCATGTATTTTTTTACCCCTTTTAATGAATTCTTCGTTTGTGAACCTATTTAATTTCGATGTTTTTTCGTATTGACATTTTCTACATCCATACCCACCTAAATGGTCATTAGGTCGTTGTTTAAAAACACCATGTTTCACGCAAACTATTTTCACTTTAGTTTTACTGTTAACATAATCAACTAATGAATAATCAAAAATTTTTCCGTGAACAAATTTTGATTTCATAATAAATTCTTCTTTAGTTAATTTTTTCGGCATTTCGAAATTTTATTATAAATACTAGTGTTTTAAATTTCGTAGTTCTTCATAGATTATATTAAGAACGTTATTCGTTGATTCCAATAAATGAAACGTATCCCGACCTTCATCCACGGCATAAATGTTATATTCAACACCATCGGGAATCTGATTCTCGATATCCGTAAATTCCCTGATTTTATTTTCCATACCACCAGCAAAATCATCATACACATCGATTTTAACTAAATCTGGCATGGCTTTCAAATAAGAAAGTATGACATCACCCTTGGTTTCATTACCATATTTAAGAATAACATCATCGACAACAATATTATTGTCGGCAAGTATTTTCTCTACTTGAGGTCTGAGTTTTTCTCGTCTTGATGTCAAGATAATCACATACGCATTGGGGTTAACAACATCTTTTTTTAGTTGAGACAAGATATTAGGGAATGGCTTGATATCGAAGACCTCGGTATCCAGACTTTCGGCTCTGCCCCACCATCCCACATATGGATATGGTACGCCTTTGGCTTGTGACCACAATTCTTTTCCTTCTTCAGGACTCATTGTATTCATTAAACAACCATCAAAATCGTATATACTGAGCTTTTTCATTTAAGTATTTCGTATGTCATGTTGTTAATGTCTTGAACCTCTTCACAATATTCCTCAAATATTCTTGTCGGTATCGTGTAGAAATCCATTAATTTTGCCCCACCCTCTTCTTGTTTAACTGGGTATTTTTTCATGTGAAGGAATTTGGTTGGTTCGTGTGGATATAAAGAAGTGTAGCCTTCCTCAACACATCTTTTTATTTCAGTAGTTTTAATTAAAAACGTCTTATTTCTATCACTGATAACCCAATAATCAGCAGTTGTTGTCAAGATACCTGATTCGTTTCCATCACAATGTGTTTCAATACAAATATTTTCGGTTTCAGCTGCCCTCTCATCGTATTTACATTCAATGGTTTTACCGTTTTCAAGAGTCATATCATATAGTTTTAGATTAGCAGCGACTTCATTCTTTTCAGCTTTTAGTCCCGACTTTTTCCAAATATCTATCTTTATAAACCTCTCGAAAATCTCATTTATTTTTAATGATTCGTTCCAAGATGTCATAATTTCAAATTTTATGTTTCGGTTATTTATACATTGTTTTCATTATAAAGTCCTCGATATCCGAAAATGGGACAGGGTAGAATATATCTAAACGCCCCGGTCTTCTACATCTTTGATATGCGATTTCTGAAATGTTTTCGGGTTGGTGATGGAAAACGTAACCATTTAATCCAAGTCTTCTAGGTTCAACATATTCTTTTAGTTTTACCATATCATATAAATCAAAACGGTCTTCTCTTTCAACAGCAATTGCATGTGCATCACCAAGTATCCATCCCTTTTCACCATTAACACTTTGAAATTCAACCCATGTATGTTCCCATTTATGAATTACTTTATCGTCTTTCACGTCCACCAATTCAGTCTTACCGTCCTTAATTAATTTAACATCCCAGTGCTCCCACCTGTCTTCATAATCTGTTGGATGAAAACACGTGTATCCGTCTTTCTCTGCTGCAACAATAAAACGTTCTTCAGCCTTTTTCCCTTTGGAATATGTTTTCTGTTGAAATTCAGATAATCCCATCATCTTTCATTATACTTCAGTTATTTTTCCACTCAATTTCAATGGGAAGCCAAGTGGTTTCCAGTTCGTTAGGTTATTTGACATCACTGGTTTCCCACCATCTTTCCTATTAACAGCCACGGTGATGTGTGGTTTGTCGTTCTTTGTGTTATAACCTTTAACACCAGCAGCAATAACCTTATCATCAATCCCATAATCAGTAACATCTAATGTTATAAGTTTCCCATCTAACATATCCTGTTGTTCCTGAGAATCGTCTTCAAGTGCACCCATTGTAATTGTCATGTGATGTGCAACAGTTTCCCAACCTTCAGGAATCATTGGACTAAACACTTTAATTAACATACTTCTTGATTTGTCATCAAGAACAACACCACTATAACTCACTTTTTTCACGTCTTCTTCTTTTAATAAATCTCTATCAGTCAATGCCCAATACAATTCTCTTTTTAGTTTTTCGTCAGTTGATTCATCTTCGTAGTTATTCTGAAGAAACTCCAGAACACTTGCTCTTGACGCATCTTGATAACTTTCAGCACCACCTCGAATATTCCATTTATCATATTCCCTAACAAAGAAATCGATTCCAACTTCTTCTCCATTTATATCCCATCTACTTGGTTGCATATCACTAATTGAATGTTCACCTTCCTCTAAACTACTATATTTAATGAATTCTTTTTTGGTGATTTTCTTTTCATTGATTTGGGGTACAAGACTGCTAAAATATTCGTCAAGTCCCTTCTTTTTAATTAAAATCTCTTTCTTGTCTTGTGTCATTTCGTATTCAACTGGTAAATGTTTCTTAATATAGGACAAATATAGTAAAAATCTTCTGTCATCATATTCATTTTTGGTTTTTGTTGGTTCAATTACCAACATATCTGGATTTGTGTTGGCGAAAAATCCTTTCATTACTTTAAGAAGTGTAGCCATTACCCTATACATTCTACCTTTATTTACGACATCAGTAAATTGAGTGGCAGGTTCACCAAAACGAGTTAATGTTTTAAAATTAACATCCCACAGATTATTATCCAGTCCTTCACGACCAAATTCAATTCGATATTCATCACCATCTTCTGTTGTAAAAACATATGCTTTAACGCTTGGGATGCTTTTCTCGATACTAACATCATATGGTTCAAGGTTTCCTTCACCTACTTCATTTATTTTACTGAACTCCAGATTATTAATGTCACCTTGATTACATGCAGTACTTGTGCCATCACCGTTGCCACCGAGTTGACATTTCTTTTTCACCGTCACGGCTTTTGAACCTGTCATCCATGCTTTTTTTCTTTCCTCAGTCATTGTCATTAAATATCTATCAGTTCCAACTTTTTGAATGTCATTAAAATTAAAATATTTTTTCAATAATTCTCTCATATTTGGATTAACAACATCTAAAACTAATTTCAAGTCATCCTCTTCAAACATGTCACGATAAAATTCATATTGGTCAATACCATTTTGAGTTAATTCTCTACCAATTCCAGAACCACGATATCGTTGGTCAACAACGACATCAAAAGAAAATTCCTTTTCATTATTATCTAAACTACTAAAAATTGCACCAACAACCTTATTGTCTTTTAATACGAAACCAGTTAATTGTTTATTACTTAGAATATTAATTCCACTCGCTTTTGCTACTTCCCATGCTTGACTATAAATCTTATCATAGTCATAATCATCATCGTCATTACCTTCTTCAGAATATGGAATCACTTCTTCACTTAATTCATATTCATCTTCAGTTGCATCACCATCAACATGATTATATTCGAGGTCTTCATACATTGCAACATTAGCATCCAAGCTATTATTAATGCTTGGTGATGAATCAGCAGTATTGTCATATGTGGGAAATCCATCCTGACCCATTGCATCATCAGTACTGAACTTAGCACTACCGTCTTCTTCAACATTAATTTCTTCAGCACCATCTGGAACTGCAAAACCATCGGTAAAACCTACATCGAAAAATCCGAGTGCTCCATTTGGTTTGTACCCAAGATTTTCGGTGTTAAAATAATCATAACTCTCAATACCTAAACTTTGAAGTTCTTCGGCAATTCTTACCAATCCAAAGAAAAATTCTCCGTCTTTGGGGTTTTTTTTGAAGTAATTATCTACCTGTTTTTTATCAATTGGTTCATCATCATATTCATAACCATGAAGATATGAATCAACGGCTTCTTTAATGTTTGTTTTAAATATGTTTTTGAATGCGTAATCAAGTCTCTCATAACTTCGTTTAAGACTTTCTTTATCTTGTTCTAATTTTTCCAAAATAATTGCATAAGTTTTTCTTGCTTCCAATAATGGTGTTTCTGAATCGACTTCAAAAACACGATACGGTTGTGCTATATATTTGAGGTTTTGACCAATCATCTTTAGATTTTCATATGCCTCACTATTGTCTTTGGTTATCTTCAATATTTTATTATCCCCAATATCATATGCAACACCTAATGAACCTGCACCAACATATTGTGGAGTAGGAAGTCCTAATTTAGTTGCGATTCTTTCCGCAACACCATCTGCCTTATCTCTGGGATAATCTTCTGTCAGTTCTTCTGATTCTGGTAAATTAATTACTTCGTTATCTGGGATAGTTGGTGCTGGTGTAGGGTGTCCACCAATATCAAAGAATTTTAAAACTCCGTTCTTGTAACCGAGATTAGCCATTGTTATGTAGTCAGTAGACTTAATCCCATAATCCAATAATTCCTGACGTATATTAAATAACCCTACCATGAATTTATATGCTGTTTCTCTATCTATCTCAGCAACACGTGCTTCTGGATTCTCAGTAATAAGTCGTTTTGCAAACTCTACCATATCATCATAGTTAAAGTTTTTAGGTTTTTTTATGTTGATAAGAATATCTTCGTAATTCAAACCATTGGGTTGAATTTTATTAATGTTGGTGATTATGTTTCTAAACCTATTAATTGGTTTATCATTGATGTTTTCTTCGATAATAGCAAAATATGATTTCTTTGCTTCGGTATCATAAATCTTATATAAATTATAAACCTCACCTAAAAATTTGGGGTTTGCTCGTAATAATTTTGATGCTGCATCAGCTTCACCCCAATCAGATGTTATTTTAAGAACTTCCTTATCATTTAATTCAAAGGCATGACCGAAACCACCACCACCCATGTATTGTGGTTTAGTTAAATTCATTTTGTTTGCAAATTCATTTGCTAATTCAGTGGCATAATTTTTATCATCCATTGAAGCATATTCAACATTGGGGATATCATCTTCATTTATATTCACTCGATATTCCTCAGACACAAGTGGTTCTCTGTTAAAAAATCCACGTCTTATTAAATATTCTTGAAGACTTAATAAATTATTATAAAATTTCTTTTTGTCTTTAACAACACCAAGTGTTTTTTTGAGGTTGTTCATGCAATCATGAAAATGGTCGGTAAGTATTGGTAGATTTGAGATTGGTTTATCTGGATAAACATCTCTATCCATGATAAAATTAACAAACTCTTCATTAATAACACCATCTCCATCTCCAACATCATATGGCATTTGCGCCCACATTCCATGTCTTATATCCATACCACCACCAGCATCACTAAGTATATCATCGTTACCGTCAGCATAATTGAATAATTCATGCATTTGATATCTTGACTTCTTTCTATCGGGACTATAGTGGGTTTGATAAACCTCATCGTTTAATCCGTAGTCAGTTAATACAATTGCTGGTTGACCATCACGTAATACTTCGCCATATGTGCTGGGTCTACCCATGTCCCCAACAGACTGTGCATAGTCACTAACAAAATTAGTTAAGTCTTGTGCAAATTCATTTTCCCAAAAAAATTCTGTGATTTCTTTCTCTTGATGAAAAACTTCTCTTTTCCCATTATTTTGCTCAATAAAATTTCTAAGAAAATAAAATAAATCATTAAGACTTGGGATACCAGTGATTTCTTTAATACGTTTTTCTGTAACTTTTTTAGCTTTTTCTGATATCAACCAACTATAATCATCTGAATTATCGAAAACTTCTGTTAGTATATGTTGAGTATCACGATAATATCCAGCACCTGCTTCAGCTTCATTCTGTGCAATTCCTTTTTGATTCATTGCAAGTTTCAATACTTTCTCACCATCAATATCGTACACTACTCTACCAGTACCTCTACCGATTCCAGTTAGATTTTCTTTAGCATATCTCATTCTACCAGCAAAAGAGTTGATGTTTAAAAATTCTGGTAGGAAATTTTGTTTGAATTCCGCATACGTCATGTTGTTAACAATTTATTATAAATACGGAAATGGGTATAAAAGGATTAAAAGAAAAAAAGCGGAATATTATCCCGCTTTTGGTTTGCTTTTATCTCTAATTTCTTTAATGGTTTCAACCACCACTTCTTTGATTAAGTCTCGGTTTTCATTAAGAACCTCTTGAATTCTCTCAACAGCATACATTTCAATAATGGTATTCTTAATCGCTTCTTCAAAAATAGGTGCAAGATTTTCGCTAAGATGTTCATTAACAATCGATTTAACACTTTCCATTAACACACCTTCATTATGTTGTTGTGATGTACCTTGTTTGGTTTGTGTTGGTGCTGACGTAAGAAATTGTTGTCCATTAAAATTTACGGTAGGAGAAGAACTACCACCACTTTGATTACCTGTGAATTTTTCCATGCTTTCAGCAAGTGTCTGACCATTCATTTTTTCAAAATCCTTGAACATTTGTTCATCTCTTTCAGGTGACATGTCCATTTTCGATGGATGAGAATTTCTTACGGGTGTTGGTTTTGGTGTTGGTTTTGGAACACTGTGTTTAGTGTCCCCACCCTTTTTATCCACTACAGTATTATGTACTTCTCTCACTAAATTAGTTGCTGGTGTTGCTGAACCCGTTTTCAGGGATGTCACCAAACCATTAAGAAATTCATCACGTGGTGAACCCGATAAAGAATTCACGTTTTCACCAAGATGCTGTGGAACAACATTACTTTGTTCTCTTCGAGATTTTATTTCTTCTTTTATTTTATCTAATTGAATCTTATTAGCCATAAATTATAAATTATTATAGTTTTTTATAAATACGTGGTTATTTGAAAAAAGTCATTTTTTTATAGGGAATCGTAGGATTTTCTTCATTCATTTGTTGTTGTGCCTGACTTAGTTTATTTCTAAAAAACCTGTCATCGGGGGTTTTACTGGTATTTACCAAGCTATCATAAAGATATGGTAGACTACCATAAACTGCGGTATCAGGTAAATTTTGTGCTCGTTTTTGTTCGGGTGTTATTAAATGAAAGTTATTTTTATCATCAATTGCCACTAAAAAACTACCATGACTTTTCTTATAAACTCTACTAGCGATATCACGTAATTTTACTACGTCTTCTGGGGTTATATTATAATTTCTTGTATACCCCTTTCTAATGGCATCCCATTTCTGTTTTCTTTTATCTGTAGCTGATACGGGTTCCACCTCTCTTTCTCTATCATATTTCGCATCAATATCGGGTTCGGTTTTCGTTGAAACATATGCTTTTATGCTTGCCATGTTATCATCACCACCTTCGTGATACCCTGCTGGTATTTTTACGTTCCCATTTTCATCGTGAAATTTCTTACCAGTGGGATATATTTTGGAAATCTTATCGATGCGAAACATACGCCAACCCGGTTTATCACCGTCTTCATCCACCCAATAATCATGATAGAGACTATCTGGTCTGGTTTTTCTGTTTTGAAAATGCCAAGACTTCCCACGGTCTTGCCATGCTCTTAATACTGGTTTGCCTGATTTTTTACTTGTTCCCAATACATATGGGCGTATGGTTCTACTACCGCTTTGAGTCTTATCATCACCATCGTAATAAATATAAATATATTCATGATTATTGATATATTTTTCAATATCAGATTCACTCACACCTTCGGTTATAAGATGACGAAAATGTTCTATGTTTTCACGCAATATATTATTTTCTTTTGTCATTTACGCTGTTGATGAATTGTATTCCTTACCGCATTTGTAAATGTTTTTCGCACCTAAACATGTTCTGCTTTGAATATCGAGATTAGTACCAATTGTCCCACCCTGATTTTCAGGGTCACGTCCTCTATTATCACCATCTGAGATAGTGTCTTCGTGTCCAGCACAGTATTCATTACCCTTTGTGTAACGGTCACTGTTTTTTGCTATGAGTTTGTTTCTCATTTTTATATCGGTTTCAGTACCAATTGTCCCGCCCTGATTTTCGGGGTCACGTCCTCTTTCATCACCATCTGAGATAGTGTCTTCATGACCTGCACAGTATTCATCGCCTTTTGTGTAACGGTCACTGTTTTTTGCCATGAGTTTGTTTCTCATCTCGATATCGCATAGCGTTCCGATTGAAGCACCATCTGCTTCGGGGTCACGCCCCTTATTATCACCATCAGAGATAGTGTCTTCGTGTCCAGCACAGTATTCCGAATTGGGTGTGTAACCCGCACTGTTTTTGGCAACCGAGCATGTTCTAAAACTCACGCTATTTGCTAATAATCTGCTGCTTTCTTCTGCCATTTTGTTTGTTTTTATATTTTCTTGTTATTTCTTATAAATACCTAGTCATATCTTTTAAACACCAATGTGATGTATTCAATTAAATGTGGAACGGTATCGAGATACTTCATTTCAGCTACGCTATACCACCCATAATTACTGTTTTCACTCTCGTCAAGTTCAACATCGGTTTCCTCCCCATCATATTTACAAGCAAAAAGAGTTTCCTCGCTGTTCCCGTGTCTATTGATTTTAAAAGATTCCACACAATCTTCGATTTCTAAACCCGTTTCTTCCAGAATTTCTCTCAGACAGGCTTTCTTTGCTGTCTCACCTTTTTCTATCCCCCCACCAACAAGTGACCATTTATTGGGTTGCCAGATATTTGGGTTATTAGTTCGTTTCAATAATAACATCTTATTATCTGAATTAATGATAACTGCTACGGCATTCTTATCGATTTTTCCCTTGGTTTCATTAAGTCTGGGTTGTGCTTGATATGGTTTGAGGTGTGAATTGGGGTCTGCTTTTATTGGTCTCCTTGCTTCTTTCGACCTTGCTGCACCCGCTCTCTCCTGATTTAATTTCTGGTCAATAAAGGTTTCCATATCTTTCCCACCAGCAAGTTTATATTGGGGACTATTTTTTTTCATGCCACGCATATCGTGTTTTAGTCTCTTCATCGCCTGATAAGTAAGAAAACGATTTTTAACGATGTTTTTAGCTCGATTCTTGCCGTTTTCTGTGGGATATGATGTCAGCACACCTCTGACATAATTAATTACAGCAGGGGGAATTTGATAGCGTTTATCATAAAGTTCTTGATTAGCCATTTATATATTCAAATTTTAAGTTTCCACAATCATAAATACAGAGATAATCACGTTCCAACATAATTTCATGTTCGGTTTTCTCCGCATTAAAACCGTCAGAAATCAATACGTTTTTCCTGAAATTAAATCGATGATATTGTTTTAAATTATTTTTCTCGAAATACCAATAATTCGGTTTGGTTTTTCCAATGTATTTAAACCCCAATTGTTTATATAAATCACCTTGACTATATCTTCTATCAGCAAATGTCGTTATTGATTTAAACTCATAATGTTTTATGAACCGATTTAATAATTTTCCAGCCCCGCCTATTACAAGAGTGTTAATTTTGTTACAGAAACGCAATAATTCATACTCCTTATCATCATTTTTCTTATGACCCAATGCAACACGCTTTTTACCGAAACACATAAGTGAAACCAATTCATTATCATGAAATAATCCTAATTTAACACTACCACCCACAAATCCCTGAATATGGTTATTATTCAAAAAATCACGAATCAATTTATTATCATTAATTTCTTTAATCTCACATTTACGTGCATATATTTTATGTTGACAAATACCTAATTTAGAGGAAATTATTGATTTAACGATTTCTTTCTTAAAGAGCCATTCATTTTCAAAAACATGTAATAGTTTAATTCCACGTTTTTCACATTCTTCTGTTTTATCTAAATGATAACTTTTTCTTTTATAGAGATTTGAATGCCAATATATGCCGTCATACTCAATACCTAGTTTATTTTCAGGTATATAAATATCGATTTCATAGCCATTATCCAATATTTTCTGATTGTTGATTTGATTAAAACCCAGTGATTCAATAAACATTTTAATTTCAATTTCACTACCCGATGTTTGTTTTTGAACTGGATAACATTTAGTGCAAATCTTTTTATCGTATTTATACCATCTTTGATGTAATAAATTTTGTGTGATATTAAAATTATTATGATTATCACAATAATTTTTAATTGTTAAATCTTTATCGTTTATTATTATATCAGATAATTGGATATTCAGTAGAGTCGCAATTTCACATAGTTTCTTTCTTTTTTTACTATCAATTTGTTTCTTTCTTATTTCTGGGGATAAGGATGAGTGTTTAACATTATAATTCTTCAATGTTGTTTTCTCATTTTTTCTCTTAAATTCTTGGCTCTGAAAAACGTGCTCAACACCATATTTCTTTAATGATGCGTCAACCTTTTTTTTCTTTATTTCGGGCGATTGTGAGATATGTGTAACACCATATTTTCCTTTTATTGTTTCATTTGTTTTCTTAATTGTGTCTTCACATAATAAATTTGTTGAGACCCCATATTTCATTAAATTAGTTTTTCGTCTTTTTTCTTTAACTTCCGACAATTGTGATTGGTGTTTAACACCGTGTTTTCTCTCAAAATTTTCTTCTCTTTTTTTTCGTATTTCTAATGATTGTAAAGGATTTTCAACCCCATATTTCATAATAAAAGTATTTTTTATTCTTGATTTCAATTCCTCATCTTCACCCTTACATTTCAACGAACAATAAATAGAATAACCTCTTCCAAACTTATAGAATTTAAGAGGCTTTCCACATTTACATTTTGGTTGTTCAGGAACATTATTTACGTAATTATATAGTTTTTGTCCCCAATTAATATTACCATATGATTTATTATATTCTTCAATTTTTTCTAATTCCAGTGGAAAATTATTTCTAACCCGACCAATTCCTTTATAACCACCATTTAAAAAAAATTTAAATTCTTCATTAGCCATTTTTTCTCTCGATTAAATTAATGAGATCATCAATATCTTTTTTCTCTAATTTATTGATTAAACCCGCTATTTTTTTGATTTTTTTATCTCGAATTTCTTTGTCTTCGGATTTATTAGTGATTTCATCCTCTTTTTTATTTACCATTTTTTCAACAATAACTCCCTCATCTATGGTTTCAATATCAATTAAGGCTTCCTCAAAATGTTTTTGGAAAATCTTAATGGCTTTTAAACCCCAATCGTTATCCATATCATTAGGTTCATGACCATCAACGACATGTTTACGATAATCAGGCTTGAGTTTCTTGGGGTTCTTAAAATAATATTTAAGAGTATCGATATACCTGTCGTACATTAGGTCATTCAGGTCTTTCATTAGTTCTTCCTGATCACCATTTTTTTCCTCGCCCTCCATAAAGGGCATCAAAGTAAAACCGAAACGTCCCAACATATCGTAACGAAATGGCTGAGTGCCGATTTTCGCATTTTTACTGGAAGTGCCTTTTGCTTGAGATTCTAAATCACTACCGTTTGTAGGGATATCATCTGTGCCAATTAAATCTCCGTGTCCATCAATTATTTCATTGATTTCTTTCTTTTTTAATTTCATAATGACATGTTTTCATATAAATACTGTAAAATATTAATATGAATCATCATTGTTATTCGACATCCATATATTCACTCGCTTCATCAACAATCTTTTTTTCCTGACTTGATACAAAGGTTTCAAGTGCTCCAAACGCTTCGGTGTCACTATAAACCATTTCCAATGTAATGGTGTTGTCGAGATTAAACGCTTTTTTGAAATCCTCGAAATATTTCTCACGTTTTTTTAATTGCGCTTTCTGAAATTCTTCAGCATCTGTTTCAGATGTTAATTCAGTGGATTTGAGTTCTTCACCTTTCTTTTCGTTCTCCTGTCTTCTTCTATCTAATTCGAGTTCGGTCTCGCTTTTAGGTATATCAACATCAGACCTAACAATCTGAATATACACCCCATTGAACGCACCGACATGGTATTTGGTATTGTCTTTAATCAGAACCAAATCCCCTTTCAGGTAATCACAATTAATTGATTTTATTTCGGGTTTACCTTGTGCTCTCATTTTTTCGTTAAGGTATTCCAATGCGCCTTCATAGATTTCGTAATGAATTTTATAATCGTCACGCATCTTAAATCCATCCCATACCAATCTGGGGTCATAACCCGTTTTATTCCAGAAATCAATTTCTTTGTCTTCGAGTTGCAACCCTTCTTCAAGAGTATCAAGGTCAAAATTCTTGAGTCGTAATTGTTCACTGGTGAACATTTCTTTATGTAGTTCACCTTTTTTCTCGCCTTTCTTTATAATTGTTGCGGGAATCATTTTCGCCACCTCTGGTTCAAATGCTGATAGCAAACCACCGATTTTCTTCTGCGTGTAACAAATCCTTTCATTAAATGCAGTCAGATATTTTTCGTAATTATAACTACCTTTCATATCTGGATTTTGTTCTAAGTCTTCGGTACTAATAAGCGTGGATGCCATTCTCATTTCACCTGTATCTTTATCTTTGATTTCCTTACTGTCTCCATGTGACTTCACGTATCCCGTATTAACATAATATATCGTACTATCTAATTCGGGTTCTGGTGGCATGTAATCAATGATTAATTTCATTTTATCGTCTGGACTCAATTCAGACCCATCACCTTCATATCCTATATCTAGTTTATGTTTTTCAAAGAGTTCCACGGCTTTTTTCTGACGGTCTTGTATCAGAAGTTCCATATGTGCTTGCATAGCTTTTTTTCTGCCGTTTTTATCTTTACCTCTATTTTCATAGGCTTTAAGTGTTTGTTTTACCTTGGATTTACTCGCTATTTTCTTCAAGGGAATCTGCATGTATCTGATATCCTCAACGTAATTATAATAGTAATCAACGAATTCCTTACCCTTACCATGAAGAATTAATTCCAAACCCTTATCGAGAAATTCTTCAATATATTCAGGAAGTGCTTTGGATTTAATACTGTTTCCCGTTAACTTTATCTTTTCCTTTGTTTCTCCAGTTTTCTTGTTTTTAATTAAAGAAAGTGTGGCATAATTAATTCTGGAAAGATTGAAACATGACTCGCTTTCACCGTCATCGTCAACCGCCATATATGGTTTAGGCATTTCTTCGGCATTGAATTTTTCAATAAGTGCTTGAATACCCGTTTTACCACCGTATTGCCACATTTCCTCGTTTATTCCCTCAGTTACTCCCTTAGTTATTCCCTCATCAGTAACCCTGATATTTGTGGTATCAGGTATCTTAAAATTAACACCATCAGTTACACAAAGCAATGGTGTGCATCCGAATTGCGAGAACCAATGTATTGCGTGTCTGAGTTCAATACGACCAATTGAAGTAATTCGTGCTGCACAGACATTATCCGACCAATTAAAACTGATATCCGACCCCAATGCACCGAAAAGCGAGTTGTTCAATATCTTAATAGGTAATTGCTTGACTTTAAACATTGATACGTCTTTCGATGTCAGAGTGTCGTTATTGAATTTATTGTGTGCCTCTGCATCGATTTGACCTAAAAGACTTATTTCTTCCTTATCCATATCGAGTTCACCACCCATTTTCTTATATATGTTACGAGTGGTGGTCATATATAATAACATTTTCTTCATAACACCCGTGATATCAAACATCGGAAAAACATCGTGAGTCAATTGAATCATGGGATATAGACTGGCATAGTCAATCTTAATCAGTTTTTCAGTATAACCTTTTTTAAAAGTTCTTGCCAGACCACCACCAAAATTTTCATTAACATCGGGAATCGGAATCGCTAAATCATTCTCATAACTCCATGCGGTAAGCAAGAGGTTCCAAATACTTGCAGTACCCATCGTACAGATTCTCTGATATGTGGTAGGTACTATCTTGGCAAGCATAAACGATGACTGATTATAGAGTTCATCAACCTGTTCGGTTTCCCAGAGGTCATCGAGAAGATATTGATTAACGATTTTCTTACCACCGATGAACCTCGTCATTTTCTTATCAACAGCATTCTCACGAAACCATCCCACGAATCTCTGACTGGTATCGAGATACTTTTTTCTCAGTCCCTGATATTCTTCGGAACTCAATTTATCCTTATTTACTTGTAATTTATAGAGATTCCTACCGACCTCCTGATATTCTTCAGGTAATTCCAGATATTCATTCTTTTCATTTATAACATGTACCATGTTGTCGTTATACATTTTACCGATATCATCACCCTTGATATAAGTTCGGCTTTCTCTTGCGAATTTCTCGAATTTCGCAATGTATTTAAGACTGGTTTTTTTCAAATCGGTGTTCACGGCAGCGGTTTTCTTGGCTGCATGTAGTGTATCAATAATGGAATAACCCCACATTTCAGTTGCAGTGTATTTGTCGCTTGTATTACCATATTTAACACTGGTATTACCACGTCTTCTCAACGGCACATTTTCTTTAAGTCCTTGAGGTAAATCGTTGAAATTCATTTTCAATATCTTGGCACGACCTAGTATGAAATCGAAGTCGAATTCCTCGGAGTTATGACCCAGAATAACTGCTGGTTTAATGTAATCTATGAGATTAAATATGTCCTGAATTAATTTAATTTCGGCTTCATCATCATCTTTTTTCTCAGCATGTAATATGGTTTCGAAACCCCTATTGTCCCTCACACCCACATTTACTATTCTACCGATTTGATAACGAAGTGCTGTTGTCTCGATATCAAATGTCAAGCGATGAACTTCTTTATATTGTTCATAACCCTTATATATTCTGGATTGTGTGCTTATGAAAAATTGTTCCGTGAGTCTGGGAGCGTAAAACAGATGTCTGTTTTTATATATGATTTTATTGGTTCTTGGGTCTCTAACGAGTTGACTGTCTTCATCATAAAGTTTTTCAAAGGGGTCAATACCACCGTCTCTGAGAAAATTAGTGATATCATCACTGGATTTAGTACTACTTAATTTATAACAATAGCCGTCAACGAGTCTCTTCTGATTCCCTGTTTTCAATTTGGTTAGGGTAATACCGTATTTCACTTTCTTACTTTCGATGTATTCATCAGTTTTACCTGCATAAAGAATGACACCGTTTTTTTCCAAGTCCTTCATGTATTGGAATGGCGTGTATCTGATTTTCTCGATTCTCGGTGGTTGATTGGGTTCGTGGATAACGCATTCCGCTACATCTGTTTTTCTATCTGTTTCTACGTTTACGATATATTTGAAATCATTGTTGTAGCCTTCGAGAAATCCTTTGATTTCACCTAAGACTTCATGTTTATTCATTTCTACTGTGTGTCCTGTTTTTTTATTGCTCATTTTCATCAACATTTTTTTTGTGTTTTTTCTTAATTCTATCAATTACCTCACTCAGTACGGATTCACTGACATCAGATTCATAGTCTTCGTTATCAATCACCTTTACGATTTCCCTGCGCTTGCTCTCAATTGCCGAGAACACGTAGTCGTCAATGGTGTCGGGAAACACCAAGACGTAGATATTAACTGCGGATTTCTGACCTATGCGATGAAGTCTATCGCTTACTTGGTCATATTCTCCAACGGAATATGGCAAAGTTACAATAAATAATTTACTTGCAGCAGTTAGTGTTAAACCATAATTACAGGTTTGGATGCTTCCGAGAAACGCTCGGATTTCAGAGGTGCTGTCCTGAAATTTTTTAACGATGTCCGAACGTTCTTCAACGTCTTGGTCACCAGTATGAAGTGCTGCCACGTCTCCGAGCTTCTCATGGAGTTCGTAAAGACTGTCTTTGAAGTAGTCTACAACCACGACTTTTTCACCAACATCAAAAACATTATCAATTAATTTGATAATGTGTTTAACCTTTATCTGAGCGAGATACTGTCTCAGACGAATCATAATGGTAAGCGGATTGCCGTTGGGGTGTTCAACGAATTCATTAGCAACACCTGCTTCGATTTCCTCATATATTCGTTGCTCGTCATCAGTCATTTCCAAAATAATTCGCTGATAGGTTTTATCAGGTAAGTCTTTTAATGCATCAATTTTACGTTTTCTATGTGTAAACGGTGCGATTTTATGATAAAGTTCTTCGAGTTTTTGTTCTGCGGTATTGGTGTGATAACCCCAACCCGCATCGGCATCATATGTCATGCCACAATAATATTCCTGAAAGTAGGTTTTGGTTTCGAAATCCAATGGTGATATTTGATGCAATACTGTATAGAGTTCATATGCACGATTTGGTGCTGGCGTACCTGATAAGAATATTTTACTAACCCTATCACCTTTAAATATCTTTTTCTTAAATGTAGTATCGAAATTTTTATATGTGTTTGATTTGGTGTTTTTTAATTTTTGGCAATTACTCACAAGAATTCCATTTGCAAAAAAATTATGATTGTCTTCAACTTCTAAATCATATACTCTTTTATTTTTATTATCACCCCCTCTAAATTCTGGTCTATCTCCTGATTCCAAAATCTCAATGTTTTCCACCCAAACAATTCCAATATTTCCATTTTCCTTTTGTCTAAGAATTTCCACTTCTTTGTTTTGTGTGAATTTCCGTCTATCTCTATTGCTAATTTTATTTCTGGTATTCCAATATCCACTTTGTAATGTGTCGGTGGGGATTTTACTTCCACATTCATTTTCTTTAATGGTTTCAATATTGGTATCACACATTCCATTTCCATTTTGGTTATCCCTGAAATTGCTTGAAATAATATTATTTGTTGTTTTGTCAATTGCCCGTTTCCACCTCTTGATAAAAATGTTCTTCCAATAGATTTTTTTCTCATTTTCTCTAAGGATTCTTGATTGAACATCGGATTGTTTTGTTTCATTCGTTTCGATAATCGAGTTCTTAGTTCTGGTTTCTCCTTGTAACTTTTTAACAATGCCACCGAAATTTTCTCTGCACTCTCTTTTGTATATACACATTTCCTTATTTCGGGTTGACTCATTCTCCATTTTGCAGAACAACTTGTTGAACAAAATTTCCGACCATAGCGTTTTTTTGACAGGTATTCTTTCTGACAAATCGGACATGTCTTTATTATATTTGGTGATAAATTTCCATTTTTTTCTCTGGTTATCAACCCCTTTCGGACATTTTCTTTCGAAGTAGAATTTGATGAACATTTTTTTGAACAAAATATTTGTGAACTTCTCTTTTGTTTGAAATTTTGTTTGCATTGTGGACATATCTTCACTTCGGTTGCTATCTTCGGACTTCTCTGTTTTGTATTCATATAATTTTTCTCCAATCTTAAAAGATTCAATCGATTTATATTTATCATCATCAATCGAATAAAATTTATGGTCAGGTGTACATTCGATAATAACACCATTCGAAAATCTTACTTTTATTGTTTTTTTCCTTCCATTATATAAATATCTTGAAATTGATTTTGGTTCAGTCTTTTTTAATTTATGATTATATGTTATGATTTTTATATCCAATGCGTTTTCAACAATATCACCAATTTTTAATTCCCCAACATTTGTTAATATTTTTGTATTATATGGAAAACATTCATCTGCAACAACACAATCGATTTTATCGATGCCGAGTTTCTTCCATTTAGTTAAGAACTTACCACTTTTTGTATTGGGATTAAAAAAATCATAATTTACAATGACGTATTTAGCTTCTTCAATTCCACAAGTATTTTTCTTCCAATTTACAATATGTGCTGTGCTATTTGTGAATTTCTTAACTTCACCATAATAGTTGAACTTCAGGGAATTCGGTGTGACAACCACAACCTTATCAAAACCATTCATTTCAACGTAAAGTATTGAGCTTAAGGTGTTATGTGTTACCACGCAATTATCTGTGAGATATAAATGGTCTTCCGAATCAACCATTATACATTGTGCTTCTTGTTTTCCAATATATTTAACACTAACTATCGCCCTATTGGGTTTATATTTGGTTGGTGCAACAAATGTTTTGATTTTTCTATCTAACTTAAATGGTGTGAATTGTGGTGGTAATTTAATATGTAGTCGCCAATATAATCTTCTTTCACCTTCATATGTAACCCATTTCTCATGAAGTCTCCCAATACCACCTAATGATTGTACTATAAATTGAACATCTTGAATTAATTCTTTAGATGCAAGTGTTAATTCAACAATTCCATCTTTTCTTGAATGTCCATCGGTATCTAAAATTCCTTGTAAAATTTCAATCCTTTGTTCAATTGAAGAAAATTTATAGTCTTCTGGAACAAATTTAGTGTGAGAATTTCGCCCCTTTAATCCATAATATTTTAGTCCTTGATTAATTAAATTATTTTTTCCGTCAGCAGTTAGATAATAATCTTTTAAAGATTGACCATTGATAACTAAATTATGCTTATCTGGTAATCTATTTTGAACCTCGTTAATTATTCCATCATCAACCGATGAGAAACCCACACTGTTTTTTGTAGTAATACTACCATCACCCAATAAACAACCCAATACATATGGATTAATTTTTAATTCTCTCTTCACAAAATCAATTGGTTTAACTATTGGGATATACCATCGATTATTACCATTTTTAAATTGTAAGCCATCGTCCATAATATTACGAAGACTTTTCGTCATAAAAGGATTTCCTCGCCAATTACGAATATATGTATTGACATTCCAAAGATGTTCATCACATGAACGAGCAGTCGTTCCATCATTAAATGTGATTTCATAAATGTCTTTTAACCCTTGTGGGTAAACCCCTAACACTTTTTTTGGTTTACCATCACTACCAATAACATTATCATCAATTCTAATATCACCCATTCTAATCAAACCATTGGGTGTAACTAATTTATTATCAAGAGGTTCGGCTTTACCCAAACCCATTTCATGAGAAATTAATGTGCTGCGAGTAACATTCATGAACATCGCAGCTACAATTTGGTGTGGATATAGTTTTACGTCTTCCTTTAAAAGAGCATGTAATTTCTCACTGTATTTCTCGTAATCGTCTTCAAGTTTTTTCTTATATTCAACCCATTGTTCTTTTTTGACATTGAGTTCGGCAATGAACTTACGTTTTTCGATTTCAGCGAGTTCCAGTCGTTCTATTTGTCCAATGAAAATCTTGCGACTGTCTTCGTTTCCGAAATCGAAATGAATTTTATTGGATTTTCTATAACTTTTAATCAGAGCATATAGGGATTCGGTACTGATTTCCCAACATATCATCTTGGCATTCCACTTACGGGTTTCATGTGGTAATGCCTTAACACGATTAACTAATTGGTCGTTAATTGGAAACTTAACGTAATACCACTTGGTCTTTCTGACTCTCTCACAATGAACTATGAAGGATGGGTTCTGCATATTTACAAGATATTATACAAATATAATGAAAATTATGAAATAATCAATGAATTATGGTTTTAAGTTGGTTTCGGAACCACATAGTGAACTACCCACCCACGCTAAAGCGATGAATGGGTTTTACGGCACATTTAATAAACAGGAGTAACCGTTATATCCTGATAATTAGGATTATCAACAGGGAAACAGGTTTGGGTTCCAATTGGGATGTAGTACCAAGTCGTTCTTGACGTAATGTCTTGATAATTAGGATGAGTGCTTGGAATATATGTGGTTATACCAGTGGGAACAGCATAGAATATCGGGTTATCTGATATATCGTTTTTATTTGGATTGTCTTGTGGAAAATATGTTGTGGTTCCAGTCGGTATGACATACCATTTGGTTCTCGAAGTTATATCGCTGCCATTCGGATTGTCTTCGGTGAAACAGGTTTGTGTGCCAACTGGAACGCAGTAATACGTGAAATTATCTGTAATATCTTGTTTGTTAACATCACCCATTTCATTTGATTTAAACCACAGTGGTCTTGGTTAAACTATCACTGATTTGTATATTAATTAATTTTTCCGTTGGTAACGTTATCTTACCACATCCGCCATCATTCCCGCTCGGCATGAAATCGACCTTGAATTCACCAAGAAATCTACCCGCTTTTGCGGTTTGATACAATTTGAATCTGTACTTCAAGGTATAGCGTTCTTCATCTGGTTGTGCTTCTCTATCATTACTCACCACAAGGTCAGCAGCAGCATTGGCTATACGGAATCTACCTGTATCGGCTTCCATCATGGAAAACGTAACCGCAACGTTCTCCAGCATCTCATCGGTAATATCGTATTGCTCCCTGAGATGCTGCGTCAATGGCAGTTTCAACTCTGGGAGTGTGCTGTCCTTCTTTATGAAGAAATTATTTGCTTGAAATGTACTGTAATCCATTATCCCACGTCTTGATTATCTTCTTCTGGCATATTAGTCATTAATTTTTGTCTATCGGCTTGAACTGTTTTTAATCTTTTCTTAGCACTTGCACCGATACCGTCACCAATAAGACCCAGCATAAGTGCTTCGTAATTCGTGAACTGATGTCCCACCAATTGACTATAGAATCGGAACAACACGTATGTCGATAAGAACGTCACCAGATATCTACGCCAGTTGTCTCTAATCCAGAATTTCCATTTCCATTTCTTAGGTGTTCTGGCACTACTTTTATCTCGTAAACTGGTTTCATTTAGCGCATATAGAATATATCCTATACCCAAGAACCACGTGAATCCAAATAATTGAACCCATGTATATGCTCCGAATATTACCTCAAAAATTTCGCTCATATTTCCCATGTTTATTAGTGACCATATTTTTATTTATTATAAATACTTTATTTTTATGTGTGATAACCCAGCCCCAATGAATCACCCAATTTTTCAACTAAATAATGCATATCAATTTCATGGAATGCAACACTATTTGTATATGTATCACCACTATTACTTGGTTCTCTAAACACTCTACATATTAACATAGAAGACTCATTACCATTGGTTTTAGTTATACCTGTTGATGTATCAGACTTAAATGTTAGGGTCATTTGATGCGTATATCCAGTCCCTGAAGTGGTTTGTGTGATATATATTATGTTTGTTGTGGGAAATATTTCTCCGATATTCGACCAACTATATTCTAATCCCCACACAACATCTCCAATTAAATCATTAGTGGGACTCCAATGAACATGTGGGAATATTGTTGAATTTTTTTTCCACGTATGTGGCATTTGAACCGAAAAATATAATTCTTGGGTTGAACCAGTGGTAAAAAATTTAGTTAAAACACCCCTCGATGCGGGTGAACCGATTTTTCCTGTTATCCATACTGGATTATTTGTGGTTGTTCCAGAATTATTATTTAATCCATAATCATAAACATTAGAACCAATTCCTTCATCCAAATGATAACCACCCATTAAATCAGTGGTATCAATTCCATATGTTCCAATACCTGAATTATATGAATCCATAACTTCAGTAGGTGATAACGCATAACCCCAAAATCTAATTTCATCAATATCACAATCAGCCGTATTACTTCCAGCATTACCTGAACCAATAAATATGTTATTGGTTGAAGTACCGGGTGTACCGAATGTCGGTCCGACAGTACCTGCGGAATTTCCATTAATATATATAGTTAAAACATCATTTCCCACACCACTATTAGTTAAAGTACAGGCAACATGATTCCAAGAATTAACATTTAATGATACCGATGCATCTAAATTCGCATAACCACTTACTTGCCACCTGATATAATTACCACCAATATAATTTATGTAAAACGAACCTAATTTTCGCATAAAATAACTTGACCAAACAACTGTTTCGGGTCTTGTTCTCACCCAAAATTCAATTGAATAACTATCACCAAAATCTAGTGTCGCATCATGCGGTATTTCTAAATATTGATTTGAACCATTAAACGATAAGGCTGTTCCTGTTCCACCCGTGGGGTCATCATTTATGAAAATACCAGTCACAGGGGGGTTACTTCCAGCAACTTCGGTTGCTGTTACTGGAACCCTTAAATCATCATACACCGCATCCACCAATAAAAATTCTCCACTTGCAATGGTTAAACCACTATTAATTACTGTTTTCCCACTTGCTGTTGTTATTCCACTAATATTAGAATATGTGTTTCCAGTATAGGTATTAAAAAGTGTGGTCTCCACATAGTCACCACTAGTACCCCCTGTCGGACTATATATAGTTAATACCTTATCAGTAACATCGAGAATTGTACCACCACTTGCTGTTACACCAGTAATAAATTGTGCGTCAATATCGAGTTTAGTATCAGTTATACCACTAATATATATAATATCCGCATCATTGGCTTGAATACTTGCCGTATTTCCAGTTATTTGGGTTAAAGTGGTTCCCGTATATCCACTAAACACACTAACATCGACTTTTGTGTTTAAATCCGTTAAATACGCAAGTGTGCCGTCACCGTTTTGAATCGTTAGTGTTGGGAATGTACCTGTGGTTATTCCACTGGTCTCAAACATCACGCCTTTTGAAGTGTCGTCACTATCGACAATCTGGAAATTATTAGATAGGAATGCATCGGGGGTATCACCTAGATATCGCCATACCGACCCCGTGCTATAATAGAGTCCAGCTGGTTTCCTATTTAAAACAGTATCACCACTACCGTTTCGAACCAAATATGTTTGACCACTTGATGAAGCCGCACTGGGAAGACTTGAATAAGTATTGACTTGAGGATATGTTGAACCAGAAGTCGGTGTGCTTCCACTACCACTGAAATCTCCTGAGAACAAATATACTTTTCCTGTTAATAAATCTATAGTAAAAGTTGCCATTAATTAGACTTTTAAATAAATACTTCGGGGAAATAAAATGGCATCTGGTTTTCAGGAATTAAAATAGAATGACATCCCTTAATAATCTCATGCTATTTGATTTTATGCGTAGTAGGTATAACTGTCCCTTTCATCCCAAACAAATTCAAAACCCTGATTGCCTTCGGGAAAACCGAAATTCCAAACATTACCTACTTTCCAGATTCTTTTGATTCTCCAATTCGCCTTATTAACGTATCTAGTGTTTTTTGAATATCCGATATAATATTCGGTATCACTGAGTTCATCAACGAGAAGCGGTGCTTCTATGTTGTGAGCAAAAACATTGTTGCTGTTATAATCACTAATGTCTTGACTTGATGCTCCCATTTTTATGTTTCTTATAAATACTTTAAAATGATTTTACTTCCAATATATTGGTATACTTGCGTAATCACTTAAACCAGTTGCGTTAAGATAACAATCCTGACCATTAGGTACTCCGCTATCATAATCTGGTGCAACCAAGGTGTAATTAGCTGCTCCAGAAGGATTCAACCATAACTCTCCACTTAATCCCGTTAACGAACTGCAACT
>Ga0306898_1000053_pt1 | contig 52374 bp, 63 predicted proteins | sample AntRauMFilla1564_FD_190424 | JGI IMG/M metagenome (GOLD analysis project Ga0306898, IMG submission 190424) | Saline lake microbial communities from Rauer Islands, Antarctica - Metagenome Filla 1 #564 (v2) (version 2) | ecosystem: Environmental > Aquatic > Non-marine Saline and Alkaline > Saline ...
ATAAAGATGGGCCAGGGTGTGATTATTGCCTTTGAGCCGTTCATTGCAATGGTTTCGCAAGTTGCCGGTTTGTTGTCTAAAGCTAGCCCAGAAATGCTACAGTTTGCTGGTGCGTTAACGGCCGTAGTTGGCGTTACACTCACGCTAAACGGTGCTGTGCTAATTATGATTGCGCAGTACGGTAGTGTGGTAAAGACTGTAACCACTCTTTCAGGTATTATTACAGGCACTCTTATTCCTGCTATGACAGCGCTACTGGTGTCCACTAAGAAGTATGTGGCAACACTTTCGTTGGCTAACATTGGGCTGACTGGGATGATGACCAAAGCCGCTCTGGCCGCTGCACCTATTGTTGCTCTGGGTGGTGCTTTTATTGCCTTGAATAAGCATGTGGACAATATGAGCACGGAGATGGAAAACATTGAGATGCAGGGCCTACTCCAGCAAACTGACCAGCTGGCCCAGAAAGCTGCCACCCTGGGTATACGCATAAGTGAGACTGGTGAAGCTATTCCTGAAGAAGAATTCAACAAGTGGATTAGCCTACTTAAGCAAGCCGACGAAGGCAACGGCACACTTACAGGCATAATTGGAGCACTCGAGAAAAAGCAAGCGTCTGCTAAGGGTAGTACAACAGAACTTTCAAGTGCTGTAGAAGAGTCTGGAGACGCTGCGGATGAGGCAGCAAAGGCATACGACGAATATGCCAAGTCTGTGGAGTCAGCGGTGAGCCGCCTAGATGCTCAGAAGGCAAATTCACAGGCAAACGTTTCAGGTGGCTCTGAGGCTGCACAGGCAAGAAAACGGCTAGTCATTGAAGAGGAAACCACTGCAAAGCAAGTGGCGCTACTTGAAAACCTCAAAAACCAAAGTGCAACAACTGCTGAAGAACGCTTGAATATTGAGGTAAAAATCCAAACAAAGATGGTTGCCTCAAACAAAGTGCGTATAGACACGCAGAAGCAACTAGAAGAGTCTTACAACGGCTTTTTGAGGAACAAACTAGAGGAATCTAAAGCCAACCTAGAAGCCTCCCTAACGCAGTCTGGTAAGTCTGTTGAAGAGTCTTATGAACAACGCAAAGGAATACTTATTGACGCTTACGAGCTTGAGAAAAGCTTGCTTGATAGTGCCTTTAATAAAACTGCCGCAAACTCTGCTGAGCGCCAGGCAATTTCAACCCAACTTGCGCAACTAGAAGCGGGCCACATTTCAGACTTGCAAGCACTTGAAACGCAAGCTCATGACGAAAGAATGAACAACTTGCAGATGCTTAATGTTGCAAAAGTGAGTTATCATCAAGCGGAAATGGAACGAACTGAAAACCGCAAGCTAGCCTTGGACAACGAGACAGCTTCACTGGATGCCCAGAGTTCAATCCTAAGTAGAATTGGCGCTGCCCTAGGTGACCAGAACGGCAGCCTTGATCAACGCCAAAGTTTGCTTGAGTTGGCCAATGAAATCACGGGTGAGACGCTTACTATTGACCAGGCAGCAGGTGCAATTGCTAACATCCAAGCAAGCATTGAAAAACGCAAGCTGGACCTGAAGATACAGCAACTGAAAATAGACAAAGAACAACTGAACATAGCCAACCAAATCAAACAGCTTGAAATACAAGGACAACGCGAGCAAATAGCTGGAAAGCTTGAGGGAGGTGGTCTGAGTCAAGCAGAGAGGAACAGCTTAGCTAGGCAAGACCAGTCGTTGGCTACTCAGAGTGGGCTTCAAAATCAGGCCACTGACTTGCGTAATTCAGGAATAGACCGAGCTATCAATACAGCGCAACTAGAACAACAGCTTCAAGAGATACTCTCAAGAGCTGTTGGTCAAAGTGTTGAGGACCTTGAGAGGCAAGCTGTAGAGAGAGCCAAACAGGATGGCAGAACGGGCGGCGCTGCAGGTGGATTTGAACAAGCCAGAACAGATGGACAACTGTCTGCTGAAGAGTACGACAAAATCTCTAAAAGCCAGACGCAGGCTGCAAACGAACAGCGCAAGGAAGTTGCAAAGAGGCAAGAAGAAGCCACCCGAGAAAACACTCGTAAGCAAGACGAAAGCCGTGCTGGACAACAAGCATCTAGTGGTAGGCAAGATTTGTCCAACCAAAATCAACTAAGTACTCTGAGTGGTGTGGCTACAAACACTGAGGGTACGCATTCAAGCTTGAAGAACGTTAGCGGGTTTGTTTCTCAGGTGGCAAATAGCATGCCTGTGGTGGTAGATAGGCTAACTGCAATAAGCTCTACGGCGTCTGTGATTAGCAGGCAGGTGGACTTTGTTCAACGGCAGCTTAATGCCCTGCCTGAAGCGATTGCGGCCAGAATGCCTAGGCCTAGGCCACCAAGCAAAAACTAGGGTGTCCTAGGCCACTCAAAGCACACTTACTAACAACCTAAGCGAGACAACAAAAGGATGGCAGACCTAAGTATAGTACTAGACCCAGGAGGTGTTCCAGGTGGGAGGCCGGGAATTAATTTGCCCGTGTACCCAAGTGGTCAAGAGCCCATTAGGTGGTCTAGTCTGGGGCCAGATATACAGCGCTTGTCAAACGCAAACTTGTCTGCAGGTGGTTTCTCGGAGCTTATGGAGTTTGGCTGGACTGCAACACTTGAGGAAGCAGACTATAACAAACTTAAGGCTCTTATTGTAGCAATACAGCAAACCAAAAGCCAGTTGAAGCAATGGGAGGTTGTTATATATAACCTAACGGAGCCTTTTGTTGAACTCAGCCTGGCACGCAGTCGCTTTAGAGTGCCTGGAACCACCATAGACACTATAGACATGGGTAATGGGTGGTTGCAATACAGCTACTACCTAGCGCTTCAAGGGAGTTTGTCTATTACTCCTAGGCGTGTCGGTGCTTACTACGTGTGTGACTTTGAGTTTGTTGAAGGTTTGAAGCTTACTAAGGAAATTGAAGACTCACTTTAAGGGTATTTAGCTAGATGAAAAGGACGATAAAAGTAACCAACAAAATGCCTCCAGGTTGGCCTAAGACTGCACCTAGTGGCCAGGCAGTTATGCTTAACTATGTGGTTGGGCAGGACAACTTGACGGGGAAGACTATTTCCTCTGATGGTAGTCAGGGTTTGACAAAGGGCTTAACTGATGGCCAACCTCGAGTGCTTCAGTCTGTTGTTGTTAGTCGTTCTAAGGCTTCTGGTAATGGGCGAAGGGTAAGCATGAAAAGCTCTTCGCGTAAAACTGTAACAATCTCTACAAGCACTGTGCTTACACAAGGAGCCATAGGGCAACCTGAGGTGGATTTATGCAAGTCTAACAGCTTTACAAATAGACCACCACCAGAAGACCCGGAAGACCCTGAGCCACCCCCTCCGCCTGTGCCACCTGGTCCTAATGCTCCAGAGCCTCCTGAGACACCTGACCCACCCCCGGAAACACCTGAAGGGTGCTCTACAGAATCGGATTGTCAATGGTACAATTCAGGCGATGGTGAAGACACTAGCTGTCCTGCGGGAACTACTTACAAAGGATTTGCGCAACTCAACAGTGGCTTTAAGGTACTTTGTTGCGGGCCAGACAGGCCTGTGGGTGACGGCTGTCCAGAAGACCCTAGCACCTACGGATACCAATGCGTAAACGGCACTTGTGAAGTTGTTCCAAACGGTCTTTACAGTACACGCGCAGAATGCGAAAGTGCTGGGTGCGGGCAAGATACACCTGAATTACCAGACCCTGACCCTAGGTATTCGTGCTTGAATGGCAGCTGTGTGGAAAACTCTAAAGGTGAGTTTGAAAGCTTGTCCGCGTGTGAGTCTGGGTGCACGGGAGGTTCTGAGCCTGAAGAGCCATTTGACTATGGGCCATATGGCATGGTACGCATATTCTGGAAAAACCGTTTTGGGCGTGCTGCAACTCCTCCTGAGGGGAGATGCGTAAGAGGCTATAGAGTAGATTCTGATGGGCTTTATATACGGGCCACTAACGGCATTTGGGGTGAGCTTAGGCCTTCAACACCAGCTGTAAATACATATCAACAAGGCTCATTAAGAGTAATGAGTGTGGGTACCTGTACCTAGTAGTGCCACTTTCAAGTAAATTTTATTGGGTTCAAAAGAAATGTCTTTGAGTTATCGATCGACGCAGGTAATGGCCCCTAGTTTGGCTCCTACCACTTCTGCTGCGGGAACCACTTATGATGTTGTTACACGCAGACTAAATTTGGATGGCCAACCGTCGTCCTTTAGCCCAGTGCAGGAAAGCAATCTACCTGCAACTATTACGCCTCAATTTTACTTACTTACAGCAGACTATTCAGCAGACCAGGTGTTGGTATCAAGCAATTCAGGTATCACTTGGAGAATAGTTCCCGGTCAAACAAAGGGTGCGCAAGTTGTTCCCGCGTTTGACACAAGTTGGGTTGAGGCCACCAACATAGACACCCAAGACTCCGTAACTACGGGTATAAACTTTGGTTCTTTTGGAGCTCTCACAAGTCCCACTAAAAGCTTCTTTATCGTAAACACGGGCAACCCTGTCCAGAGCCTTACATATTCGTTCATTAATCAGGTTACCAACCAGGTTGCGTCTGAATATTCGGGCCTGATTCAGATTGCTATAGATGGGGTTTTTAGCGCTTCTGGAAACCTTCCAAGTACAATCTATAACAACCTTTTGCTGTGGTCTAATGCCTCCGGAAGTCTAAACACACAAAGGCTTTTGTTGGCTTCTGGACAGTTTGTTAAGTTGACTGTTAGCTTTGTTAATTTTCCTATTGGTGGAATCAATTCACAGGAGTTAAACCTGAGTTTTCAGGCCGTTGCCAACCAGACAACAATTGCACTAGGGTTAGCCAATAGTTGGCCAGATAATACACTTGAAATAGACTACCAGTCTTGGACTCCAGATATACTTGTAGGTAATTCTGCGGGCTCGATTATTGTTAAGCCATTTTTAGCACGCGTGAGTGGTGTACTTGTGGTTAACTATTTTAACAGGACAATAAGCCTAGGTGGTAACTCAGTTGAAAGGTGGATATTTGTTAATAGTCTAGGTGTTATAAAAGCGGCCACCTCACTTGCTGATGCAAACGCGGGTGGACTGGTGTTGGGTAGGGTAGAATCACAGGAAAGCTCTACGCTGGCTGGGTTGGATTACCTGTATTCTGTTAAGCCCCAGGTGTGGTTAAAGCAGCCTGGTAGCCTGGCCGTGGGGTTATTTGCAGCAATTGCCACAGGTGACCTGGAGGTAGCCGTAACAGTGCTTGCGGCCGCTGGAGTGACGTTTGGGAATGGCTTGCTTGCGGTTTCTGGGCTGGCTTGGGTGGTTGCTGGTGAGGAGCTAAGTAAGGGTGACCTGATAGCACCTGGCACTGGCGGTAAGGCTTTTGTTGCAAGCGGCACAAAGTCAGGTGTCTGCCTGCTAGGTGCCGCGATTGACAAACCTGCGTTGATTACACTCACATAGGGCGTCCTGTGGGGCTGTTTAAGGCCTGCTGAGTTGGTTAGATTGGGTAACCTAAGTAAACCAACTCAGCAAGCCTCTATGGGCGCCACAAGTATGCCCTAGGCCTCTGGTTGGCATCTCCTAGTTGCACTTAAAGGTTATGGTGATAAAAATGGCTGCTAAGAAAGTTTCAATAAGCTTGCCTGAGGATACTCTGGAGCAGATTATTTCGTACGCAAAAACAAAGGGCATTTCTGTTGTTTCAGAAGCTGTTCTAGATTTGATTAGGCTAGGTCTGGCTTACCCTGCAGAAGCCCGTAGGTACAACTTGAACGACTTCTTTGAGTACGCTGGGAAGGAGTATAGAGACGCTGATAATGCACGAATTGAATTTACTAAGCATGTGGAATTTGGTGTAGAGTCTTGGCAAGTTGTTGTTACTGAGAATGGCCAAGAGCTGTTCAGTCAGAAGCTAGGTAGGGAAGAAGGAAGTGATACCAAGCTGCTGTGGGGCAGCTACAAGTAAGCCCAGGAGCCGACAAAGGCTTGCTAGCCTAGCAAATAGGGGTTACTATAGGGTAGCCGCCCAGCAAGCCTCTATCGGCCTCCAGGAGCTGCCTAAAAGCCAGTCCGCGTGCACCGGTGTGCTTGCACCCTATACATGAGCGTACGTTCATATACATAGGCAATAAAAAGCCCACCTAGGTTGCTCTAGGTGGGCTTTCTAGTCTGCACTTAGTCAACCATGTTTTCTATGCAGCCCTCACTGAATATCTCGGCGATTGTTACAAGTTCAGCCTTGGCTTCTTTGAGAGTCTTGAATTCTGTCTGGTCAAAATCGTAATCGGAGTGCTGTTCTCCGGATATGCACCATACACTTGGGCCCTCGTTAACAATGTAGAATTCGTAAGGGCGCTGAACTGAAGTGCTTCCCCACCAGTTTGCGGAAACTGTATAACACCCTGCGGATGTTCTCTTGACTGAAGTAGCTGGAATAAAAGTAACGTTTGTCATGCCCATTGTTTTGTCCGGTGTGTTTGATATTCCTAATATGACCTGTACCCCAGGGAATGTAATTAGTAAATACACTTAACTTTGAATTTAGGCCCCTTACACGCGTGCATGCATATGTGAGGGCGTGCATATGCGAGGGCGTGCTTGAGGGCAGGCATGCATACGTGAGGGCGTGCTTGTGGGTGGACTGGGGGATCAGCAGGAGGCATACGGTGGAAGGCTTTCAGGTGGCTCCTGGACGGCCATAGAGGCTTGCTGGTTGGCCAGCCTATAGTAACCCCTATTTGCTAGGCTGGCAAGCCTCTATGGCCGTCCAGGAGCCAGGGAGGCTTGCTGGGATAGGCTAGGGCAGGCTTTCAGGTGGCTCCTGGAGGCCGATAGAGGCTTGCTGGTTGGCAAATAGGGGTTACTATAGGCTGGCCAACCAGCAAGCCTCTATGGCCGTCCAGGAGCTGCTGAGGCAGGCCTATGCATGTGGGTCCGTGGACCTGCTGGATGGTAGTCGAGTATGAGCGTATGTTCATATGTCTAGGCAAAATAAAGCCCACCCAGATTTCTCCAGGCGGGCAGGGATTATTTAGGCGGGCCCAGATTTCTCCAGGCGGGCAGGGCCAGGGGTTAGTTGGCTAGGTAGGCTTGGATGCATTCTCTGCCTGTCTCAGCGGCCACCTGGTAGGCTGTGGCTGCTTGCTTGTATACTTGGGGATTGGTTAGCAACCAGTCGGCTATCATGATGGCTGGGGAGAATACTTGGCCGGGCTTAGTCTCGGCTAGGATGTACTTGAATCGGCTGGCGGACTGGATGGTCAGGGGCTGCCTAGGTAACTTTCTTGAAGCCAGGACTACAAGCTGATTGAATACTTTTTCGCCGATGTTGATTGAGTGAACTTCTTCAATCATATTTCTGATTGCCTGGCGGTTGATTACCTGGCGCCCTGGGTCTGAGCAAGTTTCGGACGTCACACTTATCAGGCTTTCTAATAGCTCTCTTTGCTCAGCACTTAGGGTGTGCAACTCCTCATATACTTTCTTGGGTGCTTTTGCCTTAGGTGTTTTCTTAGGCGTCTTTGTAGTGGCCTCAGGCGTGGCCTCAGGTGTAGCCTCAGGTGTAGCCTCAGGTGTCTCAGGTGTGGCCTCAGGTGTCTCAGGTGTGGCCTCAGGTGTCTCAACAGCAGGCTCAGGTGTGGCCTCAGGTGTCTCAACAGCAGGCTCAGGTGTGGCCTCAGGTGTGGGGCCGTTAATGAAGCCACGCTTGGATTCTTTTACTTTTACTTTAGGTGTCTCAGGAGTAGGCTTGGGCATTTCTACAGGCGTCTCAGGGGCAGGCTCTTGGGTAGGCTTGGGCATTTCTACAGGCGTCTCAGGGGCAGGCTCAGGAGTAGGCTCGGGCATTTCTACAGGCGTCTCAGGGGCAGGCTCAGGAGTAGGCTCAAGTGTGGCTTCAAGCATTACAACTAGTTGGGCTTTCGTTGCTTTCCAGGCGCCGGGAATTTTCATCTCCTGGGCAATGGGTCTCATCTGGGCAGCAGTCATAGTGGAGATTTGAGTAGCAGTTAGTGGGTTAGTCATTTAAGTTTCGGTGTGGTTTGTTTGCTTGACTCTTTTAATATGACACGTTGCTGGAGGTAATGTAACCGGTGAATATACTTAACTCCCCGGGTTGGGCTCCTTATATGTATGCATGCATGAGAGGGTGCGTGGGTAAGCATGCTGGGGATCAGCCTAAAGGTATGCCACCAAAGGCTTGCAGGCTTGCTGGGGATCAGCCTGAGGGCATGCTTACAGGTGGGGCTAGGGCATGCATGCGAGGGTGCGTGGCTGGGCAGGCTTGTGGGCTGGCTGGAGGCTTGTTGGTGGCCTGGCTAAGGGTTTGCATAGCCAAGCCGGCCGGGGTGCCTTAAAGGCTGTCGTGAGCCCGGCTGGGCTCGCTTGGCTAGGATGCTAGGGCAGCTTGGTAGTGGGCAATCAATTCAGCTTTTCTCAAAAGTCTTTTGCCATCTTTCAGTGGGATGTCCAGGGCTTTTACCAACGCGGGCAATTTCAGGTCGGTTACTTTCCACGCCCCAAAATCTACAGGCACCTCTTCAAGTTGTTCTACTTTAGGTTGTTGTACTTCAGGCACCTCTTCAAGTTGTTGTTGTTGTACTTCAGGCTGGACTTCAGGTTGTTCTACTTCAGGTTGTTGTTGTTGTACTTCAGGCTGGACTTCAGGTTGTTGTTGTTGTACTTCAGGCTGGGCGAGGTCATGTGAGGCAACAAAGACAATGAACGATATTGAGACGAATAATGCACCGCCGTATAATGTGCCAGTTAGAAGAGTAGTAAGAACGTTGTCGAGAATTTGGTAAGTCATGAAGTTGTTTGTTTGTGTTTGACTCTTCTAATATGGCCTATCCTCCAGGGAATGTAACTAGTAAATACACTTAACTTTAGAAATGGCTCCTTATATGTATGCATGCATACGCGAGGGCGTGGGTAAGTGGGCTGGGGATCAGCCTAAAGGTATGCCACCAAAGGCTTCCAGGCTTGCTGGGGATCAGCTTGCAGGCTTGCTGGAGGCTGGGGATCAGCATGCGTGTGAGGGCGTGGGTAAGCGGGCGGGCTGGGCAGGCTTGTGGGCTGGCTGGAGGCTGATAGAGGCCTCCTAATTGGTTGGCTTGGCTTATGCCAGGCTTCTTAATTAGCAGGCCTCCGTGGGCCTACAGGCTGATGTTAGGCACGGAGAAGCTAATCCCAAGTGCATTCACTTTTCGGTCGAATTTCATGCTAGAAGCGGCGCCCTTAACATCTTTCCAAACACTTGTAAACAACTCTTTGTTATCTTTCTTGTTTACATCGAACTGTAACGATACCCGACTAATCCGGCCGGCAGTGAGCAACGTAGGTGTATTACGCAGGCTGTAGAATTCCACACTTACGTCAGGGAGGCCTTGACTTCTTAGCTGGTGGTTAAGTGCAATCACTTGGGCAGGGTATAAGCCAATCAGGACATCTTCAAGTGTCTCATAGCTAGACTCTATGGTGGGCTCATCCATGGCGTTAAGAACTTCTTTTACATCGTCTGCAGTAACCGCCCAGAGTTCAGGCATTTGAAGCTCTTTAGCAACTTCAAGTAATTGGTATCTAGAAAGGGAATCGATTTGAGTAGCTGTGAGATTTAGGTTAGTCATTTAAGTTTCGGTTGGGTTGTTTGTGTTTGCCGGAAGTAAAAGCGGTGTATCTACTTAACTTTTGAAATTTGTTTGGGCTCCCTTATATATGCACGTGGGCAGGCGTGGAGGCATATTTGAGGGCGTGCTTGTGGGCGGACTGGGGATCAGCCTGAAGGTATACGGGGCAAGGGTTTCAGGCTTTCTGGGGATCGGCTGGAAAGCTTACTGGTGAGGGCTGGAAGGTATACGGGGCAAGGCTTTGGGCTTAGGGGCATGCCAACCAGGAGGCTGGAAGGCATGCCCCGTAAGGGTTAGAAGTCGATTCTAGTTACCCGGTAGGTGATTTCCATGGCGTTGATTTTAGAATTAAATTCCATCTTTGCAGAAGTATGCTGGATGTTTTCCCACACATCTTCGAACAACGCGGAATTATTCACATTGTTCACGGTGAACACTAAGTCCAACGAACAGATTCTGGCTTTGCCTGCCCGTGTTTCTACCCTAGGTGTGGCGGCCAGCCTGTAGTTGGCCATGTAGAAAGACCCAGCACTGAACGTAGGCAGTCCAATCTCATTCAACGTCTGGTTCAACACCATCAGTTGCAGTGCGTCCAGGTTTCTCATGACTTGATTTAAGGTGACAAAATTCATTTTGAAGTTTCTCGGTAGGTTTGTTTGCTTGACTCTTTTAGTATGACCTGTTGCCGGAAGAATAGAACCAGTAAATACACCTAACTTTCAGAATTGGTTCTTTATATGTATGCACGTGTGTATGCGAGGGCATGTGGAGGCTGACTGGGGGTATGCGTGGCAAGGCTTTCAGGCTGGGCGGGGATCAGCCAGAAGTTGGTTGGAGGCGTGTCCTGGAGGCCATTTAAGGCTTGCTAATCGGCCAGGTGGGTTTATACCAGCCAATCGGATTAGCAAGCCTTAAATGGCCTCTGGGAGGCCGGTGAGCTTACAGGCGGATATTGGGCACGGAGAACTTAATTTCTAAGGATTGGGTGGCGTTATTGAATTTAATTCCGTTGTAGGAGGAAGCGTATCGTACCAATACATTTTCGTAAGTGACCAAATCCTGCTTTTGGCTGACGTGGAAGGTTAGAGAAATCTGTTCTACTTCTTGGCCGTAGAGTCCCAAACGCAGGCGGGGCTTGGCTCTCAGGCTGTAGTACTCTTCGCAAACTTTTGGCAAACCTTGAGTTTCTAGCTGGCGGTTGAGGTCCATGATTTGGGTAATAAGCATGCCATCCAAGACTGTTGTAATGGAAGTGGTGTCCACCTCAATGTTGAATTCAGGGCGTGCCTTAAGTGCTTCACTTAGCTGCTCTTTTGTCACGTTCCAGGCACTTGGTATGCCTAGCTTTTGGGCAAGAGTCATCATCTGAAAAGTGGTCATGTTATTGATTAGGGATTGGAGGTTGGCCATTTAATTTCTCGGTGTGTATACGGGCATGCGTGGTGTGGGCTGGGGATCAGTGGAAGGTATGCCACCAAAGGCTTACAGGCAGCCTGAGCAAGCCCGGGACTGGCCTGGAGGCTTGCTGGAGGCTGGGCAGCCTAGCGGCCTCAAGCAGCCTGTAGGGGCCTCAGGCAGCCTGAGCAGCCTGAGGCTTTCTGAGGCTGCGTAGAATTACAGGTGGATGTCAGGAACTCGGAAGTTCACTTGGGCGTTGCCTACTACTTTGCTGAAGTTGGCTCCGCGAGAAGCGCCCCTCACTTTGGACCATACTTGGTCAAATAGCTTTCTGTCTTCTCCTTGGTTGACTTTGAACAGCAGGCTGACACACTTAATTTGAGGCCCGTGTGCTTTGAATTCCACACTTGGCTCAGCACGCAGACTGAAGTTGCCGATGAACAATCCGCCGCGGAAGATGGCAGGCAGGCCGCGGGCTTCCAGCTGTTGGTTTAACTCCCACACTTGGGCTTCACTTAGGTGTCTCATAACCTTGTCCAGGCTGTCCAGGTCAATCGACGACTGGAACTTGGGGTTGGCGTTGACGGCCTGCATGACCTGCGCCTTGCTGCACTCCCAGGGGTTGGGCATACCTAGCTCTTCGGCCAGGGCGTTCAGATTTCTCGAGGACATGGAGTTGATTTGGGATTTGAGGTTAATCATTTAAGTTTCTCGGTAGGTTTGTTTGCTTGACTCTTTTAGTATGACCTGTTGCCGGAAGTAATAAAGCGGTGTATCTACTTAACTTCTAGAATTTGGCCTCTTATGTGTGTGTGTGTGTGTGTGTGTATATGGGAATGCATGAGTGTATGCATGCATGCGTGTGGGCGTGCTTACAGGTGGGCTGGAAGGCATGCCACCAAAGGCTTCCAGGCTTGCTGGGGATCAGCCTGAGGGCATGCTTACAGGTGGGCTAGGGGTATGCCACCAAAGGCTTCCAGGCTTGCTGGGGATCAGCCTGAGTGGAATGCCAACCAGAAGGCTGGAAGGCATGCCACGCAAGGATTACATGCTGTTTAGGGCGTGCTTAACTAGGCAAGCACAGGCTTCTTCGAGAGTATTAAAATGGGTCTGAGGCATGTTGGGGAACTCTTCATATTCGTTACAGATACTCCAGACATCATTACTTTTTATTACGTAATGGCCATAAGCAAATTCATTATCATTTATAAACATCTCGTAGCACTGGTAAGAGGTGAGTTCGAAAGTGGCTTTGAAGTTAATCATTTAATTTCTCGGTTGGGTTTGTTTGCTTGACTCTTTTAATATGACCTGAATTCTGGGGAATAAAATCAGTAAATGTACTTAACTTTGGTTGATCCCCAGAATTTGTATGTGGGTGTTTATACCAGGCCCAGGCATGCCAGCCAGAGGGCTGGAAGGCATGCCAGGCAAGGGTTCTAGCCGTTTCCTTGGAGTTGGTCAATCACATCTTGGAGTCTGAGATTCATACTCATAATCTCATTTAAGTAGCCCTTAGAATCAGGCAACTTTTCCAACTCTTTAATAGACTTCTGAATGGTGGCCACCTTATTGGCGAAGGTAATGATTTGAATTGCTTGGGCTTCTTTATTAGTCATTTAAGTTTCTCGGTAGGTTTGTTTGCTTGACTCTTTTAATATGACCTGTATCCGGAATTAATAAAGCAGTAAATACACCTAACTTCTAGAATTTGTTTGGGGCTCTTATATATATGTATATGCATGCCTGCGCGTAAGGGGATCAGTCCAAAGGCATACGGTGCAAGGCTTTTAGGCACTCTGGGGATCAGCCAAAATCTAGCCGGGGATCAGCCCAAATTTTTATGAATATAGCCGGGGATCAGCCCGAATTTTTATGAATATTAAAAAGTCTGCCTACTAAACTTTATGCATACTCTGAGTTGGAATACTAAACTTTATGCGTATTCATACTTTTTCATGAGCGTGCTTCCACATGAACGTATGAGCATACATCCACATGAACGTATGAGTGTGCTTTCACATGAGCGTGGATTCACTATTTGGTAGCCCGGCCGGCCCCATACACGCTCATACGTTCATGTATTCATGCTTTTAAGAAGCCTGAACGTATGAGCGTGCGTTCATGTATTCTTAATTGCAAAAGGGTACTATATAACCATATAGCTATATGGCAATATAATTGTGCGGCAATATAACCATATAGCTATATAGCAATTAAGTTTTAGAACGGAAATCCAACCAAAAAAGTTGATTGGTTGAATTCCAGTTCCCTAATTTTAATTTTCCATTTGTTCTAGAATTTTTTCGAGTTTTTTATTCAAATCCAAAAGTTTAGAAACATTTTCCCAAGAAATTGGCAAATCTTTTGAGATATTTAATAAAACTCTGGCTTTTAGAATTTTATCTTCCAAATCTCTAAGTAAATTTGCTTGAGCAAGTTTTTGTGTTTTTTCGTCGTACATCTTAAGAAGTCTCGTGATTTGTTTGCTTGACCTTTTTATTATAACGGAATAAAGTCTGAAGTGTACCAGTAAATATACTTAACTTTTAGAATTGAATACATAACCACATAACCATACAACTATATGGCTATATTGCTATATTGCTATATGGTTATATGAGCGTGCGTTCAGGCTTCTTAAAAGCATGAATACATGAACGTATGGACGTGCTTAGGGTGGCCCGGGGCTACTTTTAATAAGCATGAATACATGAGCGTGCTTGAGGGGCTTGTGGGCTACCAAATAGTGGTCTTGTGGCGTCCACGGAGGCTTGCTAAGTGGTTTACTGGTGTAATGCCTATTGACGGGTTTAGCAAGCCTTAATGGACGACGGGGAAGCCTTAGGTGGATTTATAGGCCGCTTTCGTAACTCTGCGCAAACTGGATAAGCCGTCTTTTAGCTTCTTTAAGTGTTTGGAATTCACTTTCATATAAATGGTCAATTTCAAACTCGTTACTGTCTATGGCCCACATACCATCGTTCTTAATTAGGTAGTAGGGAAAGGGGTCTTCGTTGTAGTTGATGTACAGGTAGTAACAACTAGCGTAAGTAAGCCTGAAAGTATAATTCATTTGAGTGCCTGTAAATTACTTCTAAGTATACTTTGAAAGAGCTTGTGATATAACCTAGGTATACTTTGCAAGCAACAAAGTCTTCTGTGAGTCAGGCCCACTTTGCGTAACTGTTATGTTGTACACCAGGTAGCCAGATACATTGCCTAAGTGGTCAGTGTAGCTTATAGACTGGCCTAGGGATGCTGGAAAGAAGTATGAGACAGCCACCTCAATGCTTTGGGCTAGGCTGTTGTTCTCTTTAAGCGTTCTTGTCCCGTACACTTGGAGTTGGGAAAGAGTGTAACAAAATGGCGCTTCTATGGACTCAGGTACGCCCTCTAGTTGCTCTGCGGCGGAGTCGGTTATGCTGTCAAAAACCAACGCAGACTTTAGGCCAGGACGAACCCACTTAGAGCCACTTGGGCTTTCTGGAGTTACTACTGCGGGTTGGACAATAAATGACTTGTCAGAGTCTGAATAAGCGCCCTCTGAGGTAACTTTGGACCACTCTTGCGTAAATCCCTCAAAAGTACTGGTCTCTTGTGGGTTGCTTGTAAGTGTAGAAAAGCGCTCGTCAGAAACACCATGCAAGCGGTACACAAAATTGTTATCAAGCTTGTAAGTTTCTTTACGTATTGCCGTAAGGAGGTGGATATAGTCCTTTACGCATACTTCGTTGTTCACTTGCGGTGTATTTACGTACGTCTCAATAGCGTATTCCAGGTTGCCACTGAATAGTCTCCAAACGCGTGGGCTGTCTGCGTAGTTGGAATCACTTGAGAGCAGACGGTCAGAAGCTTGGTATTGCTTGCCCACCACCCAAGTTTCTGACTTGCTGACTAGGAAGCTGCCTGAAGCGTGTGGGTAGTAGCCGAGTGCTAGGGTGGTAGTACTTACAATCTGCCAGGATGTGGGTATGGGAGTCCCGTCACACTGGTCCTCGCTATAGTCAGCATCTGAGATTACTGAGGCTGTGGGCACGTATCCCATAAGTACTTTTGTTTGGAACACTAGGGTATCACCTATGAAGTGGCTGGTTATGGTGGTCTCCGTGTAGCCACTTTGGAACCATGGACGTATGTTGGAGGGCAAGCTAGAGACTATTTTAGAGACTTCTATGCGTGGATGCAAACTCTCTAAGATTTCATACTGGTTGCTAACACGCAGTCTAGGTATGGCCACATAACTGGAGGCTACTTGCGTGTCAACCTCAAGTGTGTTTTGAAAGCTGAGGGGCAAGCTAAAGTTTTCTAGGTAGTTGGGCCTAGGTATTGCTATAATTCCGCCTGAGGGATTACACCTAACGTCCTGGTTAGTAGGCGCGTAAAGTGCCTGCAAATACTGGTAAGGGGTTTCAGATGAAAATGTTTGGTCATTGCGGTCAATCAGCTGGTGGCCATTGGGGAATGTACGGGTAAGTAGGCCATTATATTGCGCGTATATTTTTGCTGCTTGTTGTGCAGTCCTAGGCAATTCCCCGCAATACAGTTTGGTTCTCATTCTTGCTCTTTCGTTGAACAGCGCCAACTCATCACCCAGACTCAGGGTGGCAGAAAAGTAGCCTGACTCTTCGATCGACAGAATAGGGCTAGCTAGTAAGTAAAGTGAGGCTATGCTGAGTGTTTGAAATAGCTTGGATGTGGCCTGGCTGGTTGCTGGTAAGGCAAACTGTTGAGTGACTTCAAAGCGTTGTCCAACAGCCAACAAGAAGTCTGGAGGCAGGCCTGTGAGTGATACGTATCCTTCTATGAGGCCACTTAGGGGGAAGCTAAGTGAAAAGCCATTAACGTACTCACCTAGCTGAAGGTTGTCTGAGGTGCGCGTGAGGCCTACTGACGAAACGGAGGTGGTTAGATTTAGGCTAGGCTGGGAAGTAAGCCTAGGTAGTCCAGCAAACTGAAAGCCAGCTGATGTAGGGCTTTGGCTTGCTTGGGGTGTAGGTGCGTCTAGTATTAGTCCCGCGGGCATACTTAGACTGTCTAGCAGAGTGCCTGTGAAGTTTATACCGCTGTTGGTTTCTAAGGCTGCTAGAAAGGTTAACCCAGGCCTGCTAGGTGTGTTCCCCGTGAGAGCTAAGGTCATTGCTCAAAATCTCAAATATAATTTTTAATTAAGTGCCAACAAAAGGGCCCCAGGCATGCATGACACACTTGAGGCTTGCTTGAGGCATACCTGACGTATACCTGAAGCACACTTGAGGCTTGCTTGACGCATACCTGAAGCACGCTTGAGGCTTGGCTATGGCTTGGAAGGCTTGCTGACGTTACTTGATAAGGTGTACTCAAGACTCTTAATGTTTTTTATTAAAGATTTGGGGAGCTCTTCAAGTGGTTCTTCCATGTATCCTAGTGAGACCACACCCATGAGTATGTTGCCTAGGTGGAGCCCGTAGAGCACTGTGTGGTAGCCTTGTATTTGCTTAGTTATTTGTTTGGTATCAGCAAAGCATCCTGACACTTTGTTGTTGTACAGCTTAACGCTTACCTCGGTGGGATTGAGATTTTGTAAGTGTTTTAAGGGTAGCAAGGTGTTGGGTTCGTTTACGGTGTAGTCCCAGTTGAGGTTGCAAAAGTGATAACCAAACTCTGACACTTCACCATTAGAAAGTACACCTAAAGCACACCATTTTGCCGTGGTTGAATTAAGTATCTTATTGACGTGGTATAAGACCTCTTTCTTAAGCTCTGAGGTGGGATCTAAGGTATACTTATAAGCGTCCTTGGGTTGGACTTTAAGAAATTTTATAGTTGTTTGTAAGCTTTCTTTAAGCTTGCCTAGGCTTATGCGTGTGATGATTAACGACATGGATGCAACAAGCAAAGCAATATCCAGCAAGCCTGTGAAAACTTCTGGATTGTCGTCTACCCACTTGTTGATAATAGGAGGGTGTGTGGGATGCTCTTCTCGTGTTTCCATTTCAATAGGCCTAGTGTGATACAACTTAAGTACGCTAAGACAACCCAGGGCTGCCGATAGTAGCAGTATCAACTTCTGTCCATACTTTAAGTGCACATACAGATCAACTTTTGCTTATACATTAATTTGCTAATAAGAGACCACAGTACTGCTAAGTGTATAGGCTTATAGACGCTCGGTGCAAATTACGTCTGCCTTAAATTGCTAATGTCTTGCCATACAAGCTTGTGGCAGCTGTGTGGGCTTGTTAGTTGGTTTCCTAGTGGTTAATAAGGCAAACTGGTTGACGTGCCTCCGTGGGCTTTGTGGCTCTAGAAGGTATACTAATGGGGCACTAGAAAATGGCGGAATCCTGTAACCCATGTATACCAAGCATTACACCTCAGAAGTGCGGGGGGCCTATGGGTATGAAGTTGGAAAGCTGCTTGTAGTGTTGGAAAGCATGGTGGGCATGCTCTACAGGCTTTTTAGCATACCCTGGGCGATAGCAGCCCTAAGTAATAATTTGGAAAAAGGGCATGTGAGTTACACGAAAAAAAAAAAGCACTAGGTGTACTGGTGAATGTACTGGTATAAAAGTGGCCACTCAAGTTTCCTCAAGTGGCCAATAGTTGTTCTAAGTTGTTAATACGGGCGCCTAGAGTAAACTACGCAAAGAGTATGTTTCCTTGTAACCCTCAATCGAACGAACTGGCACCGTGTAGCTTGGGTGAGCGTCTGTCACAATGCCCACCTGGCTTACGTTTAGTATACCTGTGTCTACTCCGGCGTACATAACACCCTCTAGACATTCTAGAACAACTCTGAAGTGGTTATAGTAAACGGTATCACAGTTTGCAATAGGCCTATATTCACTGTCTAAAAACCCAAGAGTGCCTGTGTTTTTGCTTATTAATCCACCGTTGACTAGATGCCAAGTAGCTATACCTATCTTCTCTTTTTCAGGAAGTTTACTCATGTTCTTAATAAAGACCGATTGGGTGGAGTCAGAGCCGATAGCGGGGGTATCACTTATTTGGATGCTATTGTGGTACCCCAAGTACTTTTTGTAATACTTACGTAACTTTTTAGGTATGTTAAAGTCAAACCTATTTCCCGTCTTATTGAGCAAACTGTAGCAAGCCAGCTGTACCACATAGACGAGCTTATCACCTAGGCTGCCCTTGAGTGCTAGATTAAGTTCTGCATCATACCTCTTTTTAGAATTGAAAGATGGCATGGGGTCTGCGTACACATCCTTATACACATCTTTAATTACAAACGCAAGTCTGTCATTTAGAAGCTCCGTGTCAAAGTAAGCACTCAAAGAAGGCACACTACCCTTGACAAATTCACTTAAAGTGTACCTATTTTTTAGATAGACAAACTTGTTAGTGTGCAGGTCTAAACACTGACGAGAGGTGTTCAATAAACAATGTGAGTTTTGAGTATACTTTTTAATCTCTAGAATAACCTCTTTGTTATCAAATGCCCACTCCAAGGCTGCTAATGAAAAGCATTCTTTCTTTTTGAACAACGCCAGGTTGTCTATTACGAACGTAAGCTTACAAAGGCTTTCGGAGGTAAGCCCAAAGTACTCACGTACGCTCAAAGGCCACCACGAGTTGAAACTTTCAAGCTTAGGTATAAATACACCCTCAGTGCGCCAGTAGTGTTCCTGAGTGTTTACCCAATGCTTAAATTCATCGTTAAACGTTGGCGAGACTATTTCAAAAAGCGGCTTGAGGTAGTCATGTCCTTTGCATCTTGGGGGTGTAAGTACTATGGCGTAATGGCGTTCAACTGGATACAACATATTCTTAGGTGGTCTCATTGATTTACTTTATAAGTATAACAAAAGCAAACAGCATGTGCAGCGGGGGACCAGGCTAAGTAAATTAAATAAGCAAATACTTAGCAGCCCCAGTTGACAAATAGTTGGCTATGTGGTACGCGCGTGCGTGTGTCATGTGCGTGCGTCATTAATTAGAGGGAAACAATTCAGGAAATATGTAAGGGGCTAGGCTACCAACAAAAGGCCATTGTCGTATATTTAATAAAGAAGCAACAAACACACGCTTCAAACACTTAAACACAAAGAGACTTTTATTATGACTACTCCACAAATCACACGTACTAAGACACGCATTGACCTTTTGGTTGACCGTATTATCGAAACGCTGGTAAGCTACCCAACACTGTCCATTAATGCTGTTGCAGTTGCTTCATCTTGGACTCAATCCAGCTTCCTGCGTGCTTGTGAATCTCGCGAAATCTCCTTGCCTGAGCGTGAAGGTCGCGCCTCAATTGAATCGCTGTTGTCTGAGTATGCAAAAGCACGTGACTTTGACTCTATCACCTTGCTGATGGACGCAGTTGACCATATGGTGGATGCCCAGACATGCTTCGTAGAAGAGCCACCAGCCAAAGAGCCAGCACCTAAGAAAGTCTCCAAGAAAGCACAAAAAGCTCTTGACGAAGCTGCTGCCGCTGACGAAGCCACCGACGAAGAAGTTGCTCAAGACATCTGGCCTGAAGGTGAAGTAGACGAAGACAGCGACGACGACGAAGACGACCAGTTTTAATTCCAGTCTGTTTGTTTGATTAACTAAGTGCCTCTTGCCCCAAAAGCCTGAGGCGCTTTTCTTACCCACCTAGGCAAAATCAATGGCAAGACCTAAGTACCATTACGTGTACATGACCACTTATGCAAACGGTTCAATAACTCACGGCACGCGTTCATGCAAGTGCACACCAGCCCAGGATACTAAGTATGCAGGCCCAGAAGCACTACAGGGAGGCGTCTGGTGGAAGTGCTCATACTACAAGACCATCCTAGGTGTATACCCAACTAGACAAGAAGCGCTTGATGAAGAATACAAGCTTGTTGCAAAAGCCACTTCCGGCCGCTAAATCCAACACCCCGGGCCCCTAAAGACATGCCATTCAAACCCACCCTGTCCGCTAGTATTGACTCAGAAAACCAAATCATCCTACCAGCATACGCAAGCCCCAAGCTTGACGGCATTAGGGCTGTAGGTACTGCTACGGGCTTGCTGTCAAGAAGCCTTAAGCGTATTCCCAACATTGCCACCCAAGAAGCCTACAAGCTTGCATTAGAAACGCACCCACAGCTTGTTGGCTTAGACGGTGAACTAACAATATCCTATACGCCCCACAGCCTGGCTTATTGGTTGGATGAAAAAGGGGCCAAACATGGAGGCATAGGAGGAGACTACAACAACATCCAATCTGTAATCATGAGCGCCAACAAGCAAGCGTTGAACGTTTGCTGGAACGTATTCGACGTATGGGATGAGGACCCCGCCAAGAGCTTCACGCAACGTTCCCAGCGACTAAAAATGAAGCTCAACAACAATCTGATTTGCTTCTATCAAGACGACCTCCCAACCTCCCCGGTGTTCAACGTCTGCACCGTGCCTCAAACGCTTATCACCAGCCTAGAACAACTCGAAGCATACGAAGCAAAACAGCTAGGCCTAGGGTATGAAGGTGTTATGCTTAGGAGTCCAACAGGACCCTATAAGTATGGCCGCAGTACCGTTCGACAATTTTACCTAGCCAAGTTGAAGCGCTTCCAAGACTCTGAGGCAAAAATTGTAGACTTTGTAGAGCAAGAATCCAACCTGAATGAAGCAACCATAGGTGAGCTAGGACAAACTAAGAGGAGTGCCCACAAAGCCAACAAAGTAGGCAAAAACACTTTAGGCGTACTTATAGCAGAGCACCCAACGTTTGGACAAATACGTGTTGGCACCGGTCAAGGACTCACAGCACACTTACGCAAAGAAATCTGGGACAACCAACCTAAGTATGAAGGTCAAATAATCAAATTCAAGTACCAGGCCATAGGTACACAAGACAAGCCACGACTACCAATCTTCGTTGGCTTCCGGTCACCTGAGGATATCTAGCCCAGCCTCCGCAATCCAAGCATTCTCAAAGCAGCCCAGCCCACGCAACCCACGCATTCTCAAAGCAGCCCAGCCCAGCCTCCGCAATCCAAGCATTCTCAAAGCAGCCCAGCCCAGCCTCCGCAATCCAAGCATTCTCAAAGCAGCTAAGGCTACTAACAGAATGCTTTAATGACATACTTAATTAAGACACTTACAGGTTACCCAAAATGTTTGGACTATTTCTCAAGACTCTCCCCGCTACGCTTGCAAGCTTACTGGGCACCCAGTCTATTGCACTTAATGAGGCACTTGAAGTTCTCAATCTTCCTTCACTGTACCCTAGCAGTGAGTATGCGCGACATTACAGTATGCGAGCGACTCCGCAATTTAAGTTCACTTGGAGAGGCCTGAAGCTTAACCGTATTTACCTAAGGTTCCAAGTAAACGAAAAAGAGGACCCCACGCTATTTGGGTACATCCTGGGACACGTGAAAGGTGCCAAACAAAGCATGCACGTAAACAACGCAGGCATCAAGCAGATTGACTTGCGTGTGCCAGATATCCAACTGTAGGAGTTTACAGCGTCCATTGGGGCATCCAAACCAGCAGACCGACTGGTAAGCCACACGACCGACCAACAAGCCTCAATGGACACCCCAGGCACCTCTAACGGCATACCCTTAAACCCAAGACCAGCATGAAAATTCTCAAAATTCTCTCGTTTGTTCTAATTATTACCCTTTACTCCTCCTTCCAGCCCGCTTACGGTAATCAGTATTGGGTAATGGAATACACACTAGGAGGCAAGTCCGTATCCCTCAGGTTTGACGACCCAACCACTTGCAAAACAACAGCAGACTTATTGAACACCAGCAACCGGATTAAAGTTACCAACACATGCTCCAGCATCTGGACCTAGGCCTAAGTGATGAAAAGACCCTCTATAAACCAGTATCTCATGACTATGGCATTTCAGGTGGCAACAAGGGCTACGTGTGAAGAAGCCCAAGTAGGCTCCGTGCTAGTGTCCAAAGATAACCACATCCTAGCCACGGGTTATAACGGCTCACCGGCTGGTCAGTCCGAGTGCCTAGGTAAGGCCTCCTGCAAACTGCTAAGAGACCGCGGCAAAAGTGGAGTGTACCAACTATGCCCGACCATACACGCAGAAGCCAATGCCATTTCGCAATACAGGGCAGCCTACGGCAAGCCACATGCGCCCAAAGGCTCCCGGATATACGTAACTACGGCACCATGCTTATCGTGCCTTCAGCAGCTCCTGGCAGCTGGCGTAAATCATGTGGTTTACGGCTCTTCAAACAGCTGGCTGAGTGTAGCCCAAGATTACACAAAGTATATGCCTGATGTATACTTAGAAAAGTACTACTTGAGGGCAAACTCAAGTGCTCCTTTGCTTCTCCACTGTAAAGACCCACACACCCACGGATGCCAATAATGAACCCAAATAACACTTACGAAGTCACTTCTCAAAACTTTGACGCAACATATAAAGACATTTTCAAGTACATTATGAAGTATGGCGTGGCACACAAAGGCACAACAGCCGTTTTCAATGTGTCCTGGTCATTTCAAGGTTGGATGACACCTGTATTAGGATTACGCAAAGTGTACCTAGGCACTCTAGTTAAAGAGCTCAACTGGATTCTTAGGGGTGAATACAACGTCCAAGCGCTTGGCAAGCAAGCTCACATCTGGGCTCCGTGGGCAGACAAGAACGGCAACCTCCAGTCTAGCTATGGCCGTTACCTGAGAAGCTTTCCAACCAACTTTACACCTAGCCCAGGAGAAGCTTGCCAAGACACCCTAGACAAGTCTCCAAGGGGCCTAGGTGGCATTGATCAGATGCAAAAGCTCTTAGAAGGACTGCTAGAAGAAACGCCTAGCCGCAGACTTCAAGCATCCCTCATGCACCCTGAATCGCACTACTCTTCTAACCTACCACCATGCATGTCTGGCCTGGGTCTAAACTGGTTTGCCACCGAGAGAGATGGACGCAAGCTTATTGCAAACATCAAGTTCCGTTCCTCAGACTTTGGCATTGGATTCGTATTCGACATTTTGCAGTGGTACCTAGTTGTTCAAATGCTCATCCAGGAAGCCAACAAAAGTCTACCATTCAGCGAGCAATACAGCCTTGCCTCGTATACCTTTTCAGCCGACTGCATGCATGTCTATGACCAGCACCTATACAGCCTACGTGAGATGGTCACAAGGCTCAATACACCTGCTATAGAGTGGCACGGATATTACCTAACGCTGCCTGAAAACTCTCTGGATATGACTGAGGACATTCAACTAAATATTCCTCATTACCACCCATATGACTCAATCAAGCTTCCTCTAATCGTCTAGCCCACTTATGGCTTACTTACGAGTAAGCCTTTAAGTATAATTAAAATACACTTACGGACAACTAAATGCTTGGAATTCTTGCAACTGATGAGCGATACGGACTAGCACAAAAGGGTAAACTCCCATGGGAGTGCCCCGCGGACATGACGTTCTTTAAGACCATGACCACAAACAGAATACTATGGGTATCTAAGAGCACATTCAACAGCTTACCTAACAGCGTCAAGAAAGACCCCAAGCGTGGCTTCAAAATCCTGACCAGCAACCCTCAAAACGCCCATGAATACACCTTTGACCAATTCAACCCACGCCTGCTGAGTAACGACCACATCCTCATAGGTGGAACAAAGGCATACAACAAATTGCTGAGAACTTGCGCCTGTGTATTTCACACCACCATCAAAGGCACTTATGGGTGCGACACTTTCCTTATAGAAGATGCCACATTCGGCTGGTTTCCTCACTGCCTGAGGCTCATAGAGGCACCTACGTTTTCTATCGATGTATATTACAAGTTTCCCAGCTGCCTCCCACCAGACGCGCTCAGGAAAGCAGCTGACATCTCTTGGGAAGACTAGGTTACCTAGAACCCTTTCACGACTCATACTAATACAGTAACCCACCAGTAAAACAATGAACGACTTTCAAGAGTACCTAGACAATCCCAAAATTGCCATCGTTGGTCGCTTACTAAACTACTTGAACAATCCCAACATGAAGACACTGCCGGCGTCTTGCACAATCCTTGTACCAACATTTCAAGACTCAGGCATCCGTGAGCTTATCCACTTTGTATCCAAAGCACTTAGGTGTGGCGCCGGTGTAAACGTACACCTAGACAACTTTATCCCAGCCCTGAACTACTTGGAAATGGGTGAGTGTGCCATAAGCTTGCACCCAGACCACCCCGAATACACCCCAGACATGCTCCAAGCAACTCCCTGGTCTTTCCCAGTGTCTGATAGCATGGAAGAAGACTGCCAAGTGTGGCCTGCGCACTCAGATATTGCCCGCAAAGCAAACCTGTCAATTGAGCAAGCAATCTACCACGCTTGGTCTGCTGGTGAGGGTGGCTATGACTTGCAATTTGACCTAAGTGCTTTAAGACCACCAAACACACCTAACAGCGTTGGCATGGTTTCCTCTGGCGCACTTAGCTTCGGCGAATGGATTAAGTCTGCGTATGAGTTTGGCAAAAAGTCAGACATTGAAAGCCTCCTGTATTTCCTAAGTAACTTCAACGGTGTACTCTTACGTGGAGGACATTACAAAGGCGGTGCAATTACCACCTCTATGCCAGTGTGGAACAAGAGTGCCCTAGACTACCTGACCCTGCCTAAAGAAGCCCACCCATGGCTAAAGAAAGGCCTCACGCTTTCCTCAGACTACTTCGAATATGGCTTGGACGAGCTGATCATTGAGAAAGTTAACAACGGCTCTCTCTGGCTTGAAAAAGCTGTTCAACAAACCACCAACGGCTATGACTGGCTTACCTCCGTGGACACAGGACTAGACGAAAGACTTCGCTCTAATGTCTGCCGAGAAATCCAAATAACCTCTAAGGCTACGTGTGACCTCTCCCACGGCAACCTAGGTCAAATTGCCTACTTCAATGAACTACCTGATATGCTGGTAAAGACCACACGGATGCTTTGCACACTTAAGTCTATGGGCATACAGGACACAGCAGGCATATACAAGAAGTCCTCTGAAGACAAGCAAATAGGTGTGGGTCTAATTGGCCTAAGTAACCTTCTGGCTCGCTTTCAAATCACTTACAGGGAGCACGTAGACTCACTCAACCGAGTAATCAAGATGGTTACCAAAGACAAGATAAACGATGCTTGTTATGGCTTTAGAATACTGTCTAAGCCTGAGTTTGAAACCGACAGTGACAGTCTTGCTTGGTGGATGATTATGGCCTACGTAGAAGCGTCCAAAGTGGCACGCTCCTATGGCATGGAAAGAGCGTTCTGTATTGCGCCCACAGCCAATTCTAGCTTCCGTTATACCGACCTAGAAGGCTACAGCACATCACCTGAAATCAGTCCACCCATCAGCCTGGAAATAGAACGACTTAGTGAGACTCTAGAAGACACCGATATATTCTTCTACCACCCAAATGCCGAGACTGCTGAACAGGTTGGCTTTCATACATACCAGGGCTTGGTTGAAGCCTACCAAGAGTTGTTCAATGTCACTGGGTTGGGCCACTCAATATCGTTCAATATCTGGGAGCCCATTGACTTCACATTCCTAGACTGGTTTGACAACAGCGAAGTGCTAACCACGTACTACCGTATAACCGTAGACCAGGGCTATTTGAACAAGTCCACCCAGTTCGGTGATGAAATCAAGTGTGATTGCGTAGGCTAGACTTGAGTGCTAGGGTTGCCTCAGGTAGCCCTAGCCCTTTTGCCGTTACTTATATTCACATTAGCAATACCCCCACTATGCCAAATACTTACGAAGAATTCCGAGCGCTTACAGAAGCCCAACTGGTATTGCCTAGTCCCACCCCTGAGTCTGAGTTCTATTCATTCATTGGCCGCAAGTCAGGATGGCAACCAGCCAAGTACACCCAAAGCACCTTCAAAGTTAGCCCCGTCAATACCCACGTAGCCGTTCAAAAAGCCCTGGCGCTGGCACTCGCACTTGAGATTCCCGTTGGTGAGTTTACCCTAGAGGCCAGCAAGCGTGAATTCACCGGTGAGCAGCGGTGGGCTCTCCTGGATAACTCCAAAGACGAACTGGTGCACTATGAGGCACTTAGCAATTGGGCCTCAGGTTTGAGCACAAGCCTGCCTCAAGAGTACCTAGATGAAGCACAAGCTATGTGCGAAGAGTTCTTGAGCAATGTAGAGCACCCAGTACTCAAGGCAGGCTTTATTGAGCTGGGTATATTCTTCCCAGTGCTGTCCATCTTTCGCAAGTTTGGCACCACATCACTCAAGCTCTTGGCAAGTGATATCAGCCGCGACGAAGCAAGCCACGTGCTTACCAATTGGGCTGTTATCAAGGAGCAAGAAATTGCTTGGGATTTACCATCGTTGAACAAAGTTAGACGTGAGGTAATATCCTGGCTTACGGAAGACATCAAATCTAGCAAATTTGGCGCAGACTTTTGGCTGGCCCAGAGTGATTCGTTAATCACCACACGCCAGGCAGAAGGACTGAAGTTTACCAAAGTAGCCCAGTATACAGCATTGTTCGAAGTGGATAACCGCTCGCTTGCTCAGTACTAAATCGAACGACACTTAAAGGCCAGCCTAGGTTAACTTCTGGGCTGGCCTTTTAGTTTGCCTTTAGCAAGCCTTTACGCATACCCTGGGCCCCTAAGTAAACCCAAGGCTTGATTACCCACTAAAGCACCATTCAAGTATAATAAAAGAGACAAACAAACACACTCAAGTAAACACTTTTTATGGCTAGTAAACTCAAGACTATCTACGTATTTGAAGGTCCTGACCGCGTTGGCAAATCTAGCCTAGCCAAAGCGTTCTCAGAAGCTATCAACGCACCTTTATTTCACTTTGGCAAACCTGACCCAGCACTTGTAGAAGAAAGAGGTTTGCAGTATCAATACGAAGACCTTACAAACATATTTTCCGACATCGTTCTTGACAGGTCCTGGGTGTCTGGTCTGTTCTATGAGATGTTCAGGCGCAACCAACCTGCAAGCCTAGACTCCGTAGTCAGCCTAGAAAACCGCCTTATGCACCATGGGTTTAATCTCCAGTACATATTCGTCAACAGACAGTGGTCTAAAGGCATAGAGAGTGACCACCTAGAAGAAGTTGAAGCGGGCTTGGGATACGGAAACATGCACATAAGGAAATTTGAGCACGTAATGTGGCCCATGTTTGTTTATAAGTTTCTCCCCTTGACAGCGGCAAATCTTCAAGTGGTACATAGCCCCGCACCATACAACCTAAAAACTTCTGTATCCAACCTAGTAAATACCCATGAACACCGACAAGCAGTTAGACAAAGCTATGGTAAATCTAGCAAACGAATTCTTAGGATTTTTAACTCTCAGACAGAAGTCTGTCCTGGTGCTCTTATATGGCCTTCAAGCAAGTGGCCTAACAATGACCCAAGCAGAACTTTCTAAGCACCTGAAAGTTAGCCCCAAGCGCATCTCTGCACTTAGAGAAGATGCCCTGAACAAACTAAGGTGGGCTAAGTACAAACCCTTGCTTGACCTAGCAGCCTCTAGCCGCTCATTTGAACACTTCTAAAAACACCATGAACATACCCCTAGTTATTTACGATTACCGTGTACTATGTTTCTTAATCATGAGCACAATAGACGGTAACGAAATGCAGACCGCTGAGGAGCTCATACTTAATGGGCATTACTCAAACAAAATAGAGGAGCTTGAAAGCAACCCTGCGTTGCGACCATACCTAGACCGTGAGGAGCTTGTGCAGTACATTAAGTGCTGCTGGGCAATAGTACTTAATAGAGGACCAAACGCATGCCCTTATCAGCCCCACACCGCGGTAGTGGTAGACGACGACGGGAAAACAACTCCCTACTGGAGAAAGCAGATATTTCCCACCTACAAAGGCAACCGTAGCAAGAAGCCTGAGCTGGTGCTATCAGTTGGACAGATAGGCTTGCAGTATGTAAATGCACCTAAGTCTACCTTCCACTACTTTTCGTGTCCTGGGTATGAAGCAGATGACTTCGCCGGCGCATTTGTGTATCTTAAGAGGCTCAACCAAAAGCTTCCTGGAGGCAAACCTGAGCTAGGTGACCGAGAAATCTGGCTATACACCGTAGACTCCGACTGGATGCAATTGGTGGGCGACGGGGTTACCTGGTACAACACTGGACCATGGGAGCCACGCATCAGAGGGCCTATTGAGACAGCCGGCTGGGCACTTAAGCGCCTCAAGGTTCACATCTCGCATCCTAGCCAGATTGTGGATACCAAAATGAAGCAAGGAGACAAAAGCGACAACCTACCCCCCAACACACCTAGATACATGATTGACCTGATGGTGGGCCATCCTGAGTACCACCTAAGGCACAACTTGCCCATCTGGAGACAGCTAGAGCTTACACTAGGGTCTACGGAAGTTAACCAGAATTTAATACACTGGGGAACAGCAAAACGTTGGATCATGAGACGTGGATACAGACTACCCGTCTAGCACACTTAAACGCATACACCATCAGGAACAGACATGCCTCGGACTAACGACCTTTACGACTTGATTGCCAAACTAGCCCCTAACATACCTAGCCACTTTTTGTACACTCGTGATGACCTCATCAGTGAAGTGTACTTAAAAGCTGTTACACTTAAGCTGACCTCCACCCAGGCACTTGAAATCAAGAAACTTGTAGTAGAGGCTAGCTATTCACGCTATAGACCTAAGTACAAAAGCCACAGCACTGCTACTTACACAGCGGAGGAGCTTGAGATATATTGTCGCGAGCGCTTAGTCTTGCCTGAGGATACACTTGCTCCTACCCAACCTGAGGCCAACTTATGGGACTACCTCCGAGAGGCACTCACCCTACACCTTGATTACACTCCGTAATCCTTTCACAGTATACTATAAGAAGTTAAGCAAACCCACTTAACACGAGTCTAACAAGCCTATTAAAAGGCATTTTGTTCACTTAACTCAACAAGAAACACACATGAAACTTTTCAACAGCCCTATTTCCACCGAGAATGCTTCCCTAGGCGCTTACACAGGACGCCGGTACAACAAAGGCTTCAACTCAATCTCTTTCACTGACTTAGAATCAGTAAGCAAGAACACCTCTAAAAGCCTCTCCGTGCTCTACCGTGTATTTGCTGGCATCGAACCAGAAGCGGACGCAACAGCTATTTCTATCGCTGTAGAGTCTGGAGCATTCAAGCGTTTCTACGGGCCAACACTCAGCCAGAAAGATGACCAATTAGCTATCGACTTTAACGGCACTGCGCTGACATTTGAAACAAAGAAAGGAGCACTTATTGCAGGCCTTCCTGAAGGCGTGGATGTCAAGTTGGGCTTTGAATCCATCGACTTGAACGGCTTCAAAGAGACCACCTTCAAAGTATCTATCTTCATTGAATCTTCTGACACGCTGTTGGTCTTCAACCTGCCTATCCGGTTTGCTGACTACAAAGCTGAAAAAGCAACAACAACAGACGTCCTGAGTACAATGCTTGAACGCAAGCCTAAGGACCTAGTAGCCAAGCTGGATACACCCTACGCAGGCTCTGATTTTGACGGGCCCACTCTGAAGTTGGGACAGCTGATTACAGGTGAAGTTTATGCAATCACCTCAGTCCGCGCTGTCAATACCACGCATGGCTCCAGCTATATGTTCACCATTGAGCCAACTACACCTGGTCAAACATACCTGGAAGTGGCCAGTATTGAAGACACCGAGGAAGAGGTAGCACTTGAGCAAGCAGAAGTATGGTCCAACCAGCCACTTAAGAGCTTCTTCGGTAGCCAGCCTAACATCACTCAAGAGAACCCTGCGCAGCTCTTGATTCGCGGCAAGAAAGCAACAAAGAGCGGAAACATCACCGTAGACGCCGCTTGTATGTTTGACAGCCCTGACGTCGTTGCAGTTGATGAGGAAGACTTAGACTTTAACTTCTAGGCATACTTAAGGCAGCCTGAGCCTTCTTGGGCTGCCTTAATTTTACCTTAAGTAAACTTCTAGCAACCCCCAGGCTTGGCTATGACAGACAGACACAATGCGGAAGTCCCTAACCAGGCAGGATTTGAGGATGACCTCCAGAGCCAGCTGGATATACCTACAACAGCTGAAGCATATAGGTCAGGCATAGATTACTTTTCTCTAAATGGGTATCGCTTAACGCCTGACATAGCAGGCCAATTTTGCTTCCACCGCGTATTCAAGCTAAGCGCACCTATTAAGCTCAAGGGTATACACTACCCCAAAAGCTTCAAGGTATGGACCCAAGTGGCTTCTCAAAGGGCTATTGAACGCTTTGAGAAAGTTGTTCTAGAGTGGCTCCAAAGAGACCCACAAGCCAATCAACTATGGTTACCACTCATAAAACCTGACGCAGCCAAACGCAAGCCAATCTATGCCTACACCCAGTCTCTAGTAAACCTCAAGAGTACCCAAGAAAAACAGTCCATTGAACCGGATAATTACGGCGTGGATACATTCCCCAGGATATGCCTAGAGGATGAATCACCCGCCGCCGTTGCACCTAGGGCATTTGTTCCCCTTGCTGAGTGGTTTCCCGCCAGCGTACGTAGCCTAACCCTCATAGACTTACTTTCACTCTTCCCTGAAGCCGAACGAAACTTGCTGGCACTTTGCATAGGCCGCGCTGTCGTAGGTAAGTCAGGTGCCATAACTCCTTCAGGTGTCCTAATCAAGCACACCTCCCGTATGGCTGCCATCATACTAGGTAAAGACCCCGGGCTAGGCAAATCCACCCTGTTTGACATGCTCTGGAAAGCACTTGAGAGCACGGGATATATTGTAGAAACCTTTAGCAAGATGGGAGCTCGCTTTAACCTAGGTAGTGTTGCTACTGCCGATATCATCTACAAGGATGACATTACCTCATCTGGATTAAAGTCTTTTGTTGCCAGTGAAAATACTAAAATTATTATTACTGGCAACGGCTTACTTAGGGTAGAAGACAAAGGTGTTAACGCAGTAAACGTTAGGCCATGTGGGGCTATATTCCTTAACTCAAACGAATTCAATCCACGCAACGTTTACAACATTGACCCAGGCACCGCTGATAGACTGAAGATGCTTAGTACTTTGCGCAAAGGAGAACTTGACTCACTTGAACCTGACTCCGCAGCATACCCTGAAATCAAACTAGAACAACTTTCTAAGGACCTGGATGTACATACGCACACCATCATGCTTTGGTTGGCCAGGCTATCCGCTGATTACTTTTGGAATTCTATCCAACCTCTGAAAGAGTCTAAAGAAAACCAGCTAAAAAAAGAAGTACACTACTGGACACACCGCCTGAGAGTACCCTTACATAAGAACGCAACTAGCCAGGTGCTGGGTTTGTTCTTGTTTACTCACTTGTACGAAGTCAATCACGGGTCTAAGGCAGGACGCAAGAAGTTTGTAAAAATGGTGTCTAGCCAATCAACTCCTATAAACGCAGTAGACTGGAAGCCCAAGATAGGACGCTTTTGCGCTTTCGTTGCCGACCCCAGCAGCCTCCCATTCCAAGCGTTCCTTAGGTGGCACTTTGAGACAGTCGACCCAACCAACGAATATCACCCATACCTAGGCCTGCGCATCTTAAGCACAAAGCATGTAGCCTACATGGAAACCGAGATGGCCCAAGTACTTAGCTACCCTGAGATTATCTCTGAGATTATGGACCAGCTAAAGTTGTCTCAGGGCTTGCCTCTTTCTAAAGACTACGTGTGGCTTAACGAATCATGGACAACAATACTTCCGCAAACTATCGCAAACTTAAAGCTTGCCCAACAAATGGAGGATGTTGCTTATGTCCTAGACGAGGATGCCGACCTAGCAAACTCCGTGACAATCAAATCAGAGTCCATAGGTAACCACCAGTTGGCCTTGGACCAGTATTATACGCCTGAGATACAGCAGACAATATCAGACGCTTGGGAAGACGCACAATAGGCTCCCTGGAGACGCCTAAAGGCTTGCCAACCAGTAAGCCTTTAGTTTGCCATTAGACAGCCATTAGGAGTGCCTTAATTGACTCCCTAGGCACCTGATTACTTTACAAAATACAGTCCGCTACACTTGAATAGTAAACATTAAAGACACCTGAATCAAAATGCAAGACTTTGTTAACCCGCTTAGAGACATGATTGCACACCAGACACACTTACAAACGCAACTGACTCGTAAGTGTCAGCCTGAAGATAACCACCAAAACATTGCGCATACCTGGACGCCCATGCACCTAGGTATAAACGCACTAGACAATGTAATTGAAGAGGCTATTGAAGCCAAGCGCCACGTCAAGGCACGCAAGTGGTGGGCAAACCCAGACGCCATACGAGAATCCAACATTGGACTGATGACTATGACAAACTTGCGCAAGGCTTTTGTAGAAGAGCTTGCAGACATCTTCATTTGTTGGATTAACGTTCTTGTTTACTTCTCAATTAGCCCCCAAGAATTCGTCTTTGTTCTAGAGTCCAAGATGAAGAAGAACAACCCTGACAACTCCAAATCAGATATCGGCAATCGATCGTAGTCACACCCCCTAAGCATACACTCAGGTGTGCAATCAAAATGCCTCAGTTTAACGAATACCAAAAAGACATAGCTAGAAGATACTTAACCACCAGAGACAACATTTCAGTGGACGCTACGCCAGGCTCAGGCAAAACTACTATGCTGGTAGGGCTGGCGCACAAGATTAAGAAGCCACAGTCATTCTGTTTCCTTGCGTTTACAAAGGCAACGCAAAGTGTGCTCCAAAAGAGGCTCCCACACATGTCTGGAAGCATTATGACCACCTATTCGTTGGGCTTCAAAAACTGCTACAACTACCTAGACAGACCCCTCACGGTGGCTTATAACAAAACCCAAAATACCTTTGATAGCTTGATAAACAAGAACACTTATTGGTCCACCCTGTACACTCGAACAACCGGATGCACGCTTGCAGATAGCTTGTACAACCTCAAAAAGCAAGTGTGCAACCTTCAGTCACTTAGTTTGCTTAACTGCTGGACAAGAGTTGAAGACATATTTGAATACTCCCAGGAGCTGAACAGCTCTTGGGGGCATGAGGATGAGGTTCTTGAGTGGATGTCCCAACTTACCCACGCCATAACTAAGCACAATTACTATCTCTTGATAAACGAGGGACAAATAGACTTCAGCGAGATGGTGGCATGGCCGGCTATGTGGGATGACTTAATTCCCATGACGTTTCAAGAGATATTTGTAGACGAATTCCAGGACCTATCGCATGCCCAGCAAATGCTGGTGCACAAGAGCCTAGCCAAGGGTGGCCAGATCGTTATGGTTGGCGACCGGAGACAGGCAATCTACGGGTTTGCTGGGGCAGACCACAACTCCGCCGAAAACATGACTCAGCTCTTTGACGCAATAACAATGCCTATGCCCATAAACTACAGGTGTGCGCTTGAAATCATTAAGCATGCCCAAGAGATAGACGGTGAAATCCAAGCACGCCCTGGTGCACCCGTAGGTGAGGTGAAAGACCTAAACACGCAGGATGCATTTAGTCACTTACTTCAAACAAAAGAAGAGACTCTGGTGGTAGCCCGTACAAACGTTGCGCTTATTAAATTGGCATTGCGTTTAGTGGCCCTAGACAAGCCCTTCTGTTTCAACAGGGATGTCTTACTTGAGCGCCTAACCGGCCAGATATACAAAGCAACTTCGTCCAACCCACCCGTAGACATAAGCCAATTTAAGGTCTGGCTAGGAGAAAGTAAGCTGTTTGCTAAAGAGAAGAAAGCAAGTGCCATGATGGACCTTCTGGAGTGCTTAGAGCTCTTTTACAACAACTACAGGCCCAACAGCTGGTCTGCCTTCAAAAGACTACTTAAGCGCTTCTTCAAGAAGGCTGAAACAACCTCGCAAGTAACATTGTCCACAATACACGCAGCCAAGGGTGCCGAAGCCCATACGGTGGTGTTTTGGGGAACAAACCTAGTGCCACACCGTATGGCCGTTACGGAATCTGAATTGGTACAGGAAACCAACCTAGAATACATTGCCAGAACAAGGGCTATTATGAGGCTATACCGCGTAGACACCTCTGAAGACACCTAGGTTGTTTACAAGCCAACTTTCAAGTATACTTAAACAAGCAAACCTGACACTCAACCAAACGCATGCAAACTAAGATACTGAGTACAAAGCCCAAAGTAAACGAACTGGGCTTTGAGATGATTTCAGACCCACTGTGGAATTACTTATTCGGCAGTGATGAAGACCGCCCTGAAATTCACAAAGTTACTCAAGCAGAAATACGGGCAAGCTTCAAGAAGTTTGATGGATACCTATTCCCACCTGACACAGTAGGGTATGAGGGATTTGACCTTGCCGTGCCTGCATTTGAGGGACCCCTTCAAGACTACGTAAACAAGCTTGCGTCAGACAAGTGGCTACCAACTAAGAACCAGCTGCTGAAGTTTCTCAACAATGACATAAGTATATTACCTAGCTGTGATGTCGTCGTCAAGCAATCGGGGTGGACTAGGTATCAATTCGTAGGCAAAGTGAAAGAATCTTTGTTTGACTTTGACTTTGGCCATGAAGAAAAGCCCGAAGAAAGCTGGCTAATTTCTAAGGTTGCTTATCCCACTGAGGACACGCTGGTTTTTGACGTAGAAACCTTTGTAAAGCAAGGCAATGGGCCCGTGCTAGCTGTTGCTGTTTCTAATGATGCCTGGTACCTCTGGATTCATCCTGCGTTGGCCCATAACAACGTAATGTACGCTGACTGTTTGATACCCCTAGGCACTGGCAAACTTATCTTAAACCACAACCCAAAGTTTGACAGTACACGCGTGGCTGAAACATATGACCTAAGCCTAACCGGTAGAAACATCTGGTTAGACACTATGAGTATGCACATGGCTGTGTGTGGCATGTCCAGTAAGCAAAGAGTGCCCTACAAAGCTTACCAGTCGGGCTCTCAAACCTTTGCATCTAAGTGGGCCACACAAACTTCAGACAATTCCCTGGTTGCTGTATATAACCACCACGTGAAACCACTTAAGCCCCTTACCAAGGCAGACAAAGAAACCAGGAACATCTTTGTCCAGGCTAGTGATGTGCAAGAGTTCCGTGAATGCCTAGACGAACTGCTGGACTACAACCTGAAAGACGGTCTGTATACCTACCAGCTTGGCCAAGCGCTTGTACCTAAGTACTTCAGAAGCCAACCGTCTATCATTTCGTTTGGTGGTTCTTGTATACTTTCTAAGAGCTTTTTACCCGTACGAGACGACTGGTCTGAAAGGCTTTTTGAAATTGATAGAGTGTATTCATCTACTAAAAAGAAGCTTAAGAAGGACATAGAGGCCATTGCGCATCACTGGGCTAAGGGGTTTGCAAACGGGAAGCTTACCAGAGAGATGATTGATAAGTGTCCTTGGAAGTCACAGTTAGACTGGACACCGGCCAAAACAGGAGCCAACAAAGGGTACCCAGCATGGTGGAGAAAAGCCAAATCCAAAGGTATATCCACTGGCTCTCGTTTAGCACCCAGACTTCTAAAGATGTGTTGGAAGGGACAGCCACTTGTTCACCACCCAAAGCTAGGATGGATGTTCAAGGCACTACCTAGCAGCCCAAGTGTGATAGATTTGCCTCAGGGAATTGTTGGATGCCTAAGTAGTTTGTTCCCGCCCGGAGCATACCAGAAAGTGCCTCACAAGAAAGGCGACAAGAACAACTGTGGTAACCCCCTAGCTAAGGACTATATCGACGCAATCCAGAGTGGCTTACTTAGTAGTCCTAATGAGAAGGCTAAAGGCTTTCTGGAGGCAGCACGTAGCATTGCTTATTGGACTTCCATGCGCTCACGGGCAAATGACTACAAGCCCAAGCAGTGCACGTATCCTGACGGCTCTACGGGGCTGATGGTGGAGCCTGTTCTAGCATACTTTGGCACAGCCTCTCGTAGGTGCGTAGAGCGCTTATGGCTTACTGTGAGCAGTGCCAAGTCGGTAGTAATAGGCAGCGAACTAAAAGGCATGGTCAGGCCTATTAACTGGGACAAAGAACTACCTATAAGTTCGTTCGGCAACTACGAGATGGTGGGCTATGACTTTGACGCACAAGAGCTCAAGATTGCCTCCAGCTACGCAGACTCACTGTCCTTTGGCATATTCGGTAGCAGTCCTATGGGGTACACTCAGCTCCTAGGTGACAAGGACAAAGGCACGGACGGCCACACCTTGCTTGCGACGTTCTTGAAGATGTCCAGAACTATTGCAAAGAACCTCAACTTCCAGATGTTGTACTTGTCCGGGGTACTCGGGTGTGCAGGGACCATCAAAAGTCAGCGTCCGGAGCTTACTGAGGCAGAGTGCAAGAGTGTTGCCAACAAAGCCTTGAAGCTACGCCGTGGCTCAAAAGTATACGGTAAAAATGGCACATACAAATACGTAGGCGGAACTGACTCCCAAGCGTATAACTTTATGCTTCAGTTGGCCAACCGAGAGCCTCTGCCCCACAAGCTGAGACACTTACAGACAGACAAGCTACCTAGGACACCTATGTTGTCTTCTGCTATGTCTGAAGCTGTTACTGAGTCCAACTGTAGTGGCGATTACCTAACCTCAAGGGCTAACTGGACAGTGCAATCACCTGGCGCAGACCTCTTGCACACAATGCTTGTGCTAACTGACCACTTTTATACTGCCCTGGGCCTGGATGCTCAGTTTATGTTCTCTTATCACGATGAGATTTGGAACCTAGTTCACGCAAAAGATGTCAAGCAAGCTACTTGGGTGGGTCAAATATCTCACTTGCTTGCTTGGGCGTATTTCTTCCAGCGCTTGAACTTCAAAGATATGCCATACCAATACATGTTCTTCTCAGGTGTTAACGTAGACAAGGCGTTCAGGAAAGAAGTCTATGAGAGTCAAGTAACCATCAGTAATCCCACCGACGCACTCAAGCCTGGTAAAAGCTACAAACCAACTGACTTGGCACACTTGCCACAAACCCACTAATAGGCCCACCAGTTGACCATTTAGGCCTGCTAATCGGCAAGCACTCAGTAACCGCTAAGTGTCCGATTGGTGGGCCTTCATGGTTGCCACAGGTTAACCCTAGGCAACTAAGTATGTCCTTTAAGCTAGCCCCTAGAATCACAAGGTTGCCTCCTAGTGCCAAACAATAAACTTACAGACCTAATCTGGTACTTGGCAGGTGAAACTTCCAAGTCTAATCACGCAATTATATGGGACACTCAGCGAGCTTGTTGTTTGCCTGTGGTTGCTTCACCTATATCCAATTACCTACACGAGGTTGGCCGGTTCTTATTTGATGGTGGCCTCAATGTGGATGTGGAGTACGTAGACAGCCAAGACGCTCGCCAAACATTTGTAGAGGACCTGATTACTAAGAACAGCCTTCAATCCTCTCTTGAAAGCATCTGGGAAACAGGGGCAATCACGGGCGAACTATTAGTGGTGCTAAGGTTGTCTGGTGACAACTATTCATTTGAGTGGTTCGATAAAACAGAATTCACACCTGGGCTAAATGAAATAACCGTTGAGACGCTTAGGGACATAGACGGGAAAACTTACGTATACAAGCTGGACATCACACCCAGCGCCTACATAGAGTATCCTCTGGTTGAAAAGCAGTACGCCTACCTGTATGACTGGGCGGCTAACCAAGAGGTTGTCCCTCACGCTTATCAAGAGATTCCAGCGATCGTTATAAAGAACGCTGTTACACTTGGGTCTAATCGTGGTGAATCAGAGTTTAACTTCGGCGCATGTAGGCTAGCTGCAAGCGTTATTATGGCTACGTTTGACAGTCTAGAAAACGTGCATTTCTTTGGCTCTCCAATGCTTGCCTCACCTGACCCTGAGGACACTTTGAAGAGGCTTAAAAAACGCATCCAAGTACTCCAGAAAGAATCCAACGAAGATGGTGGAACGGTAGACGTCCTAAACTACCAAGCAATCTCAGAAGAGCACCTAAAGCTTATTGACAAGCTAGAGAACAACATGAATCGCCACATGGGTATACGTGTTGGAGGAGAGGCCAAAGCAAGCGCTGATGTGTCGTCACTTGCCTTAAGGATACTAAACTCGTCTACCATTAGCAAGGCAGAGGGCAAGTGGCAAAACTACGTAGAAGACGGCCTGGTGTTGGTGTTTGAGCTAGCCCTACGCATGTCTGCCGCAGACGGTATGCTTTTGATGGTCAACCCAAGTGTGCCTGAAAGCTACAAGGTGGCTGTCACACGCAAGATGCCATACTTCGTGGAATCACCTATGGAGAAGAGCCAACTACTGTCGGTGGCACAGCAAATGGTAGACCTAGGTGTAGACCGTATTGAAGCACTCAAAGCAACAGTCTGGCCACACCTAAGCATCGGACAAATTGAAGAAAAACTGAGGATAAACTTGGAAGATGTCTAATCAAGACGACGGTAAGAAAGTTTGCAAGAACTGCGGGGAAACCAGGGCCTCTTCTAAAGGCATAAATACTGACACAATAACAACACTTAAAATGATTCCTGTACCCTCTGATTCACAGAAAAAGTTTGAAGAAGCATTAGGCCTGACTGCTGGGGAATGGTCTTTGGCCACAGAAGTTAAATACGCCAAACAAAAGTGGACTTTTAATATCTTGTTGCGCAACAACCTGGACTCAAGCAAAAATACACGGATATTTGGTTGCACATTTGGGTAACCCCTAGGCATGATTGCCCACACAGTCCACTCCCAAGTATACTCTTAGTAATTACACAGGCATACCTAAAATGACTTTCAAGTCCACTCGTAACGCACCTGAGCCTGGTACAGAAGGCTCCTCAGGCTCGCCAGAAGCCACTCCACCCGTAGTGCCTGAAGCCACTCCACCCGTAGTGCCAGAAGCTGCTCCAGAAGCCACTCCTGAAGCTGCTTCTGAAGTACCTGAGGCCACACCTGAGTCGCCTGAAGCTTCTAAGGGGTTTACACTGGCAGACATTGTTGCTGCTGTTAAAGCTCTTTCACCTCAGCCTGAAGCCGCTCCAGAGGTTACACCTGAAGTGCCTGAGGTTGCTCCGGACCCCACAGGCGCGCTGCTCCGGAGCATGCTAATCCAGCAAGCAAAAGTACCTGATGAGCTCACGGCTCTACTTCCCAAGGATTTGACTAAGTTAAGTGAGTTCTTAGGTTCAGAGTCTTATAAAGTTCTATCGTCTGGCATGAGGGTGGCTAGTCAAAAGCAACCACCTAATACAGGGGCACCCAGTCCAACACCTGGAGCTGGAGAGAAGCCTAAAGAAACCATTTCGCCTAAGACGTTTTCTGATGTGACCCTAGAGTTACTTACAGAATTCGACAACTTCTCTTAATAACCACCTATTAGACACCTAGCCATGACACCTAAAGAACAAGAAAGAAAACCCCAAGTAAAAGTAGTTGATTCCAAAGACTTTGGAGACAATTATCCCTCATCCGTAGAGTCAGCCAAAAAGCAGCTTGAAGAGAAGCTCGCAAGCTACTTGAAAGGTGGGTGGGTTTACTCGGGAATCATTCAGAGAAACATTGGGGCCGCACCTAGAGACTATTACGTGTTTTACAAGATTTAAGACTGCTTAGGGTATGCACTAAGCATCTCAGGGGTTTGCAATCCTGTAGACCCCTTTTTTAATAGTCAACTGGAGGCTTCTACGGCAAACGTGGAGGCCTTTCTATTAGCAAGCCTGTCAATACACCTATAAATGGTTTGGCAAGCCTCCACGTTTGCCGTGAGCAAACCCTAAGTGACTAGTTAACCCTAGGCCACTATGTTGCTTATTGATACCTAGCAGAGGCTACTAGATGGCCCATCCTAAATAATCTCCAAGGTACAAACACATGGCTATTGATTACGCTGCAATTTCGGGAGTAGCAAATAGAATTTTTGCTGAGCCTCTGCAGGACTACGTAAACCGCGCTAACCCTATCCTCCAAGCTATTACTAAGCGCGCCGTAGCGTCTGATCGTATTTACATGAAAGGCATTCTGTCCAGCTCTCATGCTGCTGGTGCTATTGCTGACGGTTCAACTGTCACACTAGCCGGCACTGAAGGGACTCAGTACACCGCACCTACACTTGATTGGTCTACTTACGTTTCCAAGTTTGCTGTAAACAAGCGCGCTGCTGAGCAAATGGCCAACCAGCCTGGTGGCCTAGGTAACTTGCTGCAGTCTGAAGTTATGATGGCTGCTAAAGACCTGGCCGACAAGATTGCTGCAGACCTGTTTGGTGGGTCTGTATCTAACGGCTTGGTTGGCGTTCAGTCCATGATTAACAACACTGGCATCTACGGCGGCGTAAACCGTGACACTTCTGGTAATGAAGCGTTTCGGTCTGTTGTACTTGACGTTAAGGACACTGACGATGCAACCGTTGAGCTGTCTACAAACGCTCTCTATGAAGCAGACAGCCTGTTCTTCGAAGCTAACGGCTATGGCTTCACCGAGACTCCAGGCCTGTTTACTGGCGTCACTGATCGCAAAATCATGACTAAGTACAAGCAGCTGATGGAGAACATCGACCTAAGCGCTATGAGTGCGGCTCACTTTGTTAACCGCGCTAACTCCACTGGCTCTCTGGGCTATGGCAGCGTTGGTTTTGCTGGTGTTCCTTTCATCCGCGACCGCAACATCTCGGCCGCTGGTGATATTGCTGATTCTGGTCGCCTGTATATCCTCGATATGTCTAAGATTGAGCTGGCTGTGCTGGTTCCTAATCCAAACATGTCCTTGATTCATCAGGTGCAAGGGTACAGCCAAGCACCTGTAGTAGACGGTATCCGCACTACTATTGAGTTCTTAGGTAACACTGGTGAGCAACTTCAAGGCTACGTAAAAGCGTATGTCCAGTTGGCTTCTCCTAACCCTAAAGCTGCTGGCATGGTCATCAAGAACATCAAAGCCAACTAGGGATACGGCCTAGGTAACTTGAGACAACTCTGGCTACCTGGGCCTCCTTTAGACCACTTATACTTAGCTGACGTTGTAAATTGTAATGCTCTATATTCTCTCAACACTTGTAGTCTTTCTACTTATCACGGAACAAGAGCCAAACCCTGGGCAACGTCAGCTATTTATTTATATCTGCGCATGCTTAGTGTGGCCTTTGCTTGCACTAGGTTTGCTATTTGAAAAGCGCAAAGAGCTCTTATACACACTCAAGTACGCCTTTGAAGTACCTGAGGCTGAAGAGCAATTACCCGCAGTATTATTCCCGCTAGATGAAGTAGACCCTGAAACGCTTTAGAATAACAAACACGCATACCCTAGGTGTGCCTAAGTAGTGTCTTTAACACCTCTCCAAAGAAGCAGAATTGAATACCACCTGGACCTTGACAGCTTGCAAGGGTTGCTTGCGTTATCTTTCAACATACGTAGCTCCACCCTAAGTGACTCAAGGTTGCTGTCAGTAGTTGGGAATTTAAGCACCGCACCTACAGCAGAAATCTATACCCACCAAGGACAATCCCTAGCTACTACGGAGAGTGCCCTAGGTAGGTGTGAAAGAGCGTTTGATAAGTTGAGCCCAACAACCATAGATGACTCTTTGTTGGTATCTAAAGCGGGCAAGGTAGTATTACGCAAAGACGAGTTAAAAGCACGCAGACAGTTGTACCGTGAGGCAGCCTCACAGCTTGCACAGGCTATGGGATACACAGACTCAACGGATTGTCGCGCCCAGCTATGGGGTTAACTCAAAATGGCGGAGCAAACTTCCAAGTCGCTCATCAGAGCACTTGCTAACCAAGACCTAATGCTTGAAACCAAAGCAGCTAGGCGTGTGCAAGAAAACCTCACAGAAGTGCGTAATAGGCTCAAGGCACACTTAGAGGAAGACCCCAACAACTGGAACGCAAATAGGCTCGCTCCCGTAATAGAGGGTTACCTAAGAGAGTTTGAGGCAAAGGGAATATCCTCCTTAGGCGTTGAAGGAGCCATCAACCAGGGAGTAAACAATGGGCGTTTAGTGGTAGCCGAAACCGCTAGAATTCCCAAAGATTCCAACTACTTCAACTGGTCCCCCGTACTGCCAATAAACTCAATCAGCTTGTTGGAGTCTAAAGCAGCCTCAGACATCACCAAAGTAAGCGCTCAAGTAAAGGACCAGATACTTAGGAAAGTGCAGGTGGGTCTGGCCCTAGGTGCTCCAGTAAACGAAATTGCTGATGACATCCTAGGTGTGGGCTTAAAAGGCTCAAAGGGACGTGACGGTGTATTCAGGTCTGCTTCTGTACGTGCTGAAACTATTGCCCGCACGGTATCCAACGACCTGATAAACGAGGGCGCACTTATTACCTACAATGGTGTAGACCAAGTAACACCTGAGTTGGACCTGAAGAAGATATGGCAGACGCTTTCTGACAGGCGTACGTCTAAGCGTTGCTTGTCCCTAAGTGGTCAGGTCAGGGGCTTGAAAGAAGAATTCAATGCATCAGACGGTTGGGCTGGAGAACACCCATCTGCACACCCCAACTGCCGTTCTCGCATAACAGTCAAGAGCGAGCCCTACAACAGCAAGTGGGAATCCCGTTGGCCAAGTAAACCAATAAGCATACCCAAGCCTCCTGTAAGCATACCTGTAAGTGTGCCCAAGCCCACTGTTAGCACGCCTCTAAGTGTGCCTGTGAGTGTTCCTAAAAAGCCTAGGAAAAACGCTAAAAAGTCTGAAAGAATGCCTGAGCCAGACGCACTAAGTATCCCTAAGAACACTGTTCTAAGCGAAAACCCAGCATTTAATGACGCCAGCCTACAAGCAGCAATCAGAAGCTTGCCCACAGCTCAGGCCGAATTGATTGAAAAGTTTCTCAAGAATACAGACGTCCAGACAGTGTTCTCAACTGAAAAACCTAAGAGTGTTCAAAAGCTTGTAGATAGCCTAAAGTTTTCAGGTAGTTCTGAACACAGGAACATTTTCAATAAATCAGTAAGTGCATACGCTTATAGAGACGACGACGGCAACAAAATGGTGGCTAACGGGTACACGAGTAATTACTATAATCACATTCAAGTACGCCTGATTGAGCCTATAAAGAAGTTTAATCCACAAGTCAAACTTTTGCAAGCTTCAGACAAGAAAGTTGTAAGTAAGCACCTAGCTGATAAAGACTACATGGCGTGGTCTTATTCAGAGTTTCTTGATGAAAAGGGCCCAGAGCAAATCTTGTGCACTATGCTACATGAAATAGGCCATCAAATGCAACACAAGGCAGGATTTGGATACCAAGGTGCCCCTGAAAATGTTTGGTGGTTTACTGAGTACGGTGACCCCAACGACGACCAGGCGGAATGGCACGCAGAAAGCTTCCGGTTATGGGCAGTATCACCTGAACTGTTTAAGGAAAGTGACCCTCTAGGATACGAATATATCAACAGCATGGCCATTAAAGCCGCAAACACACCTAGCTTTAATCACATTCCAAAAGATACTAAAAATGGTACTAAATTACAGGATAGAAAATAACAATGCCAGTTTATAAATCTCAAAGCACACCTAAGCCTAGAAGAAGCCCACTGTTTGGTAAGCTCCATAAACTTAAGATAAACTCTCCCACACTTGAAGTGTTTATAAGTAAGCTCTCTAAAATGGAGTTTACCCCTAAGCAACGTAAAAGGGTCGGAGAGTACCTAGAGATTGCGTTGGTATATTATTCATCGTCTCCTGGGCCTCTTTAAGTGGTCTATAGAACAAACCTTAGCTAGGGCCGTTGTATGTCTGTTCGTGACTTAGAAGTACGCTTAACTAGGCTTGAGGACAGCATACTAGGGCGCCTAGGCTACCGAGAGTACGAAGTCAAGGTAGGCAACCAGTTGTTGGACCCTCAGCCAGAAGTTGTTCAAAAGTCTGTTGCTTCTTACTCAGAAACAAAGTTAGCCAGCTTTATTAATGCCCTAGGTGGGCGTGGAAATCCAATAAGCTATTTTGAGCTTGAAGTAAGCAGATTGGTGCCTGAGGCAGTCGTTCGAAGCTATCAGTACTGGTCTCTTAAGCGTGATGGCTTTGTGTCTGAATGTTTGCCCGTTTCTATAACAACAACAGACGCTCGCCATAGAGTAATTTTAGCGGCCATAAAGATTGCGCAAAGTATTGACTCCAGCCCAAATACACTTGACAGCCTAGAAACTTCTTGGGACAGCCATGTGTCATATTTTGATGGAACGTAATTAGGCCCGGGCCTTTTAATTGCCGCTATAGCTAAGAAACCTATTTTGCACTTAGAATGACTCAACAAACTCTTAACTTAGGTACTTCCCCTAACGACGGTACAGGAGACTCTTTAAGAGTTGGTGGGGCAAAAATTAACGAAAACTTCACGGAGCTTTATGAGCTGTCTGAAGACAACTTTGATGGCACCTACGGCAGTCTCACTGGCACCCCTACAAGCTTTCCACCAGAGGCTCACAACCAGGCCGCAAGCACTATAACCGGATTGGCCTCCGTAGCCACCACAGGACAATATAGTGCACTACTAGGCATACCACTTGCATTCCCACCAGCCTCCCACAACCAAGCCTGGAGCACAATCACGGGCACTCCGACGTCGCTTGCAGGGTATGGCATCCAAGACACTGTAAGCACCTTTGATGGCGCTTACGGAAGCCTCACAGACACACCTACAGAATTTACACCTGCTGCTCACAACCAAGCCTGGAGCACAATCACAGGTACACCTACGTCGCTTGCAGGCTATGGCATTCTGGATGGTGGCGGAAGTGATTTTAATGGCGCTTACGGCAGTCTTACTGGAGTGCCAACAAGCTTTACACCGGCTGCTCATGACCAACCTTGGAGTACAATTACTGGCACACCTACCTCACTTTCTGGGTATGGCATCCAAGACACGATAAGTGACTTTGATGGCGCTTACGGTAGTCTTACTGGAGTGCCAACAAGCTTCACGCCGGCTGCTCATGACCAACCTTGGAGCACAATCACAGGTACGCCAACGTCACTTGCTGGGTATGGCATCCAAGACACTATTAGCAACTTTGATGGTGCTTACGGCAGTCTTACAGGCACACCTACAGCATTCACACCGGCTGCTCACGACCAAGCCTGGAGTACTATTACAGACACTCCGACGTCGCTTGCTGGCTACGGTATCCAAGACACGATAAGCACCTTTGATGGCGCCTATGGTAGTCTTACAGGCACACCTACAGCATTCACGCCGGCAGCTCATGATCAAGCCTGGAGTACAATTACTGGCACGCCTACTTCTTTAGCTGGGTACGGTATCCAAGACACGATAAGCACCTTTGATGGCGCCTACGGTAATCTTACTGGTGTCCCAACAAGCTTCACGCCGGCCACTCATAACCAAGCCTGGAGTACAATTACGGGCACGCCTACTTCACTTGCTGGGTATGGAATTCTGGATGCTTCTTCAGCAGCTCCCGTCCGGTCTGTGTCTGGTAAAACAGGTGCCGTACAGCTTAACAGCCAAGATGTGGGGTTAGGCTCGGTAAACAATACGTCAGACTTCTCAAAGCCCGTTTCACAAGCCACTCAATTGGCATTAAATAGCAAAGTTGGAGCCTACACCGAGAGCCAAGAAGTCACATACGTAAACAACACTACTATTTCAATAGCCCACCAATTAGGTTCTGTTCCTAAGGACTGGCACATAGTTATTAGGTGCAAGACTGCTGAACACGGATACCAGCCAGGTGATGAAATTTTGCCTTTCATAGGTGGTAAAAACCCACAAGTTACAATTTTTGGGTGCTATCCTTTTGTTACTGATCAGAACGTGGGTCTTATTACTACTCAGTCTATACCTATTTTAAGTATCCCAGCACGTACGTTTTTTAACATAACACTTGATAGCTGGAGAATTGTTGCAAGATGGAGAAGTTAATGGAAGTTTATTACAGTTTGAACAAAGTATTTTATTTGCAAGTGGGTGGTGAAATACCAGCAGGTGCAACAGTCTTTGAAACACTTGAAGATTTTGAGTTTGCAAAGGAGCTAGAGGTTGGCCAACCCCCAGACTGGGACGGCTTTACGTCTGCCTTATTATCTGATGACCGCCTCAATAAAGTACTTGGAGAAGCCTTTGTAAAAGCACCTGCTGTGGCCCTAGGTGTGACTGTAGCATTGGGACAAGTAGCTAAAGATGGCCCGAGCGCATTCAGCGTTGCTTTTCCGGCTCTTTGTCAGCTAGGTGGAGCAACTCAGAAGGACGTAGAAAGCTGGGCAACTATGGCATCAGACCACAACTTACCTAGGGACTTTGTGGCAGTAATTATGGACGTTATCCCACCTAAGTAAACCCATGACAAGTTTAGTGCAACTTAAGACCAACTTAGAAAGCTTCCTCAGGTCTACCTTAGGTGTGCAAGCATGGGACACTATCCAGTTCTCCATGATACCTACGGACGCTCCTAAGGGGTACTTTCAATTGTCTGAGATTACCTACGGCCAATCCACCCAGTCTCTTTGGCTAGTAGGCATAGGTATAGCCAGCCTCTCTTTAAGTGGTTTAGACAATCAGATTGCCACCATACTTGAGGCTATAGAGGCAAACTATTACTATCCTCAACCTTGCATAAATGGGCTAGGTGCCCTAAGCATACCAGGGTCCATTCAGATTGAGGTCCCAGACTCTTACGCAAACCAGTCAGGCATCTCTCAGACTACCGGCTTTAGAACTGCGGTAACCTTTCAGCTGTCTATAAGCTTTGCGCGATAACCCCTAAGTGAGCCCTAAGTAAGATGGCAACCGTTAAGTTTTCAGGACAGGAACCAACAAACTTTTACAACAAGTCCAAGGCTGAACTTGTAGCAATCGTAAACCAGGAGGCTGCCAACTTAGAAACGGCTCTTGTAGAGGCCACCCCAGGTGACCGAGGTGGGCTCAGGCAGGGTTGGGTATTTAAGCCAGCCACTGAAAGCAAACTTCAAGCAATTGTTGGGCAAAGTAAGGTTTACTTTTTGCCTCTTGAGTTGGGCCGCAAACCAGGTAAGGGAGTAAGTGCAAAAGGCCAGCAGGAATTGGCAAAATGGTCTATACGCAAAGGCATAACTGGAGACCCAAAAGAAGCCAAATCGTTCGCCTTTTTGGTTTCAAGGAAATACAAGCGTGAAGGTAAGACTGCACTTGGATTTGCGGGTTTGGCCACTGAGGGTGCTCAAGCAAGCTCCGTAAACTTAGATGAAATCAAGCCTGTAGGTGGGCCTATTCTAGAGGGATTTAAGAAGCTCACTGAGCGCCTTAAGTAAACTCGCCCAGGGCCACTTACACTAGCCTTAGGTAATGTTATAAAATCACTAGGCAGGTCCACGAGGCCTGAAGAAATATGGGTCTCATTACAGGCTTTATTGAAGGGCTAATCAAGTACGACGCTGCCGGAGTATCTAAAGCACTGCCCTTCCAAGACAAAATTGAAGGCGCCAACTTCAAGTATATGAGCGAAAGCTTGCTTGTAGAAACGTTTGGCCAAGATGGCATGAAAGGCGCCTCTGAAGCGTGCCCTTACCGCCATGAGTGTAGCATTGAGTTCAACAGCAAGAACCTAGCGTGGTCTTTCCTCCAAGCTGCAACAAACACCATTGCACGCGCTTCGACAGTACCTAGCCAAATCACTTACTCCCAGGTGCTGACAGCTGACACAATTACCGCTGGTACATCTACTCTGACTGTTGATTGGACTCCGGTAGCTGGTACAGACATTATCGTGTCTGACATCAACGGCATTCAGTATGACGTCACTCTGGACTCCGGTTCTTTGGAAATTGAAGGTGTTACCGCAGGCCTGAAAGTTACCATCACTTACACTGAGGCGCCTAGTGGAAGCAACAACGAAATTGCTTTAGGTTCTGGTGCTAAGCTAGGTGAGATTGGCGTTTACGGTCGATTCAACGGTTGTCCCGATACTTTGCTGGTTCAAGTTAATCGCGCAATCATTGACGCCAACCTGGAGTTTGCTGTAGGCACGGATGCCGCTTCTGCCACACTGGTAGCAAAAGCACTCAGAGACCCAGCAGGCAACTTTGCGACCATCAAGCGCCTGTAAACCAATGCCTCCGGTTTACTAGTAGGTATCTTGTATGCCTATAGGTTTGCCGAGAGGTACCATAGCAGCCCTGTGACGGACATAAAAGCTTTCCAGTCAGTAGTACCCAGTAGTCTACTTGGCAAGCCTTTATGGACGTCGTGGGGCTGCCCACAATTAACCACCTACGCATACTTAAGCACATGTCCTCATTTCAAGTAAACAATGAAGAGTTGGGATTCAACGGAAAAGAATCTTTATTAGTAATTAAGCCACCCACTGGAGATGCTGTTGTTGTTTCTGAGTTGGCATTGAACGACTTTGAGGTTTTTTACAAGAAGTGGTCTCTAGCCATGCAACTAGGTGGGAAAGACGATTTCTTAAATTCTTGGACATTCAACCAGCCATTTAGAAGCCTAATTACAGAATGCTTACAAACAGCCGGAGTCATGCAACCGGAGCTCTTGAGGCTGTCTCAGTTAGAGGCTTTGCTTCTGTCTTATGAGGGGAAAGAAGGGCTATTGTTCCAGTTGCATAACACATTCCCAAAGCTCCTAGCCCAAGAGCCTCTAAGCAAAACTTGGGTGATGAATTTAGCGACTGCCCTGAGCCTGATAACTTTGATGTTGCAAGAATCTTTGCATACTCTGAGTTGGACGGAGAAGCCACTTGTTCAGCTTGGCCTCTTTCACGTGTCATGCGTATCCTGGCTATCAAGGCGTGGGCTTCTTTCCTCGGAGATGAAGATAGGGTTGAAGCCTCACTTGGAGAAAGATGGAAAGACAACGTTAAGAATACCCAACTAGACCTGAATCTCTTGAACGTAGGATAGCAAAAAGCCCCAAAGATTTACTCTAAGGGGCTTAATGCATAATTGGTCTCTTATTTTACTCGCTTAACGCACTCCTGGATTGCTTTGTCAGTTGTGTCGGTGCCGGAATTCAAAGTGGTTACTACAACAGGTGTTTTCTTGTATCCTCTAACTACGGATGCTGCTTCTTTGGCAAGTTGTTCTACAGACATGTGATTGGTGCTCTTTGTTTGGTACTCTTAAAGTATACCCCGAACAAATTTATAGAGTAACCTGGGCCGGTAATGCTGGGAAAGAAACCACATTATTAAGCGTGCCCGATTTTTGCTTCAGGTCTTCTTGCTGTCTATCATCCCTCTCCTGAAGTCTCAAGACAAGGTTACCTAGGGCTGCTAGGTCCCTTGGGTGTATGCTTGAAGACTCTCCAGTTTCTGGGTCTATCACTTCCTCACTTAAGGCTTGGTAAACTTTAAGCTTAAGTGCCTCAAAGATGTCTGCTTGTTTTGTATTGGTAGGCATCTTTCGCCCTTAGCCTTAGAATAGTACACCTAGAAGCAACCCTAAATAGGCCTAGGGTTGCTTTTGTATCCAGGGCCATATTTTGTTGGCTATTAGTCAGGCATACTCAGGAACGCATAAATGAGATACGAATCCCTTATTGGCAACGGGTTTGAAAGGTGGTCCACTGGAGCATATTCACCTGGACAACTAGAGGCATTTTCTGACTTTGAAAATAGCTTCATCCTTTTGTCAGGTGCATACCGTTCAGGCAAGTCAGAAATTGGCTCCCGAATGGCTATCCGTCATGCTATGTTCTTCCCCAACAGTAAGGTAGGTATTTTTAGGGCGTACCTTGCAAGCCTACGTAAAAGCACCCTAATAACGATGCTTGAGCTAATCCACCCAAGCTGGGTAAAAAGCTGGTCAAACACTTACTTACAAATGGAGCTACTCAACGGCTCAACAATATCGTTTATTGGCGCGGACAGTCCAGACCGCTTAGGTAGCATAGAATTGTCGTTTGCGATGATTGATGAGGCCTCTGAGCTTTCCCAAGAAAGCCTAGGTATGATTCAAGGCCGGCTATCAGGCAACCTAGTGCTACCTAGTAACTACAAGGAGTTGCCTGATAATATCAAAAGCTATGTGGAGAAGACCATAGGTATACGTCAGGTGGTTCTTGCATGCAACCCTAAGAGCACGGGGCATTATCTTTACAAGCGTTTTGTAAGTGAACCCCAGCCAGGCCACGTGGTATACAACTCAAACAGCGTAAGTAATCCAAACTTGCCTGAAGTTTATTTGGTAAACAACCTGTCTGCGTATGTTAGGCCTGGAGTAAGCCGTGAATGGGTTATTGAGCAGGTGCGTAGAGTCAGAGCTGGAGAGGTGGACCCAAACGGCCTACATATGATGGACAGCTTGACACCCTTTGGCCAAAGAAATCTACTTGGCTTGTGGGTGGCTTTAGAGGGTGCTATTTACGCAATCGATAAGGATGCTCACGTAGTTTCCCAAGTGCCTGATTTTTGGGGTCCAAGCTTGGGCCATTTTGTAGGTGGTGACTTTGGTTTCCATAACCCACGCCTAGCTGTACTTAGCCACCACAGATTCTTGCAAGGAAACCAAGTTGTAAACGCTTACATAATAGTCGACGGCTGGCACAAGAAAAACGCCACCGGAGATGACCTGGTGTTAGCGCTAGAAGTACTCAAGGAAAAGTGGTGCGCTAAGTATGCATACTTACCACATGACCAACCAGGCATCAAAAAGACAGCCAAGAAAACACTTGGAAGCAGCTTCATCAAGAACGCCAAAAACGCTGTAAACGCGGGAATAAACGTAACCAGCCGTTTCCTCAACCAAGGACGCTTACTCATACTTGATGGGTGCACAGACTTTGACCTGATTTGGGCAGAGTTTTCAGGCTATGCGTGGAAGTCAGCAAGCGACGGTGGCTTCAAAGATGAGCCCGTAAAAGCCGAAGACCACTACCCAGATGCTGTCCGGTACCTCTTGTATACCAGGCATTACAGGGACGAAGCCAAAGTGGTCAAAGGAGAAACTGAGGAGATTACCTACGATGTGCCCACAGTGTTTCCAGGTGGCTTATTTTGAGCACCTAGATTAACCACCTAAAGGCTAGCGAGGTACACTTATAAAGCAAACTTAAGGCAAGCTCTATGACACTCTGGAATTACAAGGACCCTAGCAAAGACTCTGAGTTTACTAAGGAAGACGAGGAAACACTTAAAAAGATGTACAATAAGCCAAAGAAAGCACCTAAGAAGAAAAGCAAGTAGGCAGCCTAGGCCACTTAAGGGTTACTTAAGGTTAACCTTAGGAGTGACTCTCAAGTGGCCAAAAGTATATACCAGATTCTTATTGACATTGAAGGCGACAAAGATGCCAAGTCAGCCATCGAAGGCCTAGGTAAGGCAGCTGGTTTAACGGGTGCAGCACTTACAGCCTTCTCTACAGGTGCCGCCAAGCTTGCCGCAGACTATGAAACAGCAATGGCAAACGTAGCAACAGTCTCTACTGAAGCTACTGGCAGCACTGAAGAATTTTCCGCAGCGCTCTATGAAGCCCAAAATCAACTAGGTGGCGCTCTTAATGTACAGGAAGCAGCGGTGGCTTCCTACGGTATTTTGTCTGCAGGCATTAAGGACCAAGATGCCGTAATCCAAGCGCTTACAAGTAGCCAGAAGGCTGCCATTGCTGGACAGTCAGACCTGACGTCAGTAACTAAAGCGGGTGTGGCTATTGTAAACTCCTATGGGGATGCACTTGGAGAGGGACTAACGGAAGCTGAAAAGTTTGATAAGGCCATCAACCTTATGATTCAAACGCAACTAGATGGTGATCTTACTGGTGATGAATACGCAGCCAGTATTGGTAACGTTGCCGCTAACTTTAAGGCGGCTGGCGTTAGCATGGAACAAGTTAACGCAATAATTGCAGTAACCACCGCTGGGGGTATTGCATCCGCTAGTTCATTTACAAGCTTAAGTCAGGCTATCTCTAACATTCAAAAGCCAACCTCAATGGCTATTGAAGAAGCCGAGCGCATGGGCATAAAGTTTGATGCCGTAACTTTGCAAACCCAGGGTCTTGATGGCATACTCCAACAAATGGTGGCCTCTGGAAAGATGCTCCCGGATACCCTTGCCAAGATGTTTGAAAGTACTGAAGCAAGGTCCTCAATTGCCGTACTGGTTGACAATCTAGATGGCCTTGAAGTTGCCTATCAAAATCAGCTAGATGGGCTAGGTGCACTTGATAAAGCCTATACGCTAACTTCAGACACAGTGAATCAGCGCGTAACCAACTCAATGAACCTTTTGCAAGGTAGCCTGATAAAGATGGGCCAGGGTGTGATTATCACCTTTGAGCCGTTCATTGCAATGGTTTCGCAAGTTGCCGATTTGTTAACTAAAGCTAGCCCAGAAATGCTACAGTTTGCGGGTGCGTTAACGGCCGTAGTAGGTGTTACACTCACGCTAAACGGTGCTGTGCTAATTATGATTGCGCAGTACGGTAGTGTGGTAAAGACTGTAACCACTCTTTCAGGTATTATTACAGGCACTCTTATTCCTGCTATGACAGCGCTGCTGGTGTCCACTAAGA
>Ga0306898_1000055_pt1 | contig 51823 bp, 52 predicted proteins | sample AntRauMFilla1564_FD_190424 | JGI IMG/M metagenome (GOLD analysis project Ga0306898, IMG submission 190424) | Saline lake microbial communities from Rauer Islands, Antarctica - Metagenome Filla 1 #564 (v2) (version 2) | ecosystem: Environmental > Aquatic > Non-marine Saline and Alkaline > Saline ...
TGTTTTATTATCATTATCAGTATCATTTAATGTTTGAATGGTATTAATATATGGTTTAATATCGGGGTTAATAATATCTCTATTATCCCTATTACCGCATTCATGGGCTTGTTTCTTTTTTAGTTCTTTATCCCTAATATGTGTTAATAAACATACTTTTACTTCTTTATTATTTGACATATCTTTACTAGAATTATTACTGTTATTGATACGTTTTTTTGGTTTCCGGTGTTCAAATCCTTCAATTCTTTCTTTTTCTATGACACTCCATACTTCTCTAAATTCGGGTAATACACACTCAAACCACACTTTATTCCTTTGAATTAAAACGCAACTAACCTCTTCTAGTCTCCAATAAATATCAGCAACCCATGTTTTCTCTCTATTTTTCTCAATAATATCATGTCTCCATATATCAAAATCATCTTTTGAAATTTGGAATATTGGATACTCATAATGAGGTTTCCCGTCATAATAAAACTGGATATATATCCCTTTATATTTACCGCTCCCGGTTTGTAGAAAAGTCTCCCCATCATCTATAAAATCTTCCTGGCAGGAGTATTCTTTAAAACGACATTCTAGAAAATCACACTCATCTAGATTACAACATTCCATTTGTAGTTGTGTTTGAACCCAATACTCTTTTTTAGGGATACCTGTAATATCACGATTGAAAATATTTTTTATTTCCAACATGCGTCCATATCGTTCGCTAGAATACTTTACATTAATCCCATCAGGAGATGCTCCTAGAAACCCACAATTTTCTTTATCCATATGTGGGATACAACCATATTCTTTAATCTCAGCATCATAAACAAACTCATAATATCCTTGTGAAACAGGTTCATATTTTTGTCCCCAGTGCATAGGTGAATTCATATTTACACTATTATATTTATCTGTATTTAAGGGTGTACATTTATCATAAATAATACTATTTTTATTTGCTTCGCTATCTATACATTTCCAAATAGAACTTGCTGACAATAAATCGTATCGCATCTCATACCATTCTTTTGTTCTCTGTTCTGGTAAAGTAGAATTAATAATGTCTATAATGTGTAGTTTTGCCTTAATTTGTTGCTTAATATCATCATTTTGATTGTATATGATATAATTAGATTTAAGAGACCTTTTGGGTATAATATAATTAAATAACTTTAAAATTACTGGAATAATACGTTCCACATCATCTTCTATATTATCATGAGGATATGCTAACAATACTAATTCATATACATTTTCATATACAAAATCATATAAAATATCCTTGTATTTGTTTTTATTATACATTTTAATATCTGATTTAGTATATTCAAATAGGATAGGTAGAATATGGTGTGTAATATCCTCAATGTCTCCTTCATTTAATAAATATTCGTGTTCTAATGTATCAAATATATCTATAAGGGGTGGCAATGAATTAGTAAATATAAAACTTTGTTTTCTATTATTGTTATTCGTAGTATTAGTGCTATTATTATTATTGGTATTAATAATAGTTTTATCCATCTTGTATAAATATCAAATAATATATTTTACTGTTTATACTTGTGATTTTATTATTATAATTATAATCAATTTTTAAAAATAAGCTAGATATACAATTTTGATAACTATTATAATAGAATATTATAAACCGAAACCATATGGATAAGAATTTTACATATATAGAGATAATATAACATTATTATGTATATTTTCATTTCTCTCTATAAATTTGCTCTTAGATCTATTAAAACCATATTTAGTATAAAATTTTACTGATTCGGGTAATGCTAATAGGACTAACTCTATTATTTGTCCGTCTCGTTTATGTTTCTTTATAAAATCATCCATGATTACTTTTCCATAACCGAATGAACGCATACTTTTATGAACTGATATTAATTGTATATATATCCTCTTTTTTTCATATGTATTTAATATTATTTTATAAATAACACATCCAATAATCTCACTTTTTATACTGTATTTAGAGAGAGTATTATTAATAGAGTAAAATAATATTCTACCTTTATAATAATGGTGTTGACATATTTTTTTTATATATTCAATATCAATAACTTCGCAGAATTTTGATATGAACTTATAAATCTCACTTTTTATTTCTTTTTTTTTATTATTATTGACAGTCCATATATTTGTTACATCATTTAATGAATAAAATGACATTATTTATACAGGCTAGTAGTTATATATAATATATAATTCAATTATTTTCTTTATATATACTCATTAATAATATATCAAAAATAAATAGATAATAGTATATATAACATGTTAAAAACAATAAAAAATGGTGCCATAAGATTAGATCATAAACTAATACTCAAAACAATATTGATTTATACAATTTCTCTATTTGTCTTTTCATTAATATATTATTATATTTATAAGGGTGATAAACACGCATTCAACACACCAAGAAACCAAAATAATTTAGATTTCTTTGATTTTTTTCATTTCTCATTAGTGACACAAACAACAGTTGGATATGGTGCTATGTATCCCATTTCTAATTTAGCTAAAATATTTAATACAATCCAGTTGATATCAATATATGTTATCTTAATAGTATCTCTTTTATAATGAGGATATATATAGATTAACACAATAAGTTATTGAATAAAGATATTACAATATAAATCATAATATATTTATACGATGGCTGTAGGATTCGAACCTACGAGTGCTAAGCACAATACATTAGCAGTGTATCCCATTAACCACTCTGGCAAGCCATCAAAATGTGGGGCTGAGAATCGAACTCAGGTTTATACGGTCACAACGTATTGTACTCACCACTATACGACCTCCACATTATAACAAATGTATATATCTTTAAGTTGTTTATATATAATAGATATATTAGAAGTCCATACTGAAACTTAATGAAGATGTATCTTGATTATTATTGCTTAATGAATAATTAGCATTTCTTTTTTCAAAAAAGTTCGTTTTACTTTCCAAACTTATCATTTCCATAAAACTAAATGGATTTGAAGAATTATATACTTTATCATATCCTAATTGTATAAGTAGTCTATCTGCTACGAATTCTATATATTGAGACATAAGTGCCGAATTCATACCTATAAGACGACACGGGAGTGCGTCACATATAAATTCTTTTTCTATCTTGACCGCGTCTTTTATAAGTTGTTCTACAGTTTCTCTTGTAAGTTTATTTTCCAATTTATTGTATAGTAAAACAGCAAAATCTGTATGCATCCCTTCATCGCGACTAATAAGTTCATTACTGAATGTTAGACCTGGCATTAATCCACGCTTCTTTAACCAATATATAGCACAAAATGATCCACTAAAAAATATGCCTTCTACACATGCAAATGCTACAAGACGTGTTGCGAATGAACTATCTTTATCATCAAGCCATTTAACAGCCCAATCTGCTTTTTTTTTGATACAATCAAATTCTTCAATTGCTCTAAATAATTTATTTTTCTCTGATTTATCTTTAATATATGTATCAATAAGTAGGCTATATGTCTCGCTATGAATATTTTCCATCATAATCTGGAACCCATAAAACGCACGTGCCTCACTCAGTTGTACCTCACTCATGAAACGCATCCCTAGGTTTTCAAGCACGATACCATCACTTGCAGCAAAAAATGCCAAAATCATTTTAATAAAATGCTGTTCATTTGATGTTAGAGATACCCAATGTTCTATATCTTTAGATAAATCTATTTCTTCAGCCCGCCAAAAGCAATCCATCTGTTTTTTATACATATCCCATACTTGTTTATCTTGGATTGGAAACATAACATAACGGTCATTGGTCTCATTTAATAATGGTTCGTTAATAATCTTATCCATTTCTAAATATATCTTAACTGGAATTATATATAAACAAAATATTATTTTTATATAAATTTCATATATTCTTTATATTTTATCCATAGTTCTTTATTTTACCTAGTATTTAATATATTATATATTATATCTTATAACTCATAATCTAATATTTATACTGCTTATTATAAAGTTTTTGATTAAAAATAAAAAGAAGAATATAAATATAATATAAGACTATTGAAATGAAAATTATAGATAGAGATACCGCTATAAATGTCCTTAAAAATAAATTAGTTGAACTACAAGATATAAAGAAAAAAAATAAAAGTGAATTACAAAGAAAAGAAAAAATAAACATACACCTCAAGAATGTAACTAAAAAATATAAAGATGAATTGATTATTTTGCGTAAGAGTAAAAAGAGACAAATAGAACAAATAAAGGGATTGTTATCATATTTAGATTTAGCTATTAATGACAAAAATAATGATAATAATAAATCATTATTAAAGGGATTAAGATACCAATCAAAAACACTCTTAAAAGAGTTGGATATTTTAAATTATGATTTAGAGAAAATTAGGGATGAAATAAAAACAATTCATGGGTAAAATATAAGGATGTATATTTAATCGACAATAGACAATATACAAACGATAAAAATTATATAATATATAATATATAATATATAATGGTAGAACATTTAAAATTAAGAGGTGGGTATAAATATGGCGAAGGTGAAAAAAAATCATTGCGTAGTAAAAGTCGTGAATTATCACGTGGTAAATTAGTATTAGCTAAAGGTATAAAATCAAAATCTAAAACTAATAAGAAAACCTTAAAAAGAAAACATAGTAAAACACCAAAACATAAACATAGTAAAACCTTAAAACATAAAATAAAACGCACAGGAGCCACAAAATCTAGGAAATAAAGTTATTTATTTGACATATAATTTTTCCATTTCCGTTGGAAAATAGATAATGCGTATGTTTTAATTATACAACTTGTAACATCATTTCTCATAATTGGTTCTACGATTTGTAAAGAATAATATTTATCCATATCAATAATCTTATTATAATTATTTACAATAGAATTATTATTTTCATTGTCAATTTTTTTAACATAATTATCGTATTGGTCACGCATTTTAGACAAAATACATTTATATTCATTACACATAAAATCATCTAGACTAATTTTATATGTCATTAGATAATGACTATCCATTAATGGTTCTTTTCCATGGATAATAGGATTAAATAACTCAGTAATAGCTAGGTTCATCATAATATATTTTGTTAGAATCTATAAAGTATAATAATTATGTAAGTATATCTTTAATATATTTGGTAAATCAATTTTTTATATGTATATGTATATAAATGGTATCTCTACCTCCAACGCTACAGAAGATATTATCTACGAAATATTTTTTATATTTTGTCACATTTTTAGCAATTATAAATGTAATATTTTATATGAAAACTAATAATTACAGGGGATTAACCGCAATCCTAATAGTAGGATATTTATCAAGTTTTTTTACTAAAAATATGGTATATATTTTAGGAAGCACTCTAATAATAAGCAATTTTATAGATAGTTCAAAATGTTATATTGAAGGTATGAAAAATAAAAGCAATGATGGAGAGAAAGGAAAACACGATAAGAAAACAGAGAAAACCAAACAAGCATTTACACAGAAAAATATACCATCAAGTAAGCCTGCACCAGTGTCTGAAGATATGGAAGAAGAAGAAATAGGTGGAAGAATTGATTACGCATCGACTTTAGAGCAAGCATATGACAATTTACAGGGTATGATTGGGAATGATGGGATACAGTCACTAACAAAAGACACCCAAAACCTTATATCACAACAGAAATCATTAATGGGAACAATGAGTGATATGGGTCCTATGTTAAAAATGGCAAAAGAAACATTAGGAAGTTTTAACGGTGGAGAAATGAAAGAAGCAATGGAATCATTAGGTAATATAATGGGTGGATTTAAGAAGCAGTAAATACGAATAAATATACAATTAATAAGAAATTGAATAACGTAATGTTGCGAATACATGATATATATAATATTATTAAAGTATATAATGGTACAGAAAAAATGTCCACCAGGCGTATTTTGTATAGAAAATATGACACTGACAATACTGATTGGAATATTAGCATTAGTATTAATATACTTGTTCTATGTTTATAATCAAACTAATATTAATGAAAAAAAATATATTAATGACAAAATACGTTCTTTAGAGTTATTAAAAAAAGATAATTACAATAAAAACGTTGTAAATAAACACCATCGTAATCATTATAATATTAAACCAACATCATTATATAGCAATGTATCTAGCAATGCGTTCTATAATCCACACGCACCACCTCTTAGAGAGAACCCATTTTTATTTGGCGGTGGAATCGAAAGTGGGATTTATAAATATCATACTGGGAGCAGTGACCCGAGAGAGTTAGGACTTCCAATAAATATACCAACCAGTCATATGAATACACAATATAAACAAGTTGGGATATTAACTAGAAAACAAGGAAAAGATACTATACTAGCTTTATTTGGACGCCCAGTCCATAGCAACCGTAATAAATGGCAATATTATACCATGACAGATAAAAATAATATGATCAAATTACCTATAAGTAGGAATGGAAGAAGTTGTACAGGTGAATATGGTTGTGATGAGGTTTACAATGGGGATAGTGTATATGTCGAAGGATACCAAGATGCGTTTGATACTACTATTTATGAAAATGGATCAATGCAATACATCCCATATTGAATAGGTTAGGTAATAATAACGAATAACGAATAAATTTAAACATATCACAATATATTTATTTTATAATGTCATACTTAAAAATATTTGAAAGTAATAAAATATTACATGTAATAGGTAATATTTTAAGAATAATACATAAGATTGATAATATTAAACTATATGGTAATATAATGTTTATATTTGGTTCATATATGATTATAAAATTCATTATTTATTTGTATTATGAGAGAACGCACATAAAATCATATATATTAATTAATTATATATATAAGTATATCCTACCACATTTTAATATTGAATTCAATCCAGAATTTATAGGGGGTCTTTTTGATAATGATAAAATTAATATAAAATTAAAAAATTATGGTGCAAAATGTTTTATAGAACAAATAACACTTGATATAAGTAATATGAGATATAATAATGAAACTTTATATACTAAAAAGACTAAAAATATCAAAAAATATAATGGTATAGTTATCGCAATAAATGACGAACCATATAATAAAAGGTTAGAAACGCAACATACACTGGATATACTTGAAAATAAAAATAGTAATTATTATATTAATAATGTAAATATTACACTCGAACAATATGGAGATATAAATATTTTTATGTTGGAAACTATTAAAAATATTTATTATAAAGATACTTCATTGAATAAACACGATAAAATAAACGTATCCAATAATGAATTATGGGACTATATGAGAAAACGCAATGTTAGAGTTAATATTTCATATAAGTTTTTATATTTACCATTATATGGTTATTTATGTAGCAATATGATGTATTTTAATATAAACGATTAGTTATAATTAGACATAATCAAACTAGATAATTTACAACATATGTTGTTCCCATAAATAATATAGCACCCCATGAAATATCAATAATAGTTGCTTTCATACTCCAGTTATTAAATATTGCCATGTTTGTAAAATCAAATGTCGCATAAATACATGCCCCTAATAATCCTGCTTCTAAAGTAGTTTTGTTCTCTCTAATTATGAAATAATATAGTGCTATTACCATAGATATATATGCCCCAATAGCACCAATATAGTTTAATACTAATGGTTGTTTTTGTATATTTAAAACCATCGATGAAAATAAGTTTTTAGATAAAGTTAGATAGATAATATCAAATCCCAACATTACAATAGCGGTTATTATAAGTATTCTATATTTGGCTTCCATTTACAATATATAAATATATTTAATCAGACATAATAGAGTTATATATTACTCCCGGATAAATCAATTATTGGAGGTTTGTCACCTGTCACAGGTTCTGTATTATTCCCGGATAAATCAATTATTGGAGGTTTGTCACCTGTCACAGGTTCTGTATTATTCCCGGATAAATCAATTATTGGAGGATTGTCACCTGTCACAGGTTCTATATTACTCCCGGATAAATCAATTATTGGAGGGTTGTGACCTGTCACAGGTTCTGTATTACTCCCGGATAAATCAATTATTGGAGGGTTATGACCTGTCACAGGTTCTGTATTACTCCCGGATAAATCAATTATTGGAGGGTTATGACCTGTCACAGGTTCTGTATTACTCCCGGATAAATCAATTATTGGAGGGTTGTGACCTGTCACAGGTTCTGTATTACTCCCGGATAAATCAATTATTGGAGGGTTGTGACCTGTCACAGGTTCTGTATTATTCCCGGATAAATCAATTATTGGAGGGTTGTGACCTGTCACAGGTTCTGTATCATTCCCGGATAAATCAATTATTGGAGGGTTGTGACCTGTCACAGGTTCTGTATCATTCCCGGATAAATCAATTATTTGAGGTTTGTCACTATTATTGTTACTAGCATTAACTTGTTTCTTTTTAGAAGTAAAAATTGGTTTTACAACATTATTTTGTGTTTTACTAAATTGTTGCATTGAACCCAGTATAGAACTGGTTGAATTACCTTTATTTTGATTTGTTGTTAATATTGATTCATCAGGCAATGTAATCGTAATAGTAAATTGTCTATTATTAATAGGTTGACTAGCATTATTGTTATTATTTCCGGCTTTAGTTTCACCTTCATATTCTTCTCCAACTTTTACTGGTTCAGTTTCTGGTTCTGGTTGTGTTTCTGGGTTTTCTCCTTCAGCTGGTTCAGGTTGTGTTTCTATTTCAGTTTCTGTGTTTTCTCCTTCAGCTGGTTCAGGTTGTGTTTCTATTTCAGTTTCTGGGTTTTCTCCTTCAACTGGTTCAGTTTCTAGTTCAGTTTCTGTATCTGGTTGTGTTTCTGGGTTTTCTCCTTCAACTGGTTCAGTTTCTAGTTCAGGTTGTGTTTCAGGTTGTGTTTCAGGTTGTGTTTCAGGTTGTGTTTCAGGTTGTGTTTCAGGTTGTGGTTCAGTTTCTGTATCTGGTTGTGTTTCTGGGTTTTCTCCTTCAACTGGTTCAGTTTCTAGTTCAGGTTGTGTTTCAGGTTGTGTTTCAGGTTGTGTTTCAGGTTGTGTTTCAGGTTGTGTTTCAGGTTGTGTTTCAGGTTGTGTTTCAGGTTGTGGTTCAGTTTCTGTATCTGGTTGTGTTTCTGGGTTTTCTCCTTCAACTGGTTCAGTTTCTAGTTCAGTTTCTGTATCTGGTTGTGTTTCAGGTTGTGTTTCAGGTTGTGTTTCAGGTTGTGTTTCAGGTTGTGTTTCAGGTTGTGTTTCAGGTTGTGATTCAGGTTGTGGTTCAGGTTGTGGTTCAGGTTGTGGTTCAGGTTGTGGTTCAGGTTGTGGTTCAGGTTGTGTTTCAGGTTGTGGTTCAGGTTGTGTTTCAGGTTGTGGTTTTATTCCAGGTTCTGAACTGGGTTGTCCTAATTCTTCTTCAACACTCTCACTAGTGGCGTCATTAATTATCGTATCATTCAAAGTTTGTTTCTTATATGGATTAGCAGTAATACTCTTTAATAATACTTTATAACTTCCAATATCATTATTAAATTTGGTAATGACTTTATTATTTTTTTTTGTTTTTTTCATAATCCCAAGTCTAGATATGACATGTGTTAATAATTTTTTTAATTCATTATTTATTGTATCTATTTTTTTTTTATTTATAGGCTTATTTAATATTTGTTTATCCCTCTTATTCAATAATATACCAACCCTATTTTTGATATTTCTCCTCGCTGTTGCTCCTCCATTTTGTATTTTTTTTATGGTTTTATTAAAGATATTATTTGGTTCTTGTTTAATTCTTTTTGTAATTTTGTTTCGTTTAGAATTAGGATTAGATCTAAGTTTATAAGTTTTTTCTTTTTTACGTGTTATATTTTTCCTCTTAATTTTCTTTTTTCCATTTCTAACTTTAGTATGTTTCATTATATATATACTTCAATTTAAATTTTATTATATAATGTTATTCCTATATTATGTTTATAATATTATATAATAATAAGTTATATTATATAATAATGACTTCTAAATGTGGTTCTTATAATGCTTGTTCTTCTGGTTCTATGCCTGTTAATGTAACAACAACAAATAAGACATGCTCCACTAATTGCCAATATACATTTGATTATGGACTGAGTTCACTCAATGTAACAAATAATGGGGATTATCTTGACTTAAGTTATGACGGTAAAACAGATGTAACATATAATGGTGATAAATTCACTATACAAGATATAAGATTATATAAACAATCCCTAAATAAATATAATGGATATTATTCAGACGCCGAGTTAATAATACATCATATAAATCAGGATGGTAAAAATGTATTAGTTTGTATTCCAATAAAGTCTAATGATGCTAAATCAGAAAGTGAAATAATGTTTAGTAATATAATAAAACACTCTCCTTCAGATAAAGGGGATAAAGCATCCATAAATATATCAAATTATACGATGAATAATTTTATACCAAAATCAAGTTATTATGTATATAATGGAGGATCTCTTCCATATTTACCATGCACTGGCAGTTATGACATCCTATTATTTGGTATTGAATCAGCAATAAATATGACGTATGCTGATATGAAAATATTAGATAGTATAATTTGTGGTCAGGAAAACAAGGATGTTAAAACAGTAGATGAAGATAATTATTTTTATAATGAAACAGGGACAAAAAATGTAATCAATGATGAAATATATATATCATGTAATGAAGTAGATGATAAAGGAAATATATTACAAGATGGTGTAAAATCACCCTTAGATTTAGAAAAATTAAATAGTTCAACAAATTTAACTGATAAAGATAAAGAAAAATACATGAAGTATGTTGAGGCAGCAGGAGGCATTATTGGTGGCATTGCTGCTGCATATGGCATATATAAAGTCCTAGAGTGGGTCAAAAACCAAACGACCGAATAATATAAATTATTACTGCTAAAAGAATAAATTTTACTAAAATATTTATTGATAAATATAAATAAATATCAATAAATATTCAAAATTGTATAAATATATATAAATTATATTTTTGTGGCATCATGTAATTTACTCATAATAGGTCTAAATTCTGGTTCTCCTAAATTTTTGCGTGATATAGGCACTAATTTTTCAACCATTTCTTCTTCTAAAGTGGGTGGGAATTGGTTCAAAGCATTAAAATGAACCCCCTTTTTAATTTCGCTCGGTAAAAATTGTCTCGCCTGGTAATCCCCTTTTCTCTCTGAACGTCTTATTAATTCATACGCAAAAATTAACGCTACACCTCCTAAAATATGATGAACGAAAAATAATGATAATGCTAATGTTATTACAATTAAACGACCCATTGGGGTATCTATCATATTACCAATATCAGAAGGGACTTTCATATTACTAGCTATAAATATTCCCATTAATGCTATACCAGTATATTCAAGTGGTTCTTTTCTTAATGTTTTTAATATAGATTCCATATAACTTATTAATATATTTTTTTATTATAAAAATTGAATATAATAAAGGACAATATATTATGTAATATAATTATATATTTTAAAGATTTACATAGGAATATATTCTCAAATATATTAAGGATAAATGGAAATACATAAAGGATATCTTGGACAAAAGGGATTTTCTATATTAAAAAATTCATTGTCTGTAAAAGAGCAAAATGAAATTCGTAAAGATTTAACAGTAAAACCTTTTGCTCCACCTAATTCAATGCAAAAACCAACAGAATTCTCAATTTATAGAGAATCGCCAAAGAAATTATATTTACCAAGATTTTATGGATATAAAAGATTTGGGATGCCCAAAGATATCCAGATATCACAAGGTGAAGATATTAACATTAGATTTGAAGGGGATTTAAGAGAGTATCAAACAAATATTATAAATACTTATATAGAAGAGGCTCATAAATCCGGTTGTGGATTATTAGAAATACCATGTGGAAGAGGAAAAACAGTAATGGGATTAAATATTATAGCACAATTAAAGAAAAAAACAATTGTAATCGTCCATAAGGAATTTCTTTTAAATCAATGGGTAGAGAGAATAAACCAATTCTTACCTGGTTCAAGAATTGGTAGGTTACAAGGTCAAATAGTAGATATTGAGAATAAAGATATAGTTATTGGTATGTTACAATCGTTATCTATGAAAGATTACCCGAGTGGTACATTCGACAGTTTTGGACTTGCTATAGTCGATGAAGTTCATCATATATCTGCCGAGGTATTTTGCCGTTCTTTATTTAAAATAGTAACTCCATATATGCTAGGATTATCGGCAACTATGAAGAGAAAAGATGGATTATCTAAAGTATTTAAACTTTTCTTAGGAGATATCGTATACAAAGAAGAACGAGAAGCGGATGATAATGTTTTGGTTAAAACAATTCAATATCATAATAAAGATGTGGAATTTTCAAATGTAGAATACAATTTTAAAGGTCAAACGCATTACTCCAAAATGATTAGTAAATTATGCAATTTTAATCATAGAACAGAGTTTATCTTAGATATAATTAAAGATACATTAGATGCTAATCCAAAACATCAAATTATGGTATTGGCACATTTTAAATCTATTTTAACTTATCTGTATGATGCGATAGAACATCGCAATATTGCTACTGTAGGGTATTATGTTGGTGGTATGAAAGAAAAGGCACTTAAATTAACAGAAAGTAAACAAGTTGTTATTGCTACATATGCTATGGCTGAAGAAGCATTAGATATTAAAACATTAAGTTGTTTGATTATGGCTACACCAAAAACAGATGTAACACAGGCTGTTGGTAGAATTTTAAGAGTTAAACACGATGAACCACTAGTGATAGATATAGTAGATCAACATGACATATTTAAGAACCAATATATCAAGAGAAGACGTTTCTATGTGAAATGTGGATATAAAATTATCCAGACAAATATTGATAATTATAAGTTTAACTCATGGGAAACTGTATATGAACCAAAAGGTAAACAATGTAAGATTAAAACACAACTTGATAAAATGATTAGTGGAGAGAAAGATAAATTATTGCAGGGAAAATGTTTTCTAAAAAAACCAAAGGATTATAAGTTTTAATTTATATTTATAGTTATAACTTATATCAATATGCTAGGATGTAATAAAATATAGGAATACAGAAATACATGTATACAGAAATATAGGAATACCGGAATTATATAATTTGGATATCAATAAATACTTTTTAATGGATAAATATACTTATTTATTGATTAACATCCCCGTCAAATACACCTGTTTTACCCCCCAATATAATGATTATAATTATCTGTGCAAAGTCCAGCACGTGTTATAGGGTATGGAGCAGTTAAAACACCACCTGGCAATGTACCACTACCATCAAACCCATAAGTTGGTGTAAATGGTGTTCCACTTAGATATTGAGAATATCCACCTTTCATTACTTTTCGGGTTTTATTTTTTCCTACTAAATGATGTTTTAATGTCTTACCTTGTTTTTTTTGTTTATTACTTTTCTTTAACTTATCACTTTTTAATGTATGATTAACATGATGTTTTAATGTCTTACTTTTGTTAGTAACTTTACCATGTTTTAATGTCTTACTTTTTCCAAGTTTTTCTATATGACTTTTTACAGTATCTAAATGCCGTTTTGATACCATCTTATGTTGTGTTATAGATTCAGGAGCAATTTTCTCCAGTTTTTTCTCAATTCTCTCTAGGTTATGACGCATAGATATAAGACATTCTTTTGCATGTTTTTTAATACTACTCTCTAATGCTTTTACTTCATCGCAAAATACTTGCGTGTATAATTTTACAATACTAAACACTTGTTTTTTGGTGCTTTGTTTATTCGCTAATTTACTTAAATGGTTATCATATATCATTATAGCACCTGGACAAATAGCACCCCAGAAATCTTTTACTTGTCCATAAGTTTTCACCTTATTTATATCATGACAAATATGTATTTTTTTACCTTTAAATTTACCTCCATTCATAATACACAAATTATTTTTGACACTAGTGATAGGTGCATAACTGCCCCTATAATGAGCCATATTATCGGTTGAACCCGTAAATCCATACGCAGCACCACCACTTCCACCTAACTGGGGTTCCCCCATAATTTTACTTTCAAACTGGTTTAGAGATCCTGGTTCACGTATACTTGCAGCACTCATATTAGAAGGGTTCCCGTCTGGTTGTTCTACCTTTACCACACCGGCGTGGTGTTTTCCAATTACTTCATGTGGATAGTGAGGATTATTATTGCCTAATGAGCCGTTATTCCCATCAAGACCTCCAATTAAACTATATGGTGCGCCACCTTTCATACCGGCACAACCTTTTCCTTCTATTTTTCCCCCGACAGTTCCAACTCCTAATTTGTGTGTAGTTTTTCCTGGCATACTATATATATAATTATCATATATTTTTTTATAGTATCAAATAATAATTATATTAACATTATGTTTTTTCATAATTAAAAGTTTGTTTATGTGTCTTATATATTTTATTCGTGATATCTACATTATATTTATTATATTTGTTGTTATATCTATTATTTTGCGTATTCTTATTATTGTATCTATTATTTTGCGTATTATTATTTTTACAGTTTCTCTCTACAGTTTCTCTATTTTTATTCATTATGAGTTTATTCATAATAATATCAACGTTATCAATACTAGAAAAATTATCATCATTTATGAATTTTATTGGTATCCACATTTCAAAATTAGTTGAATATACACATTCATAAATACCTATCTTTTCTAAATAAACATGTTTATCTAAATCAGTATTTTCAAAATCACTTTCATCGTCACTTTCTTCCAATGTATCTAAATTAATATTTTCTTTTATCATTCTAAAATATGAATTTAACATAACACTTGTTTTATAATCTGGAACGCATAATATACCAATACTATTATTATTAATATCATAACCTTCATATATATCGTTCTGTATATGTGGTGTTATTTTGAATGTTCCCCTAACTATATTTGTTGATTTATATAGTTGACTATATACATAGTTTTCATTACCATTAAAATATTGTATTGTATATATAGGATAATAATACCCCCCCGCAAATTCTTGGATAATACTATGTGTATCAATATTGCTGGTAATATTAGTATAACTAATTAAGATTAATAATTGTCCTTTTATAATAATTTCTGGTTTTATATAATGATTGAATAATTCATTCATTATATTATATTTATCAATCCAACAAGAACCAATAATATTACGAGTTTTATAATAAAGAATATCTTCAATAGTAAATGTATTTTGATTATTATAATTATTTAATGAACCGTATAAAATAGTTGCCATTTTACCATTCACCAATGTTGATTTAAAACAAGTATTAAATTCTATAACATTTGTGCATTTATTATTATATATCTCAATAAAATAACTATGATAGTTATTTTTATCCTGTGTAAACACTAGGATCCCTTTTTTACCCTTAGGTATTATCCTATAATAACTATATTTGCCGTCAATTACTCTATTATGAATCCGCTGTTCATTATAAATTTCAATATTGGGGAGTGAGTTTAATATATATTTTTTTTTATCTGGTTTCAAATAATTCATTATTATATTATTTTTATAACTAAATCTTTAATATCATTTACCAGTTTGTATTTTAGAACATACTATAATTTGTTTTCATATCACTGACTGCAAAAGGTTCATTCGGTATATTTTCTGTATTATCTAGTTGGTTTATTGATGTATTTCCTATATTATCTAACATAGTAATATTATTAGATGGTAATGGTTCATTGTCTAAAAAAGGCTCTTTATTTTTAGATATTATGGGTTGTTTATTTGCTAAACCCTTCATATAATTCTTTAAATCTTTTTTTAAAATCTCCTTATTATTTTTATATTGCTGTTTTTCAACTGAACCAGGTTGTTTATTATACCCTTCAATATTATGTAACCCCATTTTTTCATTATTATTTAATATTGAATTCAATGCGTTCTTTCCATTTATTATATTATCTTGAATATGTGCATGGAGCGGTTGTTCTTCGATAAATATACTATCGTATATAAATTTATATATGAAATGGAGAAAAAATACTATACTTATAGATATAATTACATAACCTAGGATATTTATAATCATAGTTAATTATATATTAAATCATATTAATTTATGGTTTGAATAAACGCGATAATAATTTCTTGTGTCATTATATCATCAATGCTTGTATTATTATGTGTTTCAATAAAGAATTTATGATAAATATTTGGTGCTTTATTTGAAAAAATGGCGTGTTTCTCAAAAATAAATAAAATATCGGAATTATTTGTTAATTTGAAAATATTTCTTTCAATATCCAGTGGTGTAAAGTTATCATAATATGGTATATAATTTATTTGTGTTTTGAAAATATTTTTTTCTTGTATAATAAATGTATACATATTGCTATTATCAACCTTGTTATCACTATTAGTTATGTTGGTAGTCATTGTATTTTTAAATTTGATATTTTCCTCTATTTTATATATTTTATTTCCAGCAAAATCATTTGTAATATTCCTATTATTATGATTTTTTTTAATTATTTTATGTCTACTCGATGATTCTAATAATATTATCTTATCATCATATAGGTTATATCTATCTTGTTCTATATAATAAAAATATTTATCTTTTACAGATGGTATTTTTTTAATAATAATATCAAATTCTAAATTGGATAGTTGTGGAATTAATATTTCTTGTATAGTAGGGACAATATTTTTTGAGTATTTGATATACGTATCTTTACGCATTGATTTACCTAATGAATTATACATAATTTATTATAAGGTGTGTTATTATCAACTTCTATAATATTATTTTAAACTATTTAAACCCATTACATATATAAAATTATACTAAATAAAATGCAATCTATTGTTATTATCCAAAAAGATGGTATTATTTCTTCAAAGAAAGTAAAAGATATTACAATGGATAATTTATATCTAAAATGTGGTTTTAAGACATCTAATAATTTTTTAATTAGACATTCTTTTAAAATGGAGGATTATAATATACAAGTATATGCTAAGGATAAAGGTAAATCAAATATGATTAATAAATTTTATTTTCCACCACCAATTGATAATGATGTATATTATGGCAATGTATTGATTATAAAAATAAATAATACTGATCCAGATTGCATAGAAAAATATACAGCTGAAGACTGGGAAGCTGATTATGAAAAATTAATGGGTGGTTTTAAGGATATAAACACTGATGACGCTGATGATACAAGTATTATTAATGGCGTACCAGGTATTGATGACAAAGATATTAATAAAAAACACATTAATAAAATTGATAAAGACGATAAAGACGATATTGAAGATATTGGAAATGAAGTTGAAAGCACGTGTGAGGAAGATTTAGAAGCAGATATAAATGAGAATAATGAAGATAATGACGAATTAAATGATGGTGATTTTGAAACAGAAACTATTATTAGTGATAATGAAACAGAAATTGATTATATTGAAAATGCCACGGTTTTAAATGATAGCGATGATGATGAAGATAGCGATGATGAATTTATGAGTGAATTAGAAGAAGAAGATTATATTAACGAAGATTAAATATAAAGTTAATGATAAACATAGGTCGAGACACATATATAATTACATATTATTTTTTTGTTATTTTATCTTGTATCTTATTTATTAGTTCAATATTATATATACCACTTGGTTTATATGTTGATATATCTTTATAATTCTTCACTAATTTATCATTATTAGAACTTGTTGATGTATCATTTGTATTTGTAATGCTTGCGAATGAGACATTTTTATCTTTCTTCTTTATTTCATTCCCAAACCCATCGATTGCTATGCCTGTTTCTCTCTTAATTATCTCTCTTTCATGTGAAGGGATATAATGAGACCAAGATATAAAAAGCAAATTTGGATGTGTATATTTCACTAAAAACCCATTATCTGTTAATTTATCAATTATATAACTAATACACGTATCAATATTATATTTTGGGACTCCAAATATAAATTCTGGCACTATAAAAAATGTATAGTGATTATTATCTTTTACACGAGAGGCAGTTTTTATCTTAATATGAACACGTCCAAGAATTTTATTATAGATTGTTAATCTATGGCTATCAATTTCACGTTTTCTATCATAAAGTTCATCTAAACTAATTTTATGATTGGTATTATTTTCATTAGTATGATTATAGTTTTTTGGAGTGAAAAAATGATCCATTTATATCTTTATAAATTTAATATAAAAAAATATTATATTTACTAATTATACACGATTTAATATTAAAAATAAATTTTATACTAGTATATTAAAAACTTATTATGGATGATATATCAAATAACATAATTAAAGAAGAAAAAAATACTACACTAGGTAGACATAGTGATCCAAAAGCAGATAATAATACTAATAGTAATCCAAAGACAGATATAAATATATCTAAAATAAAACATATTGTTTTATCTGGTGGGGCTTATCTGGGTTTATATGAATTAGGTTCTTTAAGATATTTACAATGTCAAGAATATTATAGTTATGATAATATTTTATCTATTCATGGGACGTCTATTGGTGGACTAATAGCATGTATAATGTGTATTGAGTCAAATATGGATGATATTTGTAAATATTTTATAGAGAGACCGTGGAATAATTTAATACAAATGTCTCCATCAATGTTATTTGATGTTATACCAAAAAAGGGTTTAATTGGGAGAGAAATTTTCCAGATGGTATTAGAACCAATTCTAAAAAATAATGGATTTTCATCAAATATAACCTTACTTGAATTATACGAAAAAACAAATAAAGAGTTGTATATGTATTCAGTATCATTAAATGAATTCCAAGAAAGACAAATATCATATAAAACGCACCCTGAACTAGATATTATAACTGCTGTTCATATGACTTGTGCATTACCTTATTTAGTCCAACCAGTATGGTATAAAGATGATTATTATATTGATGGAGGATTAATGAATAATTACCCTATAAATAAATGTTTTGAAATGGAGAATTCAGACAATGACAATATTCTCTCCATAGCATTTGATTTTAAACATAGCACTAAAAAGATAACTCAAGACGCAAATATATTTGAATATGGATATATTCTATATAAAAAATTAGCAAAGAATATAAAACAACGGGTAGAGTGTAAAGATATTATAAAAAATCAGATTATAATACCTTGTAAAGAGATGAATTTAAATGATGGATATAAAGCGCTAAATAACCAAGTTGTGAGAAATGAAATGATTGAACAAGGAGAGAATTATGCCAGAATATTTATGATTTATAATAACAATAAATAATTGTCATTTATTTTTTCAATTTGTGGGATTTATTTTTATGTGTCTTATTATGTTTCTTTGGTTTATGTTTCTTTGGTTTATGTTTCTTTGGTTTATGTGTCTTATTATGTGTCTTTGGTTTATTTCTCTTCCCTCCTGTCTGATCACCCTGAACACTATCAGATGCATAATCTTGTTTAATGTTTAATACCCGAACCTGTTCTGGGGTTAATAATGCGGTTTTTTCTTTTATTTTAGATTCTATAGCAGTAATAGTATTTTCCATAGCTTCCTTAATTGGGAGTTTATCGATGCTTAATTTGTCATCAGTTGGAACTACCATCAGGGATAAAGTCATATTAGATATTTTTTCTAGTGTTTTAATATCCATTGTTCCATAATTATTTAATTTTTTTAATAAGTGTTTTAATTTTATTAAAGAATGCATATTATTATCTGAAGTCCCTGCTGCAATTTCAGCATCCACTGCTAATTCAGTTGTTTTTTTACGAGCCATTAATTTACCTGTATCGTATGTGGTTTTTATAGCAACACCAGGCTTTAATGAACCACTTTTGGTTGCTTTATCTACTTCTCCTTTAATCCCGGGTTGTACTTGAGAACCAATATCTTTTACTGCTTTTGTTGCTTGGGTGCCAATAACACTTGCTGCTTGTCTCGCATTGTTTAAAAAATTCATTACTAGATTATTTATATTATATATAGAGATAAAATTATTATAAAGAAGTGTTTAAGAATTCATTCAATGTTTCATAATTAGGTTTGGCATCGTATTCTATTACTTTTCCATTAGTAACTAATTTTATTGTTGGATATGCCTCTACTTTATATTGCTCGGGTGTTTTCTCGTCTTTTTCGCAATCAATCTCTCTAAAGTAAATAGTAGTTCCATTGATGGATTTATTTTCATATTCACTCTTTAATTTTTCCCATTCAGGTTTGGCTTTTTTACAGTAAGGACACCAATTAGTATAAAAATAAAATAATTCTGCTTCATTATCGGGTTGTTGAACTAGTTCTTTGTTTTCTACATATGTTGGGTTTATTCTATTCCGGATATAATATATATATACATATACTGCTAAACCAATAAATAATAATGTTAAAAATAAAATAAGCATTATATTTCTATTCTGTGGTATAGTTTTAATGGCGTTTTTTATACCTTCTAACATATTCTATATACTAAATATAAATATTATTATAAATATTTATACGAATAATTATATTTATGCGTATTAATTACTAAATATAAATAATTTAAAAGGACGACAACGAATATTATATAATATAATAAATTGATTAATGTACGTAATTAATTACAAAGGTAATATTGTTGAAATCCCAATAATTGCAAATAAAAATGATAAATCATATTATTCTTATCTGTGGGAAAGTAAATATAATATCAAGATTAAAAATAAAGATGAATTTGAAAATAATGAACTAATAGATTCTTATTTGAAGCGAATAAATAAAGGTGTTAAATAATTATATTAATTTCCATTTGTTAATATATTGAACCCTAAACCTAGTTATTTTGAAAAAATATAAATGTTATCCAAATACTTATAACCATATTTTTATTATTGATATAAATATGGTTTTAGAAAGTATATAGGTTGTATTGGGTATTAGGTATTGAGTATTGACTATATTATGTATTGTGTCTATGTGTAAATTATATATATTATAAATTATAATTTGATGTTTGAAGAACGTAAACAAAAATAATATTATTGAATTATCTTACATTTACATTTAGAGTCCATTTGAAAAGTTTTACATTTTGTTTCTTGTGGAACAATTTTAATAATACATTTGGATTTTTTTCCATATAATGGGTTCGTGCAGCCATTTTCTTTCTTAATACTTTTCTTTTTACCATTAATTTTTTCTTTATTTTTTATATTAGTTATTGTTTCCTTTGAACATCTTGACCTGAAATGTTCATATCTATTCCGCACGTCATCATAAGTTAAACCTGATTTTTTCCCCAACATAGTATTTATATGTTCATGTAATTCGTATATATATAGAGAGAATGAACCCCTATTTTTCATTCGATCGTTTGTTAGAGGTAAATGTTTTAGGTTCTTAGAGAGATTTATACGGCAATAACCACATGGTAATACATACTGTAATTGTAGAATAAAATCCTTGTAATTTCTAATATCTTGTTTTGTTGGTTTAACTGGATAATTAAAGGACATTATATGCAAATAATGCCATAAACTAGGTCCCCATACACTAGTTAGCATACCATCACCGCTATTATAATCAGCGTCTTTAAATGGTGTATTAGTATTATTTTTATTCCGTTTTCTAGTAACTGGGTTATTATTTATATTCTTACTTTTAGCCCTAATATTGCGTAGTGTTTTTCTATGAACTCTCTCTTTTTTTCTCTCTATTTTACCATTCATTGATAATATATCGCTTATTAAATAGAGAGAAAATATCCCATACCTAACTTTTTAATTAAATACCAAATTGACTAAAGTCGGTTAGTATAGGTCTAGGCATACTATTATCATTAGGTCTGTATGTTGGAACACGCTTACATTCAAAAGATGGTTCTGGGCAACGCCCACAAGGGGGGCAAGGTTGACATTTTGCCTCTTTATCAGGACATACTGAGATATCAGGACATTTAGGACAAACGGGTGGGACAATCTTGCTCTTCAATATGTACATGTGTTCTTCGCCTTGTGGTATATCTGTTCTTGAAATACCAACGGGCAACCCATCCGGACTATTATTAGAATCACTAACATCATTATTTTCAAAGTATTCTTTAAAACCATATCCTAAATTATTCAATAACAAAACAGCAAGCATAATAAATACTACGTGATATGTTTTTATAGTTTTTGGGATCCGTAGAGAATTTAAATATTTTAATACCATCCTTCTTATAATTAATGATTATAAAAAAATATAAGTAAAAATAATAATGAAATACAGTAAAAGCATGGATAATATTAATAATGTAAAAAATACTTCAAATATGGGCGGTATTACTGGAAAGAAAGATATTAATGCACAGAAATCTATAAATGCTAAATGGTCAAAAGAACACGAATATTTATTAATTAGTTGGGCTGAAAAGGCATCTGGATACGCGTGGATGCACAATAAAAGTGTAAGTCTAAATAAAAAATACAATCTATATATTTCTATCCCAGCATGTATATTTGGATATGTTGCTGGAACAACAACATTATTAATACAGACAGAGACATTATTGATGCGGGGATTTATAGGAGTAACCGGTATATTGGCAGGAATATTATCAAATTTTCAACAAATGTTTACATTTAAAGAACTTGGTGAGCAACATAGAATATCGTGCTTGCGTTTCCTTGCTTTTTTCCGTGATATAAGTAGTGAATTAAGCATTTCAACAGAAGACAGAACAAACCCCATAGACTACATAACAATGAAACGGATGGAGATGGATATTATGTTAGAACAAAGCCCTACTATCCCAGATTATATAATCAGGTTATTTAACGAAAAAACACGGCACATTGGTAAAACATTCCATAAACCAGAAGTAGCAAATATTCTTCAAACTATTTTACCATTTGGTAGTTTAAATAGAATGATACATAGTGTTAATGATACCGATTATGATGACTTGATAAACGCTAATATGGATAAATATAGCCATAAAAATAATAGTTCAACTTATCTAAAAGGGAAAAAATCAAAAGGATTGTCCCCAAATATACTATATAATGACGAAAATAAAATGAAGAAATATCAAAATTTATATTTATTAGATATATATTTTACATTATGGAAAAATGTGAGAGATAAAAAAAATGTATATGAAGATCTTACATATTCTAAATCAACCGGGATTATAACCCCTACCGATAATTCAAAAGATATTATAGATGATATAATAAATAGGGAAATTCAGGATACATATGATGAACAGTTAAAGATTGAAGTCGCCAATTCTCAAATAGATAAATCAGAAGTAATGAGTAAAACGAGTAGACAAAGTAATTTTAGTAAATTCCGTAATTCGAGAGAACAACCTATACCTATAGGATATGTATCAGATGAGAGTGATAATGAATCCGGGAATGATATAGATGAAGAAGATAATAAGTCCAGTATAGATAAAATCAGTGATAAAATTAATGTTATTAGAAATAATATACATTTTTTTACAAATAATGAACATGGATTTAATTTTACTAGAAATATAAAGATCTAACAAATGTTATCTTATGTTTAATAATTTAAACATAAAGATTTAATATACATAAAATACGAATGAAAATTAAATTTTTGGAAAAAGATAAACAATTAGTTGTTTCACAATTACAATTAAGGAATTATTATGAATTAATTGATACTCAATTAATGGAAATTTTTCTCCCATACATAAAGGATTATGATATCATAGAAAATACAAATGAGAAATGTATTTGTATAATAGGGGTTGAACACTTACAGACAATAGTAAACTAAATTTGAAAGATAAAAATGTATTTATTTCAGTTGAAAATTTATCTGTGGGTAGAAAACATTATGATTTTTTTAATAAATATGGTCGGGATAACCCAAAAGTTCATTTATATTTTTTTAATGATATATCACATCCAAATATTGACAAAAAATATATTCCAAATGTTTATATGCGAATAAAATATTTCAATAAGATATACAATGATTATAATTCAGTAAGAGAAAGTATAAAATTTAAAGATAAACAATTTTGCTTATTTACATCAAGGAATTTATTAAATTCAAATAAAAAATATATAATTAATGCTATATCAAAAATCGGTAATATTGATTTTTTGGATAAATATGAGGATACATTAAGGGATAAAACATGTTATAATGATATTGAATTATTAAGAATATACAATAGATATAAATTTATTATTTGTTTTGAGAATTCTAAAACACCCGGTTATGTAACAGAAAAATATTCAATGTATTCCTATCAGGGTCAATACCAATATATGATGGAGCTCCAAATATAAACGAATATATCCATAGTTGTTCGATGATACAACTAGATGAAAAAACTATTCCAAAAATTGAGTTATTAAATAATAATGAAAAGCTTTACAACATTATTCTTAATAATGAAAAAACAAAATATTTAGATTTTACATTAATTGAAAAAATGATTAATTCATTGTCAAACTAATTAATTAATGAAAGGATAAACGTTTATATTAATACAACTATATGATATTTAAAGTAAAGATATACTATTTACATATATAATATATAATATATCTAATAATTCTATATTAAAGTTAAGTAATTATTTCATAATAATGATAGTTTTCGAAAACTCAATTGAATACATAGAAAAGCCTATATTAGATAATCATGATATTGTATTAATTTCACAGTTTTTTATTCATAATAACAATGAGAGAAATAATGAAATAAAAAAATGTTTAAGACTTAATGCTACAAATCAATATATAAATAAAATCTATTTACTCAATGAAAAAATCTATGATAATACGGAACTAGGTATTGATAATAAAAAAATTGTTCAAGTAAATATAAATAAACGTCTTGAATATAAAGATGTTTTTAAATTTGTAGAAGAAGAAAGAATTAATGGGTATATAGTATTTTGTAATAGTGATATATTTATAAATGAAAGTATTAAAAAATTACATAAATCAATATTGGATAAAGAAAAAATATTCATTGCACTATTAAGATATGAATATAAAAAATCTTTAGCAGGAAATAAACATATAGGGACGATTTTTGGTCCAAGACCTGACAGTCAAGACACATGGATCTTTCATAGTAATTTCAATCTAGATAAAAACCAAATGGATATATTGAATTTCAATTTTGGTATGCCAGGGTGTGATAATAAAATAACATATTTAATGAAGATTTTTGGTTATAAATTATTGAACTGTCCAAATATAATAAAATCTTTTCATATTCATACGTCAGAGATACGGGATTATACGTCAAAAGACTTAATCCCAACCCCATATATTTGGTTAAATCAACTCCATTTTAAAACTTTAGATTCAAATATAGAGAAATTTAAGAAAGTATACTTTGAAAGTAATAAATTTGAAAAATATACATTTAACGATAATGATACTCTATCTAAGTATATAAGTAGTAAGTTTGAAAACAAAACAAATTTTATTATACCAAGAATAGCTGGCGTAGAGAATAATATAGCTTTAATTGGGAACAAATTAAAAAATAAACAATTGAAAATAGATAATATTAAAGATAACATATTGGGAGTGCTGAGAACAATGAAAAATAACGCAGGTATATTTTTAGAAAATAATATAGACATTATTGAATATAGTGATTTATATTTTGACGCATTTAATAATAGTGATCTCTTTAGTGAATGGGAAAAACACGGTGATGTCTATAAATATATTTCACAATCACATGATTATATCACAAACATATATCCAAAAAATAATATATGGGCGTTCACATTTGATATTTTTCATTATATCCATTCTAACCCGTGGACATTATCATTAAGAGGTAAAAAAATCCTTATTATATCTTCATTTGTGGATAGTTTTAAAGAAAAAGAAGATATTAGGGAAAATATTTATGGTATTGATTTATTTCCTGAGTGTGAGTTTGTTTACTTAAAACCACCACAAACTAATGGCACGAATAAAAGTAGAAATTTTTTACTTGAATTACAGGACTTTATACAATCAGTAAAAGAGACAAAAATGGAGACAAATTTTGATGTAGCATTAGTAAGTTGCGGAGGATATGGAAACTTAATATGTAATGAAATATTTAAAATGGGGTCATCTTCAATTTATATAGGTGGTGTATTACAAATGTATTTTGGTGTTTATGGTTCTAGATGGTTGAGAGAAAGAAAGGATGTGCTGAAATTATATTTAAATGAATACTGGAGTCGTCCAAAAGAACATGAGAAACCTGTTAATTATAAAAATATAGAAGGTTCATGTTATTGGTAATATTTATATTTATTACACATGTTTAATATTAATTACTAACAATATTTATCTAATATTATTTTCGGCACTAATTGTTCCTGTATTTTCTCTAATTTTTTATAACATTTCGTAATGGTTACTTCACTAATCTCGCTAATACCTCTTACATCTTTCTTAGAAATATTAAGTGAACACATTTGACCTACAAAATAGACAATTCCAGCAGCTACAGAGTGTGGTGTGTTTTCAGGTATAATATTATTCTTCTCTATCTTTACAGCTATAAATTGACACAGTTTAGTTAGTTCGCTATTAATATTTAATTTACTACAATATCTCTCAATGAATGAGATAGGTTTGGTTTGACATAATGAGGTTTTATCACTATGTACCATATCCTTTTCCATCTTATTTAAAATAGTTAATGCGTTCTTACAACCCTTAGTGGCACTTGTATGATCTAAATGAAATACCGCCGCTATCTCTTTTGCTGTTCGTGGGAAATTATTCACTCTACCCGATATATAAATAGAAGCAGCAATAATACCATCACGATTTAAAGCTCTGAATGTTTTCTCTTCTGATATTTTCTTATGATAAATAAGGGCATCGTCAATAATATATTTTGGAATACCCGAATTATTTGCCATTGTCTTAATCCTAAGGAATTCATCATATTGTGCTTTTTCTTTATATGGCATTGACTGCCATTCTGTATAACGGCGGATTTTCCGCATTTCATAAGATGATTTACCATTGCATATAATTTTACATCCATAAGATGATTCTTTTAACAATGGATTTATTGGCATTCCACAACGTGTTGGGTCACTTGCCTGATTATCATTCGCCCCATAATATCGCCATTCAGCAGAATCATCAATATAATCTTTATATATAACACCGCAATTACTATTTTCACATGTGTAAAATCCTTCTTCTGTAATCCGTAAACCTGATTCACACAAGTCACATGTTTCTCTCAATTTACACTGTAAATCAGTATTATATAAGCATTCTAATTTAGAATTGTTAATTTCATCATCATTATTTTCATCTTTCATACTATTAAACTTATTCCATAAATCTTTTGTTTTTTTCTTTGTATTCCCAATCTTATTTTTCTTTGTTTTTTGACTTGTTTGCTGTTGGGATATAATAGTTGTTGCCATTATTATATTTGATATTTTAATAATGTATGTAATGACTATAATGCCTATAATTAATAAGTTATTTCGTTTGTAAAGTATTTTTATTTAGTAAATAATATATCTACATATCTTTAATTCAATTTTTATATTGAATGATTTTATAATAAACAAATTTATATTTACATATATATAATGGGAAACACACAAAGTGGACTAAGTGGGCAAAGTCCTGGTAAAAAATCAAACACTGAAAATAAAACAAAAATTACACTACCTGGTATTATAGATACAATTGCAACTAAATTTATATTAACCCAAGATTTTGAGGATCTTTTAAAATTAGATGATATTGATTATTGTAATAAATTGGTTATATTGACATCTAAAATAATAGGTGATAGACTCAACAGTATAGAAATAGAGTATTTAAATCATAGAGTAAAAGAAGGTGTAGAGATAAATATGATGGATAAAGATAAAATAATGTATTTGAAGAAGGATAAATTAGGTAAATTAGATATCCAGAATTCAATCAAGAAGAAAAGGGTTTGTATTGGTATAGCAAAATTTTATATTAAAATCGCACATTTATTCGCGTCAATTGTTTCGGTTATGGCACCAGAATATGAAGTATCTTATCCAAATTCAACTAAATCAAGAATTCCATATATGAAGAAAAATTTATTATCAAAAGAAGAAAAAGAAAGAGCAAAATTGACAAAAAATGGTTTATGTTATCGTCGTATTCAATCAATTATAACTAAACAATTAGAAGATACAGATATGGAATTAAAAATGAATGTATGTGACCTAAATAAGATAAAAAAATCAAATACAGGTATTACATATAGTCCCACAACAGCAATAAAAACAACATCAACAATAATAAGTCCAGAGACAAAAGATATCACTAAACAAATCCCACAAATTTCTATATTTGGAGAACCAAAATCACTAGAAAAAACTAGTAATGAGGTATCTAATGCACAAACTGAAACAACTCCATTACCTACAATAAATCCAACCACAAAAATAAATAATCTAAATCCATTTATACAATATACTGGAACACCAGAGACACAACAACCCCAAGCGCAAATAAGAGAGACACAGTTCGAAACACAAAATATAATTGGGGGTAATATAGTTACCAGTATAGATGATACAAATAATCCAACAATGACACTTGTGGATGAACGGGGTATACCAGAATTGTATAAATTATATATGGATAAATTTGATTATAATACATCCAAGTTTGTGGGTATAACAGAAGAAACAATGAAACAATATAATGCGGATTTATTAAAATTTTATGTAGCTTTTACTGGGAATAAAGTTATGCCACCTGATATAACAAAATTCAGTGATATAAAATTAAAGGACTATCATAATAATCCTTCTTGTCAAAAAGAAACACTATTAAATAGGTCGTATAAACTAAAGAATAACAGCAAAACATATAAAAATTATGGAAAGCAATTATCAATTATGATGTCAAATATGAATTTTAAACACGATAAATTGATTGAGTTATTAAATGAAGTATTTGTATATAGAATAGACCCAATAACAAAAAATAAAGAGATTACATTACACCCAGGTCTAACATATCAAAGATTGGATTTATTAATTAAAAATGCGAGAGAAATAATAGTGGATTTATATGTGGGTTGTGAAATGGATTATGGGAGTTTGTTAGAGACATTCGAGACAGTAATAGAGGAGCAAATAAGGAATAATACAAATTCTAAGATATCCAATATTAAAAAAGAAGCTGACCAGATGTTATCAGAAATATAATGAAAATCATAGTTAAATTTATAATTAGATTTATAAACAGGAATATTTAAATAATAAAAAATAAAAATAAAAATTGATAATAAAAATTAGGTTAAATATAATAGACATTAATATATTATATTTAAGTGTTATGAAGCAAATCAGTAATCCACAAGAATTCCGTAAGAATATCATCATGAAAATTAACAACTTTGTTGAAAATGAAAAGAAATCCATTAATATTGAGAAATCTATTTATAATTACTCAATCAAGGAAGCTACACGTCGTAAAGTTGTCAAAAAATGGGATAATAAGAATTTTGTCACTATATATACAGATAAATTACGGATGATATTATTGAATATGAATAAGGAATCATATGTTGGAAATACTACATTCATAGAATGTGTAAAAAACGGGTCAATGACTTCTAAAGAAATTGGATTTCTAACCCATCAAGAAATATATCCGGATATATGGAAAGAATTATTAGAAGCCAAAACAAAACGTGATGCTAATAAATTTGAAGTTGATAAGCGAGGTGCAACAAGTGAATTTAAGTGTAGAAAATGCCATAAAAGTGAATGCACTTATTATCAACTACAAACACGGAGTGCTGATGAACCAATGACAACATTCGTAACTTGTTTCAATTGTGGTAATAATTGGAAGTGCTAAATTGAAATAGTTAAATAATCTAATAATCTAATAAGAAAAATACTATATATAAGAAAATATATTTTACTCAATAATTTTTCCAAATGTATTATCTAAATTCCCATTTGGTTTTAATTTAATAACTGCAAAATCATGGCTTCCATTTAAGTATGACGAACCGGCAACATAAATATTGCCTATATTATCAAGTTATAACGAATAACCATGATCGTCAGAGTTACTACCAAATCAATAATAACTTTACCACTTCTTAATATAGTCCTAATCCAATCCTCTGGTATAAACCTGATAAATTAAAAGCAAAGTCCCGATCCTCTAGTTCCTCTTTGTTTTATGGATGGAAAGTAAAATGTTATTTATATATTAGTCCATTAATGGCAAAATTACCTTGTTGATTAGGTCTATATAACATGTAAAAATTTGAATGCCTTTATCATCAATATTTATTGTGTTAGTAATGTTTCCTGTAGTATCTGAACTACTAACATTTTTTAAAATATTCTCTTCATCATTTACATCATTTTGTAATGTATTTGACATATGAGAAAATGACATGTTTCTTCTTGACACAAACGATTGTGATAACCCGTTAAATTTAATCCCATTTGATTTCTTTTTTTATGAGCTATATTGAACAATGACACTGAATTTCTAAAAAATGACATTTGTTTATAATAAATATTTATATTTATATTTATATTTAATAATCCACCATCTCTAAATCTTTCAAATACCAATATTCCTTTTTTCCACCTGGCAATGGTCTAACAACAATAAAAGGGATTGTTTTTGCATGTAATTCCATTTCAGCAATTAAATACCCTTCTACAATATTATCAGGAACAGTAATAAATGGTTGTGCTCCAGAATTCAACTGCTTTGTTCTCAATCCTAATATTCTTGTTTGTTCATATTTTGTCAATATTGGAATAGTTTTATGTATTGGATCAATAACGCTTCCATTTTTATCTTTTACAACGCTACATAACGCGGTGATTTCATCATAATTAGATTGAATAATTTCTGGGTGATGTTGTAGAATATGGTCTTTTTTAATATCATTATTAAATTTTATAATATATTCATCATCACTTTCGCTATCTTCATCTTCACTTTCATCTTCACTTGTATCTTGTTTATCAAGTCCAATACCAGTAATAACATCTACCTTATTAATAGGAGTATTTGATTTTTTTATTTCTTCCATATCATCTTCATCTCTATCTTCATCGCTTTCATCATTTACTTTTTCTTCCTCATCATCATCACCTTGGTCAATACTGTCATTATCATCTTCATTATCACTATCATCTGTTTCTTCCCCTTCTTCTTTTTCTTCCCCCTCTTTTTCTTCTTTCTCCTCTTCTTGATATTCTTCTTCACTTAATACGCTACTTTTTTCAAAATCATCTAATTCAGGTAGGTCATCAATTTTTAATGAAATATTCTCGTTAGTATTCATATTATATTCTATATTATATATTAATCTAATAATATTATCATATAATATATTTATTCAATTTTTATTTATATATTTCATATTTCTATCCCAAACAACTATATACATATAAATTTATATTTCTAAAATTTACTTATTGTCTAAAACCCATACCTTATCACACGAACCACATAAATAAATGTATTTCATATTATCATTGTCATATCGCAAATAAATAATATCCTTTTCTATCTTTCCACCACCATCAATTTCTCTATTCGTAACACAATCATTATTTGGACAATCAATATTATCAACACGTGGGAGTGTTGGGTCAAGTTTTGTATATTGATTAATCATATGTTGATATTGCTGAGATTTCTTTTTAATATTAGTTTTCGAAACAATAACACTATTATTAGTTATAGTATTATCAATATTCCCGCATTTTTTACAGTGATATTCAAGACGTTGGTTCTCGCCTTCAACTAATCCAACATAATACATATTGCCACATTTATCACAGAAATGCATATTAATTATATATAATAATATCTTTTTATTTAGATTTTATTATAATCAATTTTATTTGAATTTATTTAAATCCATTGTTAATAGATATTATTCAATACTATTATAATATTTTTCAAAATCTTCGTATAATTTCTCATATTTGATTATGGTCTTGAAATTATATATACCTATATTGATACACCTGACATGAGGATATTTATCTCTTAATTTACCTAAATGACCCATAATTCTATATTTGTTATTCTTCATATAATTATCAATAATCTCTCTAAACTTATCACCTACATCAGGCGAAATAATTCTGTTTAATACTCCTAATAATGATGTCTTATAATTAGTATATGTTATTACATCAATATAATTTTTTACATCAGGATGACCCATCTTAATACCTGGTTCATTTAATAGTGGGTTGTCATTCAATACAGCACCTGTTATCGTAAGGAGGATACTGCGTATACTTTGACAAGAACTCCAACTTTCCCCGCTCCACGTATTTAATATCGATAAACATACTTTACCTTTCGCAACATATAGATTTGGATTAAACCTCGTTGTGCCATTATTTGTGCGGTATGTTAATAATGGAGGGCTATATGGGTAATTTGTTGGAAAATCAAACTCAAATAAATAAAATCCATTTTTATATGGTGTTCCCTTGGGTCCAATAATCATTGCATAGCCTTTTAACATATTAAAATCATCATGAACGTAATAAATACCTTGTTCATCTAATGGGTTTTTATATATATCTTTTATATCTGATATAAGTCGTTTTTTAGTATCAGTTGAAATAATACTTGAATCTGCCATTGTTATTTATATCATATAAATATATGTATATCTTTAATACATATTAATTATAATATACTGCCTGGAAATATTGCTATATATATAGTGCTATTATTTGCCTCCCTTTGTAAAATGAATAACATAAATATGGGCTTATTTTCATTATTTCATTATTTCAGGAATTCCAGGATCCATACAAATTCATTTCCCCACAATTTTATATAAAAAATTGATGTAAATAATTCTTCTCTATCTATAATAATCAAGCAACTATGGCAGAGATTTACAAGAGTTTCAATGACTTCCTTATTAAACATAGGACAACCGATAAAGAAAATATAACCCATACTCGTATTGGTAATGGTGATAATATCTTGCCTGGTAAATATTGTATTCCTGACGATAAATTAGACATATTTTATAAACTATATCATCGTCATGTGTTTGTCCAAGAAAAAAGCGAATACCTTACTGAAAAGCAGAATAAAACTAACAATCCTATATTGATTGACTTAGATTTTCGTTATGACCCAAGTGTTAAATACCGTCTACATAATGAAGAATACATTGAAGATTTGGCAGTATTATATATTGAAATCATTGCGAAACATATATACAATATTGATTGCTCTATTCCAATACCGATTTATATTTTGGAAAAAGACGAACCAAATACTTCTAATAATGAAGTTACTAAAGACGGTATTCATATTGTTATTGGTATTGAAATGTCACACCCAGCCCAAGAATATCTTCGTAAGAAAATGTTAGAAAATATTGGTATTGTATTTGGGGATTTACCAATAACAAATGACTATTCTAGTGTATTGGATGAAGGGATTTCAAAAGGTCATACAAATTGGCAACTATATGGTTCAAGAAAACCAGCACACGAACCATATAAATTGACTAAGATGCTATATATTACACTAAAACAAGATGATAGTGATGATACTGACGATATCAATTGTGACATTGAAATTATTGATTTGAATGAAGAAGATAATGAGATTAAATATAATGATCTATATTTATTGAAAAATCTAACTGCAAGGAATAAAAATTTATTAAAATTCGAACTTCGTCCTGAATGTAAAGAATATCTAGATAATCATAAGAAACCGACAAAGACAACAAAGGCAAATAATAACAATGTAAAATTTATCCAACAAGGGTTTGCATTTGATGTTGCGGATATTACTAATATTGAAATTCTAGAAAAATTATTAGATGCGTTATGGGATGAAATTACTAAGGATGATTATCGTATTAAAGAAACACATGAATATCTAATGAGTTTACCATCAAAATATTGTGATGAATATCAGTCATGGCTACAGTGTGGTTGGGCATTACATAATACAGATTTCAGACTATTTATTTCGTGGATGTATTTCAGTGCTAAATCGGCTAAATTCTGTTTCGATGATATCCCAGGGTATTATGAATTTTGGAATAATATGAAGAATGAAGGATTTACAGGTTATTCTATTATGTATTGGTCTAAACTTGAGAACCCAAAAGAATATAAAAAGATCCGTGAAGAAACCGTTGGATATTACGTAGAGCAATGTGGAAAATCCGCGGCTGAATGGGATGTTGCCAATGTATTATTTAATATATTTAAGGATGAATACCGTTGTGCTGATATGTCTAATAAGATTTGGTATAGATACCAAAACAATAAATGGAAAAAGATTGACTGTGGAACTTCTCTAAGGTATAGTATCTCTCAGAAACTGTCACGCATCTTTGGAGAGAAAGCGGAAGAGTTATTTAACAAAACTTGTAATGTAGATGATCCCCAAAAACAGGAAAAATATCGTAAAATATCCTCAGTTTATGCTGATATTAGTACAGACTGTAAAAAAACCCATTATAAGCAGAATATCATGAAAGAAGCAGCAGAACATTTCTATAAATATGATGGTGAATTTTATTCAAAACTAGACACAAACCCAAATCTTCTATGTTGTAAAAATGGGGTTATTGATTTTGAAAATAAAGAATTCAGAGGAGGATTACCTGATGATTATGTATCATTATGTACAAATATTAATTATGTCCCAATAGATTTAAATAACGCAAATCATGTAAGAATTACAGGTGAAATTAATGATTTTATGGAACAACTATTCCCAGACAAAGCACTAAAAAAATACATGTGGGAACATTTGGCATCAGTATTAATTGGAAAAAATGTAAATCAGACATTCAATATTTATAATGGTAGTGGTAGCAATGGAAAATCTAAATTAGTAGACCTAATGTCTTGTATTTTGGGTGATTATAAAGGTATTGTTCCTATTACACTGGTAACATCGAGGCGCAATGGTGTTGGTTCTCTTTCTCCGGAAATCGCAGCATTGAAAGGTATCCGTTATGCGGTAATGAATGAACCCAGTAAAGGAGATGTATTGAATGATGGTGTCATGAAAGAATTAACAGGTGAAGACCCTATTAATGGACGGGCGCTATATTCACCTCCTGTCACGTTCATCCCTCAATTCTCTCTTGTAGTTACAACAAATACATTATTTGATATTAAAAGTAATGATGATGGGACATGGAGACGTATCCGATTATGTGATTTTGCATCAAAATTTGTAAAAGAACCATTTAAAGATAAACGGTTCCCAAAAGAACAATATCCATTCCAGTATTCGTTGAATCCAAAACTGAGTGAAAAGTTTGAAGAATGGAGAGAATTGTTCTTATCTATGTTAGTTGATACAGTATTTAAAACAAATGGCATTGTTACAGATTGTGAAAATGTCCTTAGTGCCAGCAATGATTATAGAAAAAATCAGGATTACTTTATGGAATTCAAAGAAGAGAGAATTGCCAAGAGTGATTCAAAAGATAGTAAAATCAGGAAAACACAAGTGTATAAAATTTTCCAAGAATGGTATAAAGAAACATATGGGAAACAAGTTCCAAAGGGTAAAGAATTATTTGAATATCTTGATAAAACTATTGGAAAATATAAGAATGGGTGGGTTGGTTATGAAATAACATTTGATGATATTGTGGATGTAGAAGATGATGATGATGAAGATCATTAATAATATATTCACCTTAAATTATATATATTATATACATTGTCTTAATAATAGTAATAACTACAAATAAAAATAATATTTTTTATTAATATAAAATTGATACTTATTTAATTAAATTGTCATATTAATAACATAAACCTCAAGATTATTTCATTATAATATGAGTATAATTATTAATATACCAACAATATCTAGTATTTCTATTGGGACTAATCTAGAAAGTCATAGTTTAACCTGTTTATGTAAAGATAAAACACTTATAGAACTACATAATAAATTATATGGATTTAATATTAAACATAATATATGCAATATTAAAACTTATAACAGTGTTAAAATAGTATTATATCAGTGCAATGAATGTAAAACAGACACAAATGATAAAATATGTAGCATTATAAATCGTGACGGTATATGTAAAGGATGCGTAAAAGATAAAACAATAAATAATGATAATATAATATCTAATAAAATAATAGATATTATACAGAACCAGGATATACTATTGTCACAAGATGATCTAAGACAAATTGTATTTAATATTATTAGTTGTAGTTTTAAAAATGGGGTAATTAGAGAGAAAGACATGAAGGACATGAAGGACATAAAAGGAAATATAGAAAAGATTGAAGAAAATGGTGTGAAAAAAGATAATAACGAAAACGTGATAAATGACACCCAATATAATAAAATAAGGTTATCTATATCTAATGAAGAGACAATTAAACGACCTTGTAATATAGTGGCGTTTATGGACACATTGGAGTATATTATATGCTATAATTGTAATATAAAAATCCCTAATATATATACTAATACTAATAGGATATGGAAAGAAAACGAATTATGTGACTGGTGTTGGATGGCTTACGAAGATGAAAGAGACAAATTATGGAATTATATTAATAATAAAAGTGGTAATTATTGTAATATATGCAATATCAAGAAAAAAGGGAAGGGTCATCGATTTAATTATGATCATATTAATGCCTTTGATAAAACAGATACGATTAGCAATATGATTTCAGTAGGGAGAGATATTAATAGTATAGAATATGAACTAGATAAATGCCAATTACTATGTCTACCTTGTCACCAAATAATTACTACTATAGAGAATAGATATCCATTTATTACCATTAAAAAACAATTATATAAATCATTAAAAGGAGAGAGCATTTCACAACAGGAATATGATATACAAATTAAAAAATGGTATATTATTTATGATGATATTATGAGTAAGATTTATACCAAACTTAGAAGTATTTTATATATTTGTGTAAAATAATAATATACACTAAATACTAAACATTGATGGAAACATAAATATAAATGATATATACATAATAAATGCCTTAAATCATTTTCTTAATAGAACGATATATATACATAATAAAATCTTTTATATTTAATACAATCCATTTTGTTGATAACACTGCTAATATAAATAATACAGGAGACCCAATTTTAAATAATCTAGAAGTATATTTTTTATAATAAATAGAGAGAAATATGAATATGATAAATATAACCCAAAAACTCTTTTTAACATACCAATTAACATTTTTATAAAAATCTATCCACTTAAAATCATAATATAATTTACGATTTGATATATTATTTTTATTCATAATTTGTTTATTTTTATTTTCTATTTTTTTATTTTCATCCTTATATTTATCAGATAAATCATACACATTTTCATAGTAAATATTTTGATCCCTAAACATATTTATATGATCATTAAGAACCTTATATTTATCCAAAAAATCTTTTTCGATTAATATCGCTTCTTTATTTGCTTGTAAAGAATATTTTTTTTCTTTTATTTTTTGATATGCCATACCACCATCTTTATATGTTATGAATTTTCTCTCCGCATCACTTAAATTTTTTGGGGCGTTATTAAGCGAAACTTCAGCATTTATAAATGATTTATATAATTCTTCTTCTTTCATATTTTTTTTACATTCATCATCACACCCAAATAAATGTTGATTTTCTTTTATATATTCCATCCCATCATTAATGCTATCAAATAATTCTTTTTGTTCTGGTGGGATTGAATTATTAAGATTTTTCATAATATCAGGGTTAACATCTTTAAATTGTGATAAATCCATTCCTATTAATTATATATAATATTATTAGGTAATATATAATTAACAATTTATAATTAAATGTTTAAAAGTTAAAATATTAAAATATTTGAATATCCAGGTTATATTATAGATGTTCTAGAATAAACCGGCGTTTGATGCAAAACTCTCAACTATTGGTTTCTCATCTGGCATTGCATTCCCAGAATTACTTATTGCGTTACTTGCACTATTCATCGCACTCTCAACATCAGAACCTGCCTGTGAAGCATCATTTATAATTTCTTTTTTAATGTTAGAAAATTGACTTGAAAACGATGCTGAACCCCTATTATATTCATCTTCAATAGCATCTCCTAACTTACCAAAAAATGCCTTATCGTGTTCTAAAACTGTTTCATATCCGTCCTGCATTTGTGCTTTATCCATACCAGCAAAATCATATTGATCAAAGTCCATATTATTACGTCTAAGCAAGTCTATAACTCTAATTATAATCATAACAGAACCAATTGTGAGTGTAGATATTATAATACTTGTTGTCACAATAGGAGGGACTGGGAACTGTTTGCTTATAATAGATGTTATTAATACTATAACAGAACATGCCGCTATTATTTTCATTACTCCTATATGTGCGTTGTATCGTTTACTTTCATATTCGCCTATTTCTACTAAACGGAGTTTATTACTCTTATTTGATTCCAATATACCCGTATTTTTTTTTAATGAATTTAATTCATTTTCAACCATACCAGTCATTGCTATTTGGTTTGCTAGTGAATTGCGTTCGCTATTTAATTCATTTTGTGTGCTAGAATATACATCTTTTAACTGATTGAATAGGTTAATACGTGTCTCGGTCAGTTGATTTATTTTACTAATAGCCTGTGTTTCAGCAGTAGAATCACCACCTTGATTATTAATTTTTTCTAAATTTTGAAACATATATTTCTCTATTTCTTGGAGTTTACGAATATTCTCTAATACATTTTGATGTTTCTCATTTAATAATGCTGGACGTTGTTGATTAAATTGCTCATTTGTCAAACTCATTATAATATATTATATATAGTGATTATTTTGTAATTTTAATTAATTATATTAATATTAATAAAAACTGTAATATTGATTGAAATGTCTTATTATCATATTGCTTTTATTTATCGTCTCATATGTCTAAATGCTATAAGCATTATTATTATTGTAAAAGAAATCCACATAATATATTGGTACATATTGCTTTTGGTGGTCATTGAATTATCGCTTACCATAACTTCAAGTGTATCTTTATTTTTATTTATTGTGTTATATTCTTTAAATAAATGTTCAAATGTCTGAATATGGGTATTTAATTCTTGTTGTTTGATATTATCCAGATTGCTGATATTATTCATCGACCCACGCAATAATGCTATTTTCGAATATATATTTTCAGATTGTTTTATTAGGTCATCATTTAATTTTACTAATTCCGCTTTTTTTTCAACATCAACGCTTCCTAAATTACAGAGAGAACCTGGGTGCATATCATCACTCAAATTAAAGCGATCCCATGTTAATTCATCTATATCAGTTATATTGTCACTACATGTTCCAGTTGTATTTGTCATATCATTATTTGGATAAGGATGAAGCATCCCGTTCATATCTACGTATCCTTTTTTACCCTTTTTACTGTTTTCTTTATTAACAATATCGTGTCCAAATACTTGTACTTCCCCTACGCTCAAATTATTATCGGCAATATCATCCGTATATTGGATTAATCTAATAAGATTACCTACCACATTAATATTCTCTATATAAAAATATATTTGTTTACTTGGATCAGCACTAGTTATCATTTTTTCAAATTTAACATTATTATAGCTCCTATCATAAATTCTAATCATTACTTTTTTAAATCTATACCTACAACAATCCAACCTATTTTGAATAGTTACTTTATTTATAAATTTTACTGCAGGTAGTGTTATTTCAAGCCATTGTTCAACACCTCTTCCTGTATGTGTGAACGTTTTTGGATTACCATCAATAGCATTGCTCGCAGGATAACTATTTTTTTTATCATAATAACTGGATTGTGCAGTTTTTGTCCCAGGGAGAGAACATAAATTCATAAGCGGTTCATCACTTGATATCCTTACATTTCTTCCTTCATATCCACAAGGTTCATATGGTTTCATTGGTTCTCCCATAGTTAATCCTAAAGATGGAATATTATCGCTTGAAACATTCTCAGTTGGAACATTACAAGATTTGTGTTTTTTACCTAATGATTTATCGTCGTATAATCTGGCAGCACCATAGTTGGTAACATAGTAGTTTTTACCTGAAGGAGTAATAATATTTTTATTTGTATATTGTAAATGTTGTGATTTTGTATATTTTAAAATATCTTCCATATAATCCTTATATTTAGATGAATAAGCACTTAATGATTGTTTAAATTTATCTTCTAATAATTTCAGTTCTGTTATTTCACTTTCTATTATTTTATTTAGTGGTTCATCATAATTAACGTCTGTTTTGGAATCCATAGTAGGCATTCCTTGGATACCTTCATTATTCTCTAAACCTTCTATTAAATTTAATCTTACCCTCATTTTTTTATTATCTTCGGTTTGTTTTGTTTTAAAATCGTTATAATTTTTCCCTTGTTGTAAATTCATTAATTTATTAAATGGGTCTATATTTATATATGATGGGGACGATTTTTCGAATGTAAGAGATTGTTTCAGATATTTTAACATTCTTGTTATACTTACTATTTTATTAGATTTATTTTTATTTTATTATGAATTTATATTTGTTATTTATTATTTTACTATATATATATATATTTTACCTGTTATTTATTATTTTACTATATATATATATATTTTACCTGTTATTTATTATTTTAATATTTGTCTTCTCTCAATTCAAAGATATTTCAAAATAATAGATTATTTTCTTAACTACTAACATGTTTAACTGCTACAGCACCTAATGTAATTGCTGCTATAGTCCATATCATATATTGATAATATGAAGATTTAATTAATAAATTATTATTATCACTTTCCGCCTTTAATGTTTCCTGTTGAGACCTCATTTTTTCGAAGTGCGTCCGTTGTTTTTGTAATTTCTGTATATGTTCCTTTAAAGTGTTCTGTGATTCTCCTACATTAGTATTAACACTACCGGTTTTACCTGAAAGTGAAACAATATGTTCATATATTTTTGTAGCGGTGTGTATTAGATCCCCATTTAATTTTTCTAATTGGTTTTTCATATCATCAAATCCTAATCCTACATTACAGTTTGCATTCATATCCATATCTTCAGCACTATCTAATAAATTATATACATCATTCGTAACTACAGTAGGATTTGCATTACAACCATTTTTTTTACCTGCTTCCCATATGGAATTGCTTGGAAACCATTTTTTTCGTCCTTCAGGTGTAATCCATGAATTTTTCAGTGGTCGCAATTGTGATATAACTTTTCCTTCTAAATTACATGGTTCACCTGCTTTTTTATCATTTCCAATTGTTAATTTATTAAATATATTAACAGTCTCATCGCCTGGGATGTTTGTAGGACACGAGGAGTGTTTATTATTCCATGCATCACTTGAATAACCTCTAGCTACACCATATTGATTTACAACATAATATTTATTGTTACTATCTTTTACATTCGTATTTGCGTATAACAAGGAGTCTTCTTTTAGAGTAGACAATTTTGATAAATATTCTTGATACACAGATGTATAAATTGTCAATTTATCATTAAATTCTTTTTCCAATGCGTTAATTTCTGAGTTATCCTGGGTATCACTATTGAAATAATTAATATTATCCATACCTTCTATGTTTCCTAAATTAGGACCTGTTGTTTCACCTATCAAGTTCAGTCGTTTCATCCCAACCAGTTCGTCATAATTATTACGGTTCTTATTAAAATGTCCACCTTGTCCCAATGATGAATTTAATATAGAATTGTCTTCTTCTGCGTTATAATAATTTACAGGTTCAAATAAACTCATATTATATTATATATATATAAATTTATAAATATCTAAATATCTAATCATAAATATCTAATCATAAATATCTAATCATAATTACAAAAATCAACACTCTACAATGAAATTAATGGATTAGTTTATATGTAACATTTTATTCAGAATATATATACTACCCGATAATAGTAGAATATTATATATTAAAATGTAATATTGCGTATTCAATCCTTGTCTAAATTCTTTAAATCTCGGGGTTCCTGATTGTGCGCTATTTAGGTTATCATTCAATTCTTTTTCACCTAAATCTTGGGCATATTTTTCACTTGCTATATCATTATTAATATCCTGTAGTTTACTTGATCTATCTTCTGTGATTTTTGAAATATTTGATTGTAATAAAAATAATTCATCAAAAATAATTTGTATTTGGTTAATATCATTTTGATACATTGATTTATATTCATTTATGTTTGGACTGGATTTATATAATGGGTAAGATTTTCTATATCGTGATAGCAATATTTCCATTTTGGATTTGAGTTCATCAGATTTTTCATCGTAAAATTTAGGTGTTTCTTTTATTGTTCCCATTTAGTCTCCCTTAAATTCTTAATATATAATCTTATATTTTTTAGATACAAATTCTATAATATAATGTATCAATTGCCGTTTTACTTGGACGAATGATCTCGCATATATCTCCTGGGCGCATCCCGATTGCCATAGCAACTGGATCAAAACGAGATATTAATGGAATTTGAATTTTCTTATCTTGGATATTATATTTTTCTAAGAAATCCTTCTGTTCAGCATGTTTCAAAATGCGGTGTTTTGGAACAAGAGCGTGGTTTAATATATTAAATTGCAGTCTCTCAATATTGAATATAGTAATAAATACATTATCATTAATATAAATTTGTTCCATGGTTTTAATAAGGGTATCATTTGGTTCGCTCTTTACAATGAAAATAAGTTGGTCTGTTTTATGATTCAGTAAGTTCTCGATATCAAATAAATCCGTAATTGTATTGTAAATATGTGTAGGCATAAGATTTTTTGCTAAATGATATTTTACATAGACCTTATTATTGTTATCTTCATTTGTAAGAAACATATCCAATTGTTTTTTAATTGACAAGTTATGGATTTCATTTATACCAAAATTATCATAATCAGCAATATTAAACCCTCTATGCTCTAATTGTTGCAGGATGTTTTTGCGTGATTTATATATCTTAGGCACTAAAGTACTACTAATTGTGTTAGTTTTAGATGACGATGACATTTATATAATTTATAATATTATATAAATTTTAAGTTAGAACTTCAATTTTTATTATATATTGAAAAATAAATACCCCAATACCACAATTATAGAAGCATTATGCTACTATCTTCTTAATCTCATCTTGTGTGGGTTTATTGTCTATTCCTTCTTCTATAATAGGGGGTTGATTGTCTCCAGTATTAACACCTAATATATCAGTCAATATATTTATATTACCTAATTTTTTCAATGTATCTGTTATTTCGCTTATTGTGCTTTTATTTTCTTTTTTTACGCCTTCGGCTATGTTCCCAATACCATCTTCACTAACAAATGGTGCTTTTGAAACTATAGTTTTATTGTCATATCCAGGGGTTGGTTGTATAATTGGCACTCTGGTTATACTACTACGAGGACTATTAATGTTAATTGATTGCGTTCTATCTTGTCTTTCTTCTCTTTCTTCTCCTAGTCCTATATTCATTGTGGATACATTTGATGAAACAGAAACAGGTGATTTTTGTGAGTTAGAACTCTCATTTGTAACCCGACTACTCATATCACTTTCGCTTATCCCTGTTAATTGTCTTTTCTCAGGTAATTCATCTGCTTCTTTCTTGAATTGGTCAAGTTGTTCTTGGGTATAAAATGAACTATAAGAAGGTGATGAAACACGAAATTCGGGTGTTACAACTATATCTTTTCCATCAGGGGATGGTATTTGTTCGCCAATATTTAGTGATTTTGTAGGTTCCTGTAATTTACTATTTGTTATACTTGTTTCTTCACTTATCCCTGTTAATAGTCTTTTCTCGTCCAATTCATTTGCTTCTTTCTTGAATTGGTCAAGTTGATCCTGGGTATAAAATGAACTGTAAGAAGGCGATGAAACACGAAATTCGGGTGTTACAACGATATCTTTTCCATCAGGGGATGGTTTCGTTAAACTGTCACGACCTCTATTAATAGCATCTTCATTCATGAATGGGGTAAAATTAAAGTTATCATAAGAAGTTAAACCTGTGTTTTGTTGGTTCATTGTTTGTCCCATTATACTCCCTGGTTGTGTCTGTCCTTGGTAATATGTTCCAAATTCAGAAAAGTCTTCAATTGGCTTTTCTCTTCTCATTTTAGATGGTCTTTTAATTCCGGTTTTATCTCCTCTTTCTAACCCTGTTTTTTGTTCCAATACTTTATAATTTTCTACTATTTCACTATAACTATTAAAACCGGTATTTATCTCTAATTGTTTCTCGTCATATGTTAGATTTGTTAATTGTTCTACATTATCTTCGGTAATTATTCTCATTTGGATATTCATTGTTTGTAATTCTTGCATTAATAATTTGAATGAATAAGGAACTCTCACAATACTAAACTCACGACCATATTTACTAATATTTTCTATATTCATTGTCCCGTCAAAATTCCCTTTAAATTGTATAGGTCCATCAGCCATGGGACTTAAGAATAAATTCTTACTTTCATTATATATTGCAATTGTCCCGGTTTTATTGCATATAGCCATATAATAATCATCTCCTCTTACGAGCATAGACTCCTGTAAGAAATTAGTTATACCGTGAGCTATAAGCCCATCACGTTCCATTTCACCAATTCTTAACCCTCCATCATTAGCCCTACCAGACACGGTTTGTCTAGTTAATTCTGTTCGTGGTCCTCTTGCTCTGTAATTAATTTTATCTTTAACCATATGCTTCAATCTCAAATAATATGTAGGTCCAATAAATATATCACTTTCTAATTGTTCCCCTGTCATACCATTATACAATATTTCTGTTCCACTCGAATGGAACCCTCGCTCTGTTAATATATTTCCAAATAGTTTATGTTTTGGACCTTTGTTAAGAAATGCTGTGCAATCACCATAACCACCTTGTAATACACATGCTTTACCCATTAAACTCTCGACTAATTGACCTATTGTCATTCTACTAGGCAACGCGTGAGGATTTACAATAATGTCTGGTTTTATTCCACTAGATGTAAAAGGCATATCTTCTTCTGGTATTACGATCCCAACGGTTCCCTTTTGTCCGGCTCTACTACAAAATTTATCCCCAATATCTGGCATTCTCTCTTCACGAATACGTACTTTGGTCAATCTCTTACCTTCTTCATTTTCTGTCATAAATGACTTATCCACGAATCCTAACTGTCCTTTTTTTGGTTTAACTGAATCATCCGTGAAAATATCATTTCCTGTTGTTGTCATTTTTCCGATAACTACAATTTTATCATTCATTTGTGTATTCTCTTTTATTAATCCATTTTTATCTAAATAATTATAGTCATAACCTGCTGATTTTCCCATTACATTATTATTATTTATATCAGCAAACCGAGTATTTTTTATTGATCCACCTATATTATCACTTTCTTCAAACGCTTCATACATATTAAAATATGTTGTCCGGAATAATCCACGATTTATGGAGCCTCCATTGAATATAAGAGCATCCTCAACATTATAGCCATTGTAGCACATAATAGCCACGATCACGTTCTCTCCGTATGGATGTTGTTCTTTAGTGACATAATCTAAATACCGTGATTTTACAATAGGTATTTGTGGATAATTCAATATGATACCCATCTTATCAATCCTGTTTTGATAATTAGTATGATATATGGAAACACCTTGTTTGCTCTGTCCACAAGAATATAAATCACGTGGTAACTGATTATTCTCTGGGAATATTACCATATTTCCCATTATTCCTAATACTAGGGATGGATGTATTTCACAATGTGTAGTGTATTTATTGCTAATCTTATGCTCCATGCTGATTAATGTTCCTTCGCTTTCACTAGTGTCTAGATATTCTATTATAGAAGCATTATCCAATAAGAATTGTCGGATTTTCTCTCTATTTGCACCATCATTTGACATATCTCCTTCTCCTGTATTAATAGATAGCCCATTTTCAGTATTATATAATTCCACTGCCGAATACAATTTACATTTATCCATATCATAGTTTTCTATTTTCTCACCAAAACCAGATACTAATGTTTCCCAATTATATGAAATTGGATTATCTTGTATTTCCCTGAATTTATCACTTTCTATATAACTAACATTATTATTCATGGTATATAAAATTGGTCTACATAATCTACCACTATCTGTATATATAAGGATTTCATTTCTCTCAATAATCCATTGTATTGAATTATATACAGGAATAATACCGTTTCTTCTCTCTAATCTATATTGTTCTATTAAGTCAATGGGTTCTTCCACACATCCAACCCAATTCCCATTTACGAATAACTTAGTGTAATTCCCTAATTGTATAGGCAATAATTCTTCGATGACTTTTAATTTATGATTTTTGAGCCATTGTAATGTTGGAGTTATGGAACACCCTGATGTTATATGTGTAGTAATAGCAAGATGCTTATGAAGTCCAATATTGGCACCATCAGGAGTTTCTACTGGACAAATAACTCCCCATTGTGTGCTGTGTAGTAATCGAGGACCAACGACTTTAGCACTACTATCCAATGGTAAATTTAGTTTCCTTAGATGAGATAGAAATGAGAAATATGATAACCTATTTAATGTCTGTATTACTCCAGGGCGTTTTGTATGTGCCTCAGCACCCCAATTTCCTTTAAATCCTTTTCTAATCCCTTCTTCAACAATACGAGTATTAAAATATTCATAATAATTATCTTCTATTAATGAAACAAAATTATTCTGGTAAATCCCTATATTATAGTAATATTTGCTATCTATTTTAACGAAAATATCCTTTAGTTGCATCTTATAATATTCAAGGAATAATTCATACATTAATTCACCCGACAACTCTACGCGTTTATATTTGAAATTATCCCTGTCTGTTGGTTTATCGGCATTTATATACACAGCCAATAGACGTTTTACCATATATCCAATATAGAAGGCTTTCTGTTTAAAGTTTAGATCTCCTACATTCGGTAATAGATAATCCATTAAAATGTGAAGTGTCGCAGGAATGGTTTTCATCTTAGTTAAAGATGATATATATTGCAGTGCTGTTTCTTGTGTGTATATAGGTCCCGCATCATAAATAGAAGGTATAAATAAATCAATATAATCTTCATTTTTCTCCATATCTAATAAACATGTCTCAATAATTGATTTATCGGAAATAATACCTAACGCCCTCATTAATATAAATAATGGCACTGGTTTCCTAACATTTGGGACATTCACCACAATTTGACCGTTTTTTAAACTGGGCATGGGTGCTACAATTCTTACAGACAATGTCCGGATAGGTTTTGATGGATCTTCTGATGCTGTCCGTATTTCTGCTGCGTGACTATATATATCATTCACTTTGTCCTTTATATTTAACATATTATTCGCTATTTTTTCTTGGGATACAATTACCTTCTCTTTTCCATCAACTATAAAATATCCACCGGGATCATTTTTACATTCTCCTAAGTTGAACCGTGTAATAGGTGGCATATCTTGCATAATACACATATCACTATAAATCATTATTGGAAAACGTCCTAAATATTGTTTTTCTATCGTAATCTCTCTCTCTTCCATAATACCATTCTCTCCAATCATATTAAATACTACATCAATATCGTAGTGTATAGAAAATGAATAACTCATATTTCGTAATCTAGCCTCATTTGGATACATATAATGTTTCTTTTCATCTTCATCATATATCACAGGTTTGCCATAATATATTTTTTTACCGTCTTTTCCACCTAAATATAATTTGCATTGGAGTGTGAATTCTTTAGTTTTAGGGTCTTGTTCTTTCATAATCTTAACGGGGTTATTCTCTCTAAATATGCGTGGGATGCCATTATGTATAAAGTCATTATATGAATCTAAATGATGCTTTGATATAAAGTCAGGATTATCTTGAAAATATTTATCGATTATACCCCAAGTTATTTTTTCACTTTCATTCATTCTATAATATATAACAATAGCATTTTTTTATTTTGTTATATAAAAATATATATATTGTAGATTATTTAATTTTAATTTTTTCTCATTATTGTATATAATAATGGATATATCTAAACTAATGAATTACAAAGAAAGTAAGGGGTTATTCAATAAATTATGTAAGCCCTCGCAATTATATTTTATTATGTCGGCGGTTGCAATAATGGCAATTATCATACAAAATATATATGAACCAAATGAGAATATTTTTTGTTTAGGAATACATAAATGTAATACTAGTTATATGAAATGGCTATTATTTATCCCACAAATTATATATATACTAGTTTGGACGATTATATTGAACAGTCTTTGCAAGACAGGATATACTGAGCTGTCATGGTTAATCGTATTGTTCCCATTTATTTTATTCTTCATCATAATGGGTATATTTATGTTATCTAGTATTAGAATATAGGATATAAAATATAGATATATTCTGTATAATTAAAATAAAAATTGAATAATTAAATAAAGAGTTAAAAATAATAACCTTAAATAATATATAAGAATTATGATTATCCCTATTAAATGTTTTACATGTGGAAAAGTATTAGCTGATAAATACCAGTATTATATTACTAAAGTAAGAGAGACAAAATTGTCTCAGGGTATGAATATTGAAAAAGTTGTTTATTTAACAGAAGAAAATGTAAAAAAAACACCAGAGGGCGTTGTATTGGATAATTTAGGGATAACACGAATGTGTTGTAGGAGACATATGATGACACACGTTGATATTGAATAAATATTCTATCTATATACTAAATAATATTTGTAATAATATAGTAAATATAAAAACATAAAAACATAAAAATGTATTATATTTTTATGTTTATCTTGGCTTTATCTTTATAACCAACCTTTATAAACAATCTTTTTTATATCTATTTTGGCTTTATCTTTATAACCAACCTTTTAAACAATCTTTTTAAACAATCTTTATAATCAACCTTTATAAACAATCTTTTTAAACAATCTTTTTGATATCTATTTTGGCTTTATCTTTATAACCAACCTTTATAAACAATCTTTTTAATCTCTATTTTGGCTATACCTTTTTTTAAAAGGTATATATATATGAACCCAAATCAGGATTTTATAGGGTCTTCGATAGAATTCATAATGAAACATTTTTTAGATATTATATTAGTATCACTTGGGTTAATAGTAGGTCTCATAATCATAACATTAAATGATATTGAACTTTTTCCTATTATAGAAAAGACTAAAATAACAGAAAAGGTATTTATATATGAATCATTTGACAATTTAGAAGAAACAAATAGAGAGAAACCTGAAAGTATTTTAAAGCCATCACACGAGAGTATTTGTGATAATACACTTGGTGAATCACATAAAACAGAAATTTTATGTTCTAAGATGAGTAAATCCAAGTGTTCTTATTTGCCATGTTGTGTATTAGCGTCATTTGATGGAAAAGAAGAATGTGTCAGTGGAAATGCAAGTGGTCCAACATATCATAATGATGATAAAGGTAATATAAGAAATGTTGATTATTACTATTATCAGAATAAAAAATTTAAAAAGAGATAAAGATAAGACAATATATTACATTATTATGGTATATAGATTTATTAAATCAAATATTCATAAGGTTATACCTTTGAACCCTATTAATTTCATAAGTTATAAAGTATCTAAATATTTTGAACCACCTAAATTAAATATAATTATTGATGGTAAATTTACAAATATTGAACCCATAACAATCACAAATAGACCATATATCGACGTTGTTTTAAAAAATGACAGCAATTCAAATATCCATATTAAAAAAATTACACTACAGGATAAGGATGGAAAAGAGTGCAATCATTTTCATAATCTTGTATATGAAAATGATAATAGTGTATGGTTTAGTTGGAACAATTGGAACCGTATTGCGTACGGTTTTAGTATGGATAAGAATTTATTTTATACATTATCAAGATTAACTATACTCAATAGTAGTTTATACAATATCAATAGTAAAATAGTAGAAGGTGAGAAATATAAAAATATTGATAAATGTTTATGGGTCATTAGAAATATTATTTATGTTAAAAATAAAGAATTGTATGATGATACTAGGTATTATAATCAAAAAATAAAAGATAATGATTCTGGAATGATTCTGGAATTAAAACCTATACATACTCTATATACGGAGTGGTTTCATTCATATTTGGAAAGTCTTTCTTCAAAAGAATTAAAATTTAAAGTGTATTATGAATATTTTAGAGTCCCATTTATTGGATTTGTACTTACAGGGGATAAAACGTTTGCTATCAGATATAAAGATATCAATGATAAATAATAAATAATAATTTATAAATAAGTTGAGTTATCTGATTGGATATTAAAATATATTTAGGGTTGTTGTAATTAGTAATTAATAATTAATAATTAATAATTATTTAGTTTCTCTCTATAATACATAATGAAGATGACTGTTATAAAAGGTGGTAAGAAGAAAACATATAAAAATCACAAAAAAAACAAACACGTAAATAATATAAGCAAAACTATTAAAAAAAAATATGTAAATAGTAAAAATAAGAAGAGTAAGACTAAAAGAAAAAATCAAGGAAAAAAAATGAATATATATTTCCCAAAATTAAAAGGCGGTATGAGTTCTATATCAACCCCACCCCATGTTCCACCTGGTGGTGGATTAGACGTTTCAGCACCTACACATGGTGGAAAATATTACAACCTTGCCAAATATGGTGGTAATACACCAGGTTACCTATATACTCAAGACCACATGAATAATATTCCAACACCTGAACAACAATCAGGAGGTTCTATGGTTCCACAAGATATAGTTGATTTATATAGAAGTGCCGTCTCTAATATTACAAGTGGTGTAAATACAATTCAAGCAAAACCTACTCCAAATAGTGTATTAGATCCTTTACCATATCAACAACCAGCATTATATAATTCTAACGAGTTAGTATTTGAACCTAGTGACGTTAACGGGATATTAACAGATGCTTTTAATCAAGCGTCAAAAGTATAAGTATAAATACATAACCAATAATCACTTAACACACTAATTTTTACAAATAAAATTCCAACAATCAATAACAATATCATTCAATCCATATTTTGGGATCCAATTAGTGTATTTAATTATTTTATCATTATTACATACAACATAAGGTTCATCCCCATTACGTCTATTTATTATTTTATATGGTATATTAATATTATTTTCTACCTCAAAACATCTAATCATTTCCACAACACTTGTCCCTTTATTATTTCCTACATTGAATACCCAATAATTTCTCTCCATTTTCTTATCAAAATTCAATGTTTCAATATGTGCATTAGCTAAATCACAAACATGTATATAGTCCCTTATACAAGTCCCGTCACATGTATTATAATCATCTCCAAATACATTTAGATACTTATAAATGTCCATGATATTATTTCCATTATTTACAGTTTCACATATATTATTATTATTATTAGTTGCAACCTTCAATAAGTAAGGCATTAAATTATTAGGTATCCCTTTTGGGTTTTCTCCAATAATACCGGATTTATGACAACCTACAGGATTAAAATAACGCAATATAACACAATTTA
>Ga0306898_1000056_pt1 | contig 50672 bp, 79 predicted proteins | sample AntRauMFilla1564_FD_190424 | JGI IMG/M metagenome (GOLD analysis project Ga0306898, IMG submission 190424) | Saline lake microbial communities from Rauer Islands, Antarctica - Metagenome Filla 1 #564 (v2) (version 2) | ecosystem: Environmental > Aquatic > Non-marine Saline and Alkaline > Saline ...
GCTGATGAATGGGATCGGCGGGGCATCGGACGCATTGGCTGATTTTGTAATGCGCGGGATGCGCGGGTTTGAAGATCTCAAGGACTCAGTGATAAACAGCTTCAAGTCCATGCTGTCGCAGATGATATCAATGGCGGCCCGCAACAAGATCATGCTGTCCATCGGCGGGTCTGCCTCGCCTGTCTCAGCGGGCGGTATGCCGGGCGGAGGCATGATGGGCAGCCTGATGGGGTCGTTCGGTGGCGGAGGCGGCATAGCGGGTCTCGCAGGCGGTGCAGGCTTCCTGGGCGGCGCTGGCAACGTGATTGGTGGCCTGGCGTCCGGCGGCCTGGCTGGCGGCGGAGCGGCAATCAGTTCAGCCGTAGGCGGCGCAAGCATGGCGGCAGGCGTAGGTAGCTTTGCGATGGCGGCTGGTGCTGTTGCGGTCCCCCTCGTTGCGGCTGCTGCTGCATTCAGCTTTTTGAGTTCCAAGACAAAAGAGTTGGACAGGGGCATCATGGCGACTGTGACCGGCGCCGACACGCTGGTGCAGCAGTTCGATAAGGTTCGGAAAAGCCGATTCTGGGGACTGTCAAAACGGGTCAGATCGAGACTGAGCGATGCTGACGACGCGACCACCGACGCGATCACGAACACGGTCAATTCACTGCAAGCGGGGGTGCGGGCATCTGCGGAAGCACTGGGAATTTCGGCAGATGCGTTTGACGATTTCAGCTACCGCCTTCGCATCAGCACCAAGGGGATGAGCGGCGAGGCGGCGCAGCAGGCTGTGCAAAACGCACTGGTAGGGATGGCAGACGCGATGGCATCCATGGCACCCGGTATGAGCGCGTTCAGCGACGCAGGAAACGTCGATGCGCTTATTGCAGCGGCTGCACGGGAACGGGACGCTAGGAAAGCTGCAATTAATGCCCCCATCATCGTAGGGACGGGCGAAACTTGGGGGCGAGGACCGTCCAGCAACAAGATCATGCGAATGGTAGAGGCAGACCGAAAGTTTGCAAATGCATCTGCTGAAATCCGCAGGGCTGCCACGGCTGGAAATGCGGAACTCCTGAGCCGATTTGCTCGGAGCCTTCTCACCGTAAATGCCTCAATGGAAACGCTTGGTTTGACAGTCCGCAGCGTTTCACTTGAGAGCGGCGCAGCGTCAGATGCATTTGCCGCGTTATTTGGCGGGCTGGAAAGGTTCACAGAAGTCAGCCAATTCTATTATGAGAACTTCTACAGTGATGCTGAACGTGTGGCGCGCGCGACTCAGTTGCTTTCGGCAGAATTGAAAAGATTTGGTGTAGACTCCATACCAGCCACGCGCGAAGCATTTAGAGCAATAGTCGAGTGGAACGACGCTGCGGGGAAAAGTGGCGTCGTGGCTGGGCTTATGCAACTTGGGCCCGCATTTATTGGAGTCAGAGACGGGATCGACGCGCTTGCAGCAGCGGCCAAAGACGCCGGCACGGTCCTTGACAGCCCAGCCACCAGAGAAGCAGCACGTATCGCGGCTGAGCGATTTGGAATCGAGACACAGCTTGCAAGGGTGCTGGGCAACACGCTAGAATTGCGCCGTCGCGAGTTGGAAGCGCTTGATCCCACCAACCGCGCACTGATGGAATATGTTCATTCAATGCAGGACGCAGAGTCCGTCACATCTGAGCGGCTTGGGCTGGAAAAGACCCTGCTCGCATTGCAGGGCAACACGAACGAGCTGCGCCGTCGCGAACTGGAAGCGCTTGATCCAGCGAACCGCGCATTGCAGCAAATGATATGGGGCCTGGAGGAAGCAGCCAAAGCCATGGCCGATCTCAATCCGGACCTTTTCGCAACGATGTTCGATTTTCAGCTCGCGCAGGCTGTCGCTGCAAATGGACCTGGCCCTGCCAACTCGACAAGCGCGCCGATGTCCGCACCATCATACACTGCACCGGTTGCCACCGATGGTGCAACCGTTATAGAACTGCGCGAAATGAATAGGCGGATGCAGCGTATGGAAGATGAGCAACGCCAGTACCATCTGACCGACATGCGGCAGGGTAAGAAATCGTCGGACACGCTTCAGCGGTGGGAGGCGATCGGCCTACCGGTGGAGCGCACGTCATGAAAGTAGTCCAGCCAATCACAATTAACGACAGCACCTTAACTGCCAGCAACCTGCCAGAAGCGGATCACGCCGAATGGAACAGCGCCACTGACTATGCTGTGGGGCAGCGTGTGATGATGGTCTCGACGCATTCAGTTTATGAGGCAGTGGCGATTAGCACAGACAGGACCCCTGGTCTCCCAGCCAATATATTCAGCGACCAAAACACCGGTGGCGTATGGCTGCGCGTGGGTGCGACAAACCGATGGAAGGCATTTGACCAAAGGATTACTGATCAGGTTACAAATTCCGAGACAATCTCATACACATTGGTTACGCCCAAGCTGTCGGATGGGCTTGCACTGTTCAATCTGAAAGCAGTCAGTGTTGAAGTTGTTGTGAGAGATCTATCAAACTCTATCGTCTATGAAGAGACGCAGGATATTGTAGACAGTTCGAGCATCATTGATTGGTTCACATTCTTTACCTGGGATGGCGAGTTCCAGACAGAGGCTCTTTTTACAGGCTTCCCTGCATACGCCGGGCACACTGTTCAGATCACAATATCTAATGGCCCAGGCGCTGTTGCTGCTGTGGGGCAAGTAGTGCTTGGTAGGTTGAGAGACCTCGGTGAGACGTTGGGAGGAACAGAAATCGGCATTCGTGACTTCTCCACAAAAGGGCGCGACACATTCGGTAATGTCACACTCGTTCAGCGAGCATTTGCCCAGACAGTCAACTTCCAATTTAGTATGCCTGTTAAAGACGAACGTCGCGTCCAAAGGATTGTGTCTGAATTACGTGGCATCCCTGCGGTTTATTTTGCATCACTAGAAACGCTTGACCGTGGCACATTGATTTATGGATTTTATCCCGACTTCTCAATCCCGCTTTCTTCTGCAGGGGTTTCATTCGCAACGCTTGAAATCGAAGGTCTCATCTGATGCCATTCCCTCCCATATCTCCGATCCCTGCGCCTCCCACACTTTCCAACCCTGGAGAGTTCCCAGAGAAGGCGCAGACATTCCTCGCCGCATTCCCTGCAATGCGCACACAGTTCAACGCGGCGGGCGTCTATCTGGATGGTGGCCTGACTGATGTGGCTGCGAACGCAGTCAGCGCAGGCAACAGCGCAGGCGTCGCCACAACGCAGGCTGGCATCGCTACAACGCAGTCTGGCATCGCCACAGACAAAGCCGCTGTCGCCACAACTCAGGCCAACACAGCAGTGGCATTCGCCACTGCTGTGGCACAAAACAGCGGCGTCTCGGGCCGAAACTTGATAATAAACGGGTCTGGCCGCATCAACCAGGGGGATTACGTCAGCGGCACAGCCGCAGGTTCTGTAAACCAGTTCGCGCTTGACCAGTGGTTTATTCGCCTTCCTAATCAAAGTTTGACATTCCCCGGCACACCCGGCAGCGTCTTTAACGCAGCCCGCATGATGACCGCCCCTAGCCTTGGCGTGGGGCAGGTGGTCGAAGGCTTGAACATTATTGGTGGGACTTATATTCTTAATTGGGCCGGCACTGCCACCGGATTTGTTAACAATATTGGGCGCGCTAAAGGTCAACCGTTTACGCTGCCCGCTGGCGTCGACGCGAATATCTCACTTCTCAACGGCACTTTCACTGATGTGCAGCTTGAACTTGCCACAGTTGGATCATCCGGCTTTAGTGTCAATTCCGGCAATGGCCAGATATCAATCGTTGCAGGTAATCCTGTCCCAACTGCGTTTGAGCGGATCGATATCGGGTTGGAGTTGGTTAAGTGCAAAAGATATTTCCAGCAAGGTCAAATCGATCGGGAGTGGAGACCAAGCAGCGCAAGCGAAGTAGATCGGATGACCTATTTGCTTCCTGTAGAAATGCGAACAGATTTCATCCTAGGAACTAATTTCCTTTTCACCAATAACGTTCTTTCCGGGTCGGTCGAGGGGTATAGCAGGATAGCGATCAAACACAGAATAACCGGAAATGCCGCTTCGCAAAGCGTGCGCAGCATAGTGAACTGGACAGCAAGTGCGAGGCAAACACCATGATCGAGGAAAACTAGATGGAGCTGATCTTGGCAATAGCGCTCAGCCACCACATCGGCATGGAGGGAGACTACAACGAAATCCATCCGCACGTTCAGCTGCAATTGGACAGCGGGTTTGTTGCGGGCGCTTTTCTAAACAGCGAAAGCAACGTGTCACCATATCTGGGTTGGCGGTTTGAGTACGATGCCGCGTTCATGGAGTTGGGCGCAGTTGCTGGATATGCTGCCATCACCGTCGCGCCGTATGTTCGGGTCGGTTACGAAATCAAACAGGGTGTGGATTTATTTCTGGCACCAGTGATGGAATTTAATGACGACGACGAAGTAAATGTCGGCGCTGTCATTGGACTATCGGTAAGGATGTAAAATGGTCAATGGCCCAAGAATAACAAATGATGACCGTGGGATTACGATCAATAAGAGTTTGTTTATGTTGATATTGGTTCCGCTTGTAACTCTTATCTTTTGGTTCGGGACAAGCACATCAACTAGTAAAGGGCAGATCACGGTCTTGCAGGAAAGGCAGGTTGAGGACCGGGAGTTAATTAGGGATAATCAGCTCCAAATCAATATACTGCGCATGTCAAACGCGCGGATCGACCAGCGGCTTATGAACATCGAGCAATCACAAACGCGGCAGGAAGAAGTTATGGCCGAAATCCTGCAATACTTGAGAAACCCGGACAAAAGATTGGTGCCCTCGCCATGAACCGTATCATAATTCACTGGACAGCCGGGGTGAACAAGGCCACCGCAACCGACAAGCGACACTACCACATAATTGTCGAAGGCGATGGCAACATCGTGGCGGGCAATCATCCGGTTTCAGCCAATGACCCGATCCGCTCCCCGAACGATGGCAGCACATATGCCGCGCACACACGGGGAGCGAATACCAAAGCCATTGGTGTCGCCATGGCCGGGATGCGTGGCGCGAAGGAACGGCCATTCGACCACGGGCTGTCGCCGATCACAAGTGTCCAGGTTGCAGCGCTTGTTGCCGAAGTGGCCAGACTGTGCCGCCTCCACGGCATCCCCGTGACGCGCGAAAACGTCCTGACCCATGCCGAGGTGCAGTCAACGCTCGGCATTGCTCAGCGCGCCAAGTGGGACGTGAAGTGGTTGCCGGGAATGCCGACGGCGGTTGACGCGCATGAAATCGGAGACCATCTGCGCGAGCGTGTGGCTACGGCGATTAATCACACACCGCGACCCATGGCACCTGATATTCCAACACCCGCACCAGCATCTGGTTTCTGGGCCCGGTTCACCTCCGCAATCAAGCGGTTTTCAAAAAGGATAGCGCGATGTTTCTCGCAGTAAGGATGATGATCTACGTCTTGGCGGTGCCCGCAGCGGCAATGCTGGGCGGCTCGTTTGATCCCGAGACTGGCAATCTATGCCTCAATGTTGATACCGCCATGTCCCTGATCGGCGGCGGAGCTGTGGCTGCGACCACATTCGCATCTTCGCGCTGGACCAAGCGTCGTGGCGGCGCAACGTGATCTGGACCGCCATCCTTTCCAGCAAGCCCGTACGATGGCTAATTGGGGCCGCGCTGGCGGTCTTGGCGTTTCTGGGCATCATTGTAAGCCAACGACGTGATGCGGCTCAGGACACCCGTGCAGAGGCGGAAAACACCCACACGCGCGAATATGCAACGAAGCGAAAGGAGCTCGACAATGAGGATCTTGGTATTGGTGCCAGTGATGCTGATCGGATTGAGCGGCTGCATGACATCGCAGACCGGCGGAGCGGCGGCGGTGATTGACGCCAGCGCGCCTTTTGTCGGGCCGTGTGCAGGCGCGCTCGCTGGTGAGAGTATGCCCACTGCCCGCGAGCGGTGCCTACCGCTCCTGGTGATCCTGGACGGTGCAACGTGACCCGCGCTCAAAATTCGTGTATATCACGCAGCAACACATAAGGAAAAACCATGAGCGGCTATCTTTTATTCCACGTCCCTACAGAAACGTGCACAATCGTCACAGGGTCTCTGCCACTTGCGGTCAATGCGCCTCAAGGGGGAGGGACATACCGTGTCTACGAGCTTGGCCTTCCGTTTGACATAGTTGTTGCTGCCACGGTCACGGCACCTAGCACAATGGCAGCCCCAACGCTGACCGGCGGCGAGACGCAGATCACGATCGCCCCGCCTTCCGCACCAAATCTGAACGGTGGAACGCTTCTGACGGACGGCTACCGGTTCCTGGTCTACAGCGCTGCGGACGCGCTGCTTGCCACGGTTGATCGTGGCAATCTTGCGGAGTTTAATGTGACGGGCCTGAGCGCGCAGACCGGCGTTTATGCGACCGTCTTCGCGCGCACCAACAATGGTAATGGCGCGGCCAGCGCGGCCTCAAATACTGTGGCGGTTACAGCCGCAGAAACAGCAACGGCACCGGACGCATTCCTGACCAACGGATGGGCGCTAACGGATAAGCCGAGCGCAGACGGCGACACCCTGACGCTGACGATCAGTGCGCTGCCCGTTGACAACGGCGGGGCGGCGATCACTTCGATCCAGTATCGGATCGGCACAGGCGCGGCTGTGACTCTCGCAAGCGGTGCTGCAACCGGCGCGCGCGATATCACAGTGCTTGCCGACACGGAAGCGAGCATCGAGGTACGGGCGGTCAATTCGGTTGGCGCAGGTCCGTGGTCCGCTGCGAAAACGGCCACGCCTACGGTCGTTACAGCATCCCTGGCAGGATCACTGCGCTTCCCAGACACGAACGGCCACACGGCGGCGACCAATCTGGTGCTGCGCCAAAGCACCACGAACATGCCCGCACCTCTGGCTGCCGATACTGCGTTCTTCGGCATCATTGAACTTCCCAGCGTCGTCCGGAACGAGGAAGAAATCTACACCATCCTGGGCGACGGGTTTGGTGGCGATGAGTTCACGATTGCTGTCTATGGGCGCGGCCCAAACCTCGGGGAGCGTAGGAACACGGTAACCTGCTTTGCGAATGACACCATTGTTTCGAGCGTCCTTCCCACCACACTCGAACGGTTCCTTTTGGTCGCTGAGCGGCAAGCGAACAATGTCCGCGTCGGGGTCTATCCGTGCGACGGCAGCACATCGCTTCCCGGAACGTTCAAGTCGGCTGTTTCGGGCACAACAGGAGCCTATGCGTGGACCGGCACGGAGTTCCGCATCGGTGACTTCGGCAGCGACGGCACCGCACCGGCAGCTACATTTTTGCCCGTCAGCAAACAACGCCGCTTTCCCGGTGAGATTGCACTGCTTGGCTACGTTGACGGCACAGCGACGCAGGCGAACTGGGAAAGTATTGCAGCCGGTGCTGACCCGATCACGGTGCTGGGGGCCGCAAATCTGCCTTGGTATCGCCGGTTTGACGGTACCACGGAAACACTTGACCACCCGAGTGCTGCCACAGCTGACAGCACCAGCGCGGCCACAGTGTTCGGCACGATGCTGAAAGGCGGGCACATCGTTGCGCAGTCCGAGGCCAAGAGCCTTCTTGTCAATCCTCTGCCATTGCCCGGACAGGTCTATGGCGTCAAAAAAGCTGTGAACTGGGCCAGCGCTCAGGTTCCGCTTTCCGGCACCGCAGCCGGGCGCAATGGCGAGACGATAGAAGCGCGCATCCTGTACGAGGGCACCAACAATCTTCTGCTTGACTGGACCGTGGTCGGAAACGTCGCAAGCGGCGCGTGGACTGGAACAGTGACCTGCCCCCGGTCCGCGAATGGCTGGTGCTATGTCGAGGTCCGGTCACAGTCTGAGCCAGCCGCAGTTGCAACGCGGATGCAGCCCTTTGCCGCCGGTTACAAGCTGGTGATGCTGGGGCAGTCGCAAGTGACGATTGCGATGAACGGAACGGGTTTTGGATCCACCGTTACGACACCCCTGAAACTCACATACGCCAGTGTTCTCGAAAATGCTCCCGGCGTAAGTCCACTCAAAGCGGGTCGAGTTGGCGGCGATTATGTGTCGGACGCGCTCGCGGAACTGAGCAACACGCTCGGTTTGTATTCTAACGACACGCCCATCATGGTTATCCGAGAGTCCGTGAATGGCACCAGGGTCGATCAGTTCCTTGACGACGGGCAAGCTGGTCGGACATTCGATACCATCGTTGCGTCTGTTGCTGCAGTGGGCGGGGACGTTTCTATTGTGCTTCACCAGTGGGGCACGTCAGATGCTGGGGAGCCTGACTATGGAGACCTGCACGATGAACTGAACGCAGCAACGCCGGTTGCACCGATTGACCACAGCCTGCCGCAGGCTTTGGATGCAGGATACGAATATCTGGTCATGCCACTGTCCCGGCACAGCAACAACTACATGAACAACATCCGACAAACGTCGATCGCATGGGCGCAGGCGAACAGTAATCCATTCGGGCCGTGGTTTTCGGACGTTACGATTGACGAAGGTGGCGGGACCACTGGTGCGCACCAAAACATCAGCGTTCTGATGGGGAACCCAAACTGGGGCGCAAAAGCAGGGATCGGCGTTGCCCGCGCAGTTGGCATTGACACATCGACCAACCCCTACTTCGCGCAAGGTGTGGAATTGTCATCTGATCGGACGAAGATCACAGTCACGCCTGTATTGCCGAATGGCGGAACGCTCTATTCGCCCGCGCCCACAAACCTGTCGCAATTCTTTGTTTCTGAGAACGGTGGGAGCAGCTACGCCACGGATGGGTTTATTGCGGCAATCGCCGACGGCAAAGTTGAGATCACGAAGGACAGCGCCGGAACTTTCGCAACTGGGTCCATGGTCAGTGTGCGTTCTGACAACCGGAACTTCGAAAGCGGCGTGTGGTCAGAGGCGGATATTACCGCTGGTGTTCTTTATGAGAGCTACGACAAAGACCGGATGAACCGTGGTCTGATGATTATGGGCGGGCGTGACTCTGACGGTAACTACATCACAAACTACGTCTCCGATGCAGCGACCTTGCAGGGTGCAGCAGTTCCGGGCAGTTCGCTCCCAACTGGGGTAACATACAAAGGCTCATTCAACTCTGTATCGACCCCGTACACTGTGTCGGCAACTTCACAGAACACATCAAACCCGGTTTCGTGGATAACACCGGCGGATGGCACGATAGCTTGGGTTTCAGTACTGATGCAGGACAGAAAGGATGGAAACCCACTTCCACCATCGCCTGCAATACTTGAAACTCGAAACGGGATCTCCGGTACGCCGACCAACATGACGCTGTTTGGCTCGGACGGCAACGTATTCATTAACGGCCCCGGGACAGCCAGAGCGATCATGGCAATGCAGTACCAAACACCCGCCTCCGGTGCTGGGCTTATGCGCAGTGGTTTTGGGTCAGCGTCTTACTGGAACCTGAGCCATTGGGAAGTTGACCCGGCTGTGTTTGACTTGACGGCAACGCAATCAGTCGAGGCAGTGAACGCTGGAGTCGCATCGACAAGCGTCGAAATCGCAAATGTGCCAGCAGGGTCGGTCCTGTTCGCAGCGGCCTACAACAGGGATGGGACGCCAATCACCTTCAATGGGGGAACCGTGAACCACATGGACACGAGAACCTACGGGAGTTCTGCCCGCAGAGTTTCGGTCATGTCGGGCACAGCGTCTGGCAACCTGACTGTTACGGCCACGGCTGAGATGCTTTTGGTCGGGATCATTCCGCCGAATTAGCTCACTACACCAGTTAACTCTGATGAACAACTAGCTTCGGCGATTACAACAATGTCCAATGGCAGTGGTGGAACCATTACAGTTGGAACATCTGGTGGCCCATACAATGTCAGCAGCAACGCTGGTCACGCCACAGAAACAATCACGATCCGCTCAGCGACTCCGGAAAACCCAGCACGCTTCCAGAGGATTGCACTGTTTTCAGGTGCGAAAAACTTTACGTTTGAAGAGATCCTGGTTGACAGCCGAGATGTGTATAATATCCGGCCGAGTAACCAGCGAGACCTGGACTTGAGCAGTTGCTCAAACATCGCTTTTCGATTTTGTGAGTTTGTCAGTGCTGCTGCAGGAGAGTTGGGTGTTACGGGCAGCGTAGCTGGTGAACAGTTGGCAAGGCCAACGGACGCAACAGACATAGAATTTAGTGATAACGTAATCAGAAACTACACTTGGGGATTGCGACCGCTTGATGTCACTGGGCTATTAATTCAGAGAAATAAGTTCAGCAACATTCAAGCTGACTACATTCAAATGGAGGCTGTGCAAGACGTCATTATTCGCGACAATATTTTTGGTCCGCACCTCGGAGCAATCTTCAATATAAATCACGGAGACGTCATTCAGCTTCTATCCAGCCCCAACTCTGACACTGTGAGTGGGAACATTCTGATCGAAGGGAACCAGATATTCAGCGGCGGCCCAGCAGCCATGCAAGACGTTCTGCTTCAGAATGAACGGGTTGGTATTCTTGGTCGGCATGGTTCAATGACCATCAGAAACAACGTTATACATGACGCCGCTTCTCATGGTCTCCGGGTTGAGCACACGAATGGCCTGACTATGAATAACAACCTCATACTCACAAACCATACGGCTGGTCTCATTAATGTACCCGATGTGCCTCGCGGAAACCCAACCAATCCGCGACTTCAGACCAGCAACAACAACCTCAGCGTCGTAGTCTCAAACAACCTCGCGGCAAACTACGAGCTTGGCGTCTGGACGCAGACCGGCGGAGCTCGCATCGAGTATGGGTCGCGGGGACACCCGGACTATGTTCACAACCACTTCGTCAACGCAGATAGGGGCACAACCGGCATAGACTTGCGGGATGCTCGGTTGCTGGCCAGCAGTTCGTGGGTCGGCATGGGTCCTGCTTTGATCCAGCCCATAAGCACCACACCGGTGCTGACCCCGGTCATGCGGATTACAGAACTTCCAAGCGTTCAAAAGACCTTTGACGCTGGTCTTTCCATGGACGCGGCAGGCACTTTGTCTGGTCGAACAGGTGTGGTCTTTACCTGGGACTTTGCTGACGATACACAGATGGTTGGTGAAGTTGTGACCCGAACTTTCACAGACTTTACTCAGCAGGAAGTCACTCTGACAGTCACCATGCCAGACGCAACCGAGGCAGCAATCACCCGGTCATTTGAACTGTCTGATCCTGTTCTGCTGGACATGGCATTTGACACAGACTTCTCTGACGCATCGTCTTACAATGTAGGTGCCCAAGGTAATGCTGGGACTGTCGCAACTATGATAGTCTCAGAACCCAACGCTGGCTTTACAAATGTACTGGCGATTGGGGGCACCACAAAGCTGAATTTGTGGTCGCGAGGTAGAGCCCATTTGAATGGCCTGACAGACTTCGCTGTTTCCCTAGACTTCAAAGTCGGAGAGACCGGCGGTAGCCTTCCATCAGACGGGACGCTTTTTGGTTATCGCGGTGTCACAAATGTCAGAGCATTGCAAAACGGCGCTGTCTCCGCAAGCATAACTACATCTGAAGATCCGACCCAGACGATAACCGGTCCAATTAACCGAATTGTTGCTGGGCAGTGGCACAACTACGCAGCAGTCTACGACGGCTCAACATATAAACTATACCTCGATGATGTGGAGCAGGTTTCGGTTGACGTAACCGGTTACACTATCATCAAACCCACCCATGATATTTTCTTAGGGGAGGTCTTTACAGATGCTACAATCCCAGCAAGAATAGCCAACTTGAAGGTAACAAGATCATCTGTGTGGACGCCGTAATAGATACCGCAGCCGTCCACACTTGGTTGCAAGAATGACCGCCACCAGCGCAGCCAGCAGCAGCCATGCCGATCCGGGCAGGGGGATCGGCGGGATCGGCAGCGGCTTAGTGGCTGGCACGGTGTAGCCCGGCCGCGCTGCCCTGAAGAACGAATGCGCATTGACTGCGGCGGTGCGGCCCGGCCGCGCGATGTATGCGGGCGAGACGGTGTTCACTGCAGCGGCTATGGTGGTCCGTGGCTGGCCGACGGCCACCTGCCAGTTGCCGCATCCGTGCACCAAGACCAGCCGCCATACCCTCCCTGTGTCGTCTCTGGCGCTCCAGCCGTGGCCCGGCTCCGGCGCTGGTAGGTCTGCGATGATCGGGCGGATCTCAGCAACCGGCCCGCTCGGGCCGCCAAAAGAGTTCATCACCAGCGACTGCCCATCCACGATCTGCATCGGTTCCCCGTCGCGGTTCGCTGCGATCTGCGTGGCGATCTGGTCGTGCACCTCGGGCGGCATCACGTCGCGCGCCTGAGCCATGGCCCACGGCAGCGGGCAGCCGCCCCACAGGTTGCACGCGTGCGGGCCGGGGCCGGCCCATGTGCTAACAAGGGCTGCGTTGGCGGGCAGGGCCAGGATTGCGACTGCAAGTGCAATGCGGATCATGTGTCATTTTCCTCGTGATATGCGTCAACCAGGATCGAAGCGATGGTGTGAATCAACAGCGCATCCTCGGGGGTTTCATCGAGCAACCATTTCAAAACCTCGGGGTCCAGCAACAAAATAAGCTTATACATGCCGCCAAACCTCGTGCCATACTTTGCTTTAATCCGGCTCAATCGGTTGACGTCAGTGTCGGACGGTTCAAACTCCGGCAGCTTGCCAGACCTTCGCAACCGGACCTTTATTCCGGTTACACGGTTGTTTTCGATGCCCAGCGCCGTCGCTATTTCTGACGTTGTTTTTCCATCAAGCGCCATGTTGAGCACCGCTTCGCGATGGGGTGACGGCGCGGTCATGGCTTCGTCGTCAGGTGGTAGTAGGTATTCCAGAATGCCACGTGGCGAAGATCTGTCGGCCCAAAGCGCACCGGCTCAGGCGATACCGCACCAGCGGGGACGAGATCGCCCGTCTCGGGGTCAATGGCCCATCTGCGCAAAATTCCGGTCATGGCTGTTTCGCCTCCTTGAGCAATGCCGTTCCCCTGTCTTTCCACAATGATGCGAATTCAGGATACGGCGCGGTTTCCATTAACTCGGTGCACGCTTTGCACCTATCATCCGCAGATTGGCGTGGGCTGTTCACTATTCGGGCAAGATCTGCACGTTTCGCTTTGGATTCCTCGGTGATCGGGAACAGTGGCGCGCCTGGGTGCGCAGGGAATAGAATGACAGTCATTTTCAGTCCTCCGTAAATTCGAGTTCTTCCGCCATTTCCAGCAGGTAGAATGTGAGTTTCGGGCGCAAGAATGTCAGGGACGTGACGGCGATGCCAAACATTTCCAGCTTTTCGATCTCGATATTCACCGGCGCGTTGTATGCTGGCGACCCGTCTGCGCCGACGCCCTGACATTCCGCATCGGCTGTGAAGCTGACGAAAATGTCGCCGTTGTGATATGTGGCGCGCATCATGTTTGCACTCCCGTCCACAGAGTCTGCATAAGCGTGCCGCGCAGGCGCGCAGACGCTACAAAATCCACCCGGATCGGATCACCTGCACACTGCCCTCCGGTCAACCGGATCGGGCGGCCCTTTTCGATCACGTCTGCGGCCTTGACCAGCTTGGCCAGCACGGTCGGATCGTAGCACAAGCTGGCAGCGCCCCCGCCGCCTTTGGCCACCACGCGCCGCCAGTCGGGATAGGTGCCGTCGATCACGGTAAATTCCAGAACACCGACACGGCGCATTTCACCGTCAGTACCGTCATTGATTACAAATTGCAGGATCCCGGTCGTCGTGTCGCCGTAGACCCACAGGTTCCCCTTGACCTTGAACGCCTTGTCGGTTGCGTCACATGACAGGATGAACCCGGCGCGTTGAGGCCTGCACACAGTTCCGGGATGCCATGGCCCGTCCATGCCTTGCGTGAAACATTCCGTGCCGACGTGGCATCCGTCTGGCAATTCAATCGTCATCACCTGGTGGCCGTCCAGCGCTACCAGCTTGTCAGCCTCGATCAGCACGCCACACAAATAATAGCGGGTCTGTTCGGTGCTGATGCACTGGAACGCAGCTCTCAGATCACTGGCAGGCAGGAAAAACGTGGTCGGTGTCGGGGTCGGTGTAATGGTTTTCATTTGGTTTTCTCCGGTTGGGTAAAGGTGAATGTCAAGTCATTTTCTGGTGACATTACCAAGAATGTTTGGCCGGGTTTAACGTAAGATTTACCACGGACTTCGGTTTCCAGCATTTCTCTGTTCATGCCATCCACCCCGTTGAACCAATCAACATTTTGAAACGTTACGGGCTTGCCCGCGCCGAATGCAAACCCATCGGCCAATTTGGCAGGTAATCGGTATACATAAACCATTGTATCATTTATCTGCATGGTGGTGTCTCCAGTTGCGTTGGTATTGGGCAGGACTGTTAAGGCGCCACAGAGTTGGCGGCAAAAAACGCGCGGGTATCGTCGGGTGTCATCCCCTTGGCCTGCTTAATCCAGTCGCGTGCTGTGGCCAGCGCCGCTTGCCTGCTTCGTGTCCGACCCCTGAAAAAGTAACTTGCTGGAAGCAGCCCGTAGCGTGGATGAGGAACCGCTGCGTAGACGCGGATCTCGGGGCGGTAGACACCCTGAAGGCTGGATGCGGCGCAGGCGGTGATCTGGTTGGGTATGGGCATGTCTGTGTCTCCTTGGTGTATGTTTTGTATTCCTAAGACTAGAGTAGCGCATCTATAAAATGTTGTAAACAATTATTTTGAGCCGTTGACTGGCCTTTTAACGTCATGCCAAGGACGTCTAACTCTAATCCGTATCAACTATCTAGATTGCCCATACGCGGCCCATCGCCTCGCGGTTCGGTTGATGGATTGAATTGCCCTTTTTGCGCGCGATACGGAACGCTTGGGAATTCTTCAATGCGCGGTGGCGCTCTTATAATGATGCCGAGGAACATGTCGTCAGTCTTCCATCTGTTCGGAATAAACAATGAAGCGTTGCTCTACGGCAGGTATGATCCCATCGCTGAACACCAGTAAAGCTTTTTTCGGGTCACGTTCCATCACCATAAGGAGGACTAAGGCAATCATGTGGTCCAACGTTCTGAGAATTTCGACCAGCTCCCGTTCATTGGTTATATCGCGACCGTCAATGACATCCGTGGCTGCCAATCTGGCGCGGCGAGCATTCCTTTGTACTTCAATCATTGTCGTCAGTCTCCTATCTGGTCGGTGGTTCCGTTTAAATCTTTAGTGAACAGATCAATCTGTTCGGACAAACTTAAAGCTGTTTTTGGATCTGCCTTGTGCATCTCTGCGAGGTGCTTGAGATAATCCCGCTCACTAGCGTGGCCATACATTCTGTAAACTGGGATCATGGCTTCAAAACCGCCACAGCGTTTCCATTCAAATCCCGTGATACAATGGTGCGATAAGAATGCGTGCCGGAAAGCGTTTCGAATGTCATTTCTCTCAAAGTATCGCCGTTTTCAGTTATGATCTTTTTGACGGCTTCTGCCAGTTCGTCGGGTGTGAGTTTCATGGTGTTGTCTCCTATCTGGTCGGCTTGAATTTCGGGAAGTTTTCATGGTGGCATCAGTCATCGTCTTGCGTGCAAATCCAACGGCTGAGACCCCGCGAAAAAATAGCGCGATATGAGTGCGTTCTGGAAGGCGTTTTGAATGTCAGCCTTGTCAAAGTGTAATCGTTGTCAACCGCTAGATTGTCGACGTAGGTCGCCATTTCGTCGGGTGTGAGTTTCGCGGGGCCCATATCAGTATCCTATCTGGTAAATGTGTGTCGGCATAGCGGTTGCTCCAGGGAAGGCAATAATTTTCATAGCCGCTTCTCCTATCGCGTCGGTGGAAATATAGAGCCCATCAAGCGGCCCGTGATCTTTCCTGAGATACGGCGGCCAATGCGCTTCGGGATGGCCTTGCCGGGTTTCTTGTGCGTTGCAGCCTGCACGTCTCCGGCGATGCGCGCCAAGGCGTAGAGCTTGCTGCGAAACTTGTTGATGGTCATGGCGTTTCCTTTCTTTCGGGGAGCAAATCTGAACGGGTCAACAGGGCAATGCCGTCGTCATCGACTTTTCCATACCAGATACGTCCATCGTCATCCTTTATTCGAAGGGCGTGCCCCGCTTCGGCTTTACCGATGCTCACAGTCATTGTGTCATGTGCCGTGTTGTCGGGCGATAGGTGAACAATGCGAATCATGGCTTCACCTGTAGTGCGGTGTGAGCCTGATCAAGTGCACCAAAAAGGTCTGAACCACCGGCAATTTCATCCCATTTAGACGTTCCTGCAAGACCAACTCGAAGAGCAATGTCTGGCATAACAGCAAGAACAAATGCTGCACGTTCCAACGCACACCGCAGCCTCTCAATCTTTGCGTCCTGTTTGGCACTGCTTGCACTCCATTCATGTGCAAAATTCGACAAAACGTCTGAAACCCTGGCGTACTCCAAACGGGCTTCATTTCGTTGCCTCATCAGACGCGAAATCTTAGCCGCCTGTTCGATGGCAATGCGGTGAAGTTCAGGTGCAGCGGCTATCCAATCGGCGGCGTCACAAGCATCAGCTCGAGCCTTGTCACGGTTTTTTGTGTCCATGGTGTTGAAGCGCAGCCTCGCCAGCAGGTCTTGCGTTGTATCAGTCATGGTGTCAGCCTCCCGGTTGCGTTGTTAAGATCACCGCTGTACTGCCAAAGCAGCTTTTACATCAACTGTGGACCTACGCTTTTCCAGTGCAGTCAACATGTCTTCCTCCTCAATCGTGAGCCGGGTGTGCCACATTTTCTTTTGAAGGCCTCCAAAGTTGCTTTCATCAATTAAGTCCCATGCGATTTTCTCTTGAGTTGTCATGTCGTTCTCTCCGGTTGGTTGGGTTTTCCCCGGCGCGTGGCCGGGGCTTTAGGTCAGGCGTTATAGCTTGATCGGCAATCAACCTTGCCTGTGCTCAGCCACTCGCGCGCGTCGCTCTCACTGTTGGCGTGGTCGCCAAATTCCTCAGTGCGTGCGCGGCCCTCGTATCCGACCCAGTTACCGTAGACGTTCTGCTTGATGCGGCGCTTTTCCATTTTGTATTTCCCGTTGTTAGTGTTTGTATTCCTAAGACTAGAATAGCGTGAGTTTGGCACCTTGTAAACAGTTTTGTTGGTCTTTTTAAAAAAAACTTCAAACACTCGTAGACTGGGGCAATACTCTGGGCACAACCGACAGGGTCTATTGGTGGTTAACGGTGTGTTTTGTCGGTCATCTATAGCATGAAGAACTTTTTAGCAACTGGGAACCGTGGGACGCCGCTTGGGAATTTACCGTTAAAGAACACCGTTGCTTTCCCACCCACGTACATGCTTTCTTTGCTTAGCAAAGCTGACATTTGTCCCATACTTCCGGCGCACCCTGAGCTAAATGTCTTTCCTTGACTTGTAACACAGTTGACGGACTTAGCACAGCCGGACCACTGGCCTTTTCCTTCAACAAAGCCCACAATAACAAATTCCTCGTCGTCTTGTTCTTTCACTTTAATAAGTTGCCTAGGTCTTTTCTGCTGCTCGTATTCCTTGTCAGAGACGCGGACCATAGTTCCCTCATAACCTTCTATAAGGAATTTAGAATGGTTTTCGTAAATAGAGTCAAATGACCCGACTCTTATAGTTTTTACAATCTTGATGTGGGGTATCCCATCAAGCATCCTACGAATTTCTTTATAACGGTGTAGAAAATTCCCTTTAAGAAGGCAGTCATATACGTGAAGTTCTATGACATCTTCGCAATGGAGTGTATCTAAAAAGTCAACGTTTTTCTTTGTGAGCAAGCTCTGTATTTTAGTGAAATCTTCTCTTAGTTCAAAGTTAAACAGCTCACCGTCTATGACAAGTTCTGGATACTTATTAAAGACAGTCTTCAAGGCTTCTTCAATATGAGGGCACGTCTCAGTTTTGCGAAGTTCTCTTGACCAAAGACCCCTAGCGTCGGCTAAGCATCTAAACCCGTCAAGCTTTGGTTGAACGTAGCAGTTGCCATTTTTTATCGCACGCTTTACGTAGCTGACGTCTTTATCCATGTTGGCTTTTGCTAGCATAGCTCGGGGTATCTTGTCTTGCTCAAGCAGTTCATGTATAGATCTACGATACCCACTTGCCAGCTTATCACGCTCCATTGATTTTGCTTTATCTTCGGCAACTTGACTTGGAGACCTTTGGTTGGACCTACCAACGTTTAAAGCCTTGTAGGATGTTGGTGACGACGCCTTAGGAGGCATATTCTCATCACCAGTAAAAGTCACAACCCTGTTATCAAAAGATTGCACATACCAGTATTTCACTTTTCCAGAAGGTGTTCTATAAAAAAGAAACCCTGATTTATATGTCATTGAAAGAACCCTTTCCAATTGGACACAACAACTTCGTCTACTAGCTTTTTCTTGGTTTTTAGGGCATTCAGTATCTTTTCATCTATAGTACCTGGAGTGAACAAATCGATGTATCTTGCTTTTCTTTTTTGACCAATGCGGTGTATGCGATCCTCTGACTGGATACGTCTTTCAAGCGAGTAGTCATTGCTGTAGTAAATAGCAAGATCAGCAGTGGTAAGCGTGAGCCCCATACCAGCGCTTTGCGGGTTGGCAACAAAAAATCGACCTGGGTGGCTTGGGTCTTGAAAGTTCTTTGCTGCAACTTCTTTTTTTGCGCTACTCACACCACCGTGAAATTCTATTAAGCTTTCTTTCCCGTATTTGGCCACAATCTCTGCAGCTACATCCCTGAGAGTTTGTCTATACGTGGCCCATACTACTACGTTGCCGCTCTCATTCTCAATCAAGTCCATTAATGTAGGTAGACGATTGTTTTCGATGGAGGCGTATTTCTCATTGCCAAAATCATCCTCGTATTTTAGCTGACCGCAAACAATCTGGTGGAGCTTTACGAGAAGCGTGAGGATGTTTGTAACCTCGACAGTATCGCCAAGCTCTTCAAGTTCAATGATTGCTTCTTGCTTTAGCTTCTCATACTTCGCGGACTGCAACTTTGTCATCTCCACCGCAACGCGCTGATAGATTTTTTCGGGTAAGTCTAACGCGTCTTCTTTTTTTACAACTGACGCAAATGTGCTGATAAGATCAGAAAGCTCACTTTTGTTCTTGTAGCCTGTCACCACATCAAAGCTTCTATTTCCAAAAGTCTTTTTTTCAACGTCAGCAAAATAGTTTCTAAATGAGTAAAAAGACTTGTGCCCAAGAACTTCTTCTGTGGGAGCAAGAGCCATTGCTTGGCCAAACAACTCAAGCGGTCCATTTGTTATTGGAGTGCCTGTAAGCAGTCTGCGGTATTTGGCGGCTCTGCAAAACTTGACAATAGCTTTGCTTCTCTTGGCCGTGTGTGTTTTAATCATAGAGCTTTCATCAACGCCGTGCATATAGTTTTTACCGACAACGCTGTACAGCTGTCTCATCATTTCAGTAAGTTTAACTGATATGGCTGACTCGGTATTAAACACGAAAATCTTGAAGCCATCAAACTCAAGAAATGTAGCCCAATCTCTTTTAAACTGCTTGTTTACCGCTTTTGCCGAGTTGTACCTGAATACTTTATAGTTTATCCTGTCAGGTACATGCGTCGGTATTTCAACCAATTCCATTGTTGGGCACATGCCTTTGGTTGTTGATAGAACAAGAGCTTTAATCTCAGAAATCTCGTATAGGTAAGACGCATTGTCTAGCAGCATCTTTGTTTTTCCGGTTCCGGGCTCGCAGAAAAAACCCCAGTATGGAAGTCTGCTGCAGTGCTCCAAAATATCTCTTTGGTGCTGGTACGGCTTAGTTTTGTATATGTATTCCATATTGCGCCTCTGTATTAAAAACAATAGCGGCGCCGGATAGGCGCCGCTTTGTAGTCATCCAGCCTTAGAACGGAATTTCGTCTTCATTTACATCAGACTTCTCACCGCTCTGGTTACCTGAACCATTGGTGTAGTTGCCGTCAGACGGTTCTTCAGCAATCTTAATGTTGCCACCCTTGACAAGCTCGTAGTATGACTTTGCTTCGTCATAGACAGAACGAGACACAGGGTCTTTCACGCGCTCAAAGCTTGGCGACCACCAGCTGTTGTCATTCTTCTCCTCAAGGAACGTTGTAAGATTGTAGGCGAACATAAACCGTGGAGCCGAGACTGTTGGATGGCCAGGCACTTTTGCCGAGGTGATGGCGTGGTTGAATTTGCGATTGGCACGGAGACCTGTGGACTTAAGGCCAATGACCATACGCTGCATTTCGCCGGTTTTCTTGTCGAGCATCAGCACGTAGTGGTAGGCCGTCTCTACAACAATCATTGTCGGATTGTCTTTGATTACAGATTGCTTCTTCGCGTTCTTGACCGTGTCCTTAAGAATACTGTCATCGTCGTAAACGTCAATCAAGCCACCACCGCTGTCACGGTCAAGCCAAACGTTCCATTTCTTGTTGTAATAGGCGGGCACAATAAGAACGCCATCTTTTCGTGCTTCAAACGTTTCGCCAGTAACGTTATTGAAAAGCATCGATGCTCTTGCGCCTTCGATATAGGCTTCTTTGCCCTCGTTGACTTGCGGCGAGAGACCTTGCAGAATGCCAAGAAACGGGATCGCAATGTCGTTTGCGTCAAGCTCCTCGTTCCCAAGACCGGCGTCTGCAGTAATAAAGTCAAGATCATAGCCTTCCATTCCTGATGGAAGACCAGCATCTTTCTTGACAACAACTTCGTTTTTCTTTGTATCGGCCATGAACTATTTCCTTTTTATCTTGGCTTCGTTGATTGTATAGGTCGTGATGCAGTCAGGTATTTTTTCGCCTGACTCGTAAAGCTCACGCACGAGAGCACGTAATGTTTGCCAGTGGACTGATGGCTTCAGTGAGTAGTTAATGCCAAATCCCTCAAGCCGCTTTGCAATAGCCTCGGCCTGGTCGAGGTGGCCTTTCGCCACTGGTATTGTCAGAGCCGGCGTAATAACGCCAGATCGTTTGGTTTCCTTGAGCCAGACAAGAGCAGCATCCTCGTTGTCTTTTTTTATGTTTCCAACGTACTTCATTGACACAGAAAGCTTAGATCCATTTTCAAGCTCAATAGACTTAAGATCCGCGGCTGACATGGCTTCAGGTAGGAAACCTTCACGGATCACGCGTAGACTTTCATGGGCGTTTTTAGAAAGGGTGGTAAGAGCCTCAATAAAGTCTTCAAGCTCCATCATGCGAAGAGAAAGACGAGTGATGCTTTTAAGCCCGTCATCATCGAGATTAAGTTCTGCATTTTTCTCAATTACGCCAGCGTCAGCTAGCGCTTTACTCACGACGTCGTCGTAGTCACTTGTCATCATTTTCATCCGATGCATCATAGGTTTTGACAGAGTAGCTCTGCCTGTATTTGTCCCACTCAAGAAAGCTGATACTTTCTTTTTGCTGCAGTTCAAATTCTTCTGATAAGCAAATGCAAACAACTGCGACAACAATCGGGCTACCAACAGGTAAGAAATAGTCGTTGTCAAAGTCAAAGTCAGAGAAAAATTCTCTTGCCGCGTCAGCAATAATCTTTACGTCAACAATGTTTACACCTAACGGGAACAAAACATTGAGTTCGCCAAATTCTGAAGCTGTAGTGAAGTCGTGGTTTGCTTGCTTAACAATTGTGTATACTGTCATTTCGTTCTCCATATGTATAAGGACATCTATATCATGTCCTGATTTTGCGCGATATCCCTGAAATGTCGTTTTATCAACTTTTGTTTATCAGGGTCTTTGCAACGTTTTGCATAGATAGTTTAGCAAGCGTTCCGGACAAATGAATAAAAGGCGGATCAACGTCTGATACCTTTACCCTGTTCCATTTTTTATAGGGCTCAAGCTTTGTATCAACAAAACAAGAAGCTTCCCAGATCATAAGTTCGTTTGCCTCGCAAAGAGCCATAACAAAGATGCCTTTTCCATTCGTGTATCTCAGTCTCTTTTTGTAGAAAGGTATCTGAAACTTTTCAAAGTAAATGAATTCTCCTTTTGCAACCTTTGTTTCGATTAAGAACTGCTTACCGCCGCCTGCAGCGGAAACGTCTGGGAAGCCCGCGCCTAGAGAGTTTTCAATTCTTTCAAGGTGCAGCACGCCCGACATTTTTCGGACGTGCCTCTGGTAGAAGTCTTTCTCAAGCACTAGGCAAAACCTTGCAAAACTCAGAAAGGTCGGAAATGGTTCCTTTTATGAGTAGTTCACCACGGTCATATCCAACGACGAACTTGTTGTCAGGTGATCCCCACTCTTTCTCGTCGAACTCCATTTCGCTCCCGATAAGTATCCTGATGCCGGCTTTGTCTAAAAGACCTGTCCAGCTACCTTGCTTTCCCATTGGGGGTGTTGTCCATAATTTTGCCGCGTAATCAACCAAACTCTCAAACGTTTCCCTGTTGAGAGCCACAGTCATGTTTTCATGGTGATTGGCGGCTAGCCACAGTTGATAGTGGTCGTGGCCAACATATACACCGTCACCAATGTATTGCGTGTCTGCTGTAATCATGGCAGGTATCTTCCTCCGGAGTTGACAACGCCCTCAGGCACTGGCAGGTTACGTTTTTTCTTTGGGTGGCGAGCGCGGTCTTGCGCAACTTGCATTTCGGCGCGGCGCCAAATATAGTCAGACAGCTTTTGCCCAACAACTTCCTTGGTGAAACCCTTGGCAGCATACCACTGCTCGCGCAGCCGCTGCTCGAACTGGTCTTTGGCTGGAATGCCTTTGTATCCTGGCACATCTTTTCCTTTGTATTGTGTGTATTTATCATACAGCAGATTTGATTTAGTTGTAATCTCTGAAATAGGGTGGAGGGGCCGAAGCCCCTCTTTTTTAATCCTTGAAGCGGATGTTCGTCTTGCTAAATTTTGGGTGGTTGTCGTAGCGACCGAATTGAACGTTGATTTTGCCGTCTGAGGTGCTCTGGACCGTACCGCCCCACCACTTCGTCCCTGTGCGGTAGCAGCCCTCGATGCCCCTGGCGAAGATCCAGTCATACTTGGTGGAAAGTGTGGCCTCAACTGTCCGAGTCTCGCCGAAGATGGTCAGCTCGACCGTTCCGGGGATGCTGTTGTTCTTGTTCTCTTCCCCAGTGGCGACGAAGGTCTCGCGGGCGATTGTGATCTGGCTGGTCATCTGAGTATCTCCTGGTATGTGTGTGTCCGTAAGTATAGAATACAGCGCCTACGTGGCGCTGTACACACTTATTTTGCGTCTTTCCTAACTATTTTTTTCGCCATATTGATGTGAAGAGCACTCTTTGCCGCAAAGCAATGCACTTGGCCACCTTCTACAGCCAAAACGTGGCTATTGGTATACACAAGCCAAGTTCCTTGGCCAATGATATCAGGGAACATGGTTAGCTGCCTGGTTGTCAATTTTTTGACATGGTAATTTTTAGCGGCAAGCTTCTTCAACCTGTCTTTGATGTAGCCAAAGTCATCAAACGCGTTAAAGCCAAGGCTTGCAACGGCAGTGTCTATCTGATGAAAGTACGTTACACCACGAGTCTTACGTCCACAATTCGCTAAAGCACAAAGAGCCGTAGCGTAGTTTACGCCACACGCAACAGCCAATGCTTTAACAGCGCAGTCATTTTTTTCGTGGAAAAAGTCAGAAGCTTTTTGCATTGCGTCGTACCGACCACACTTCACTTGATTTTTTCTTACATATTCCATAGGTGTATCCGTTTGCTTGTATTCCTAAGACTAGGGTATCTCATATTTAAGCGGCTGTAAACACTTTATTTGGCGTCACCCCAGTTGTCAAGGAGCTTAGCGTCAGCAATAAATGGGATGCGGAAGCCGTAATGCCTTGCCATAGCTTGCTCCATGACGTTAGAAAGTATGACGGCTTCTTCCTCGTTTCCGTAGATATTAATCTCGTCGTGAACAGCCATTTCCGCAACAATGCCGTGATCCTCATAAAGGTCAACAAGGGCATGTTTGGTTTGGTCAGCGGCTGTTCCCTGAACTATAGCGTTGAAAACCTTGTGAAGAAAAGCGCGTTCAAAATCATCGCCAAGTTGTCCACGAGCTTCCTCAATATCATCAAATGTATGGTTGTATCCCCAGGCCTTCCGAGCTTCCCATGATTTGGCTTGAAACTTGTTAAACCTTCGCCGCCTGCCTGAGGCTGTTTTAATGTAGCCACGATCTTGCACAAGCTGCTGCAACGCGTGTATAACTTCTTTAAGGAAAGGTGCTCCTTTGTAATACACTTCTTTGAGTTCCTTAGCTTCCTTCAGGGATAGCGCCATGGTATGCGCAAGCTTTGGGTCTCCCATCCCATAAAGAATGCCGAAGTTGAGATTTTTAAGAGGTAGTCGCTCTAGGTGTTGTTGCGTCATGTCCATGATTATTTTACCAACCATGCCGTGAAAATCAGTCCTGGGTGCTTTAATGAATATCTGCATCATGTCTTCGGCGCCTGTCAACCCGCGACCTTGCTTCATATCAACTTTGCCGTCTATGTCAATACGCAGCTTTGCACTTATCTCAATGCTAATCTTTGCTTCTTGTCCTGAAAAGTCAGCGTGTATAAATTTCTTACCTTCAGGCGCGATGAAGCAACCACGTATAATCGGTGTGTGAACCTTGTTGCGACCGGGTATTTGCTGAAGGTTAACCCGACGACTCGCCATGCGTCCAGATTTTGTGCCACCTTCTTCAGTTGGAAGCTGCATCCAGTTTGGGTGTATTCGAGAGTTGACCTCAGCATCTATAAAGTTTTCAATAAAGTCGTTGGACATCTTTTTTGAAACACGCAGGTCGAGCAAAGTTTCGCAAAGTATATCACCGGGGTGCGCCTCAAGCCATTCGTTGCCAACTGATGGGCCAAACCTAGTTGACGGAACATTGTCATAGCCAAGCTCTTCCATGAGTTGTCCGACACGACTAGATGCCCAGTAATTTAGGTCTCTCCGGATGATTGAGTACAGCTCTTCATATTTATTCCTAATGCGATTGTCATACCAAATTTTTGCCTTGTGCACTTTCTCCATGTCAAGAAGCGCACCTTTTTTGCGCATCTTCCATAGCAGTGGCTGAAGCTTCTGCTCAAGACTAAACACATTCTCAAGACCATCGCGCTGCATCAATGCCTGTTGCTTCATGAAGATCTCAATGGGCTTTATCGCGTCGCCCTCCGCATACTCGGCAACATATTTTGCAGGTATCCAACGCATATTCTTTTTTGGATCAGCGGAATATGCCAAAGCAGCTTCAATCAACCTGCCCTCGTCCTTGCCTTCACCGAGGTAAGACTTAGCTATCGACTCGAGTGAATACCCGTCTTTGCGTTCTTCGTCAAGCAAAGGCTCTGCAACCTGAACATCACACCAAGGACCAAGTATTTCAACGCCAACTGAGTCTAGGCTTTCAGCGTCATACTGAAGGTTTGCCCCGCACTTTTGCTCATCACCACCAAGCACGTGCTTAAGGTATCTGGCAACTTGGTCGATGTCACAGTTTTCGGTGTCAACGTGTCTCAAGGGTAGGTAAAGACTTAGCCCGTCGTCATTAGCGAGACTCACACCGATCAACTGGGCGTCTCCACGGATAAATCCGGGACCTTTGGTTGTAAGGTGTGGGTCATCAGTTTCGGTGTCAACGCCAATGATGTAGGAGCCGCGAAGGTCTGGCCACTCGCTTGACGGTGTTGGCTTCCAGTCGGGCTCGTCAAGAAACCCGGGCAGCGGAAGCTGCCCGAGTTGCTTTACTGTTTTTGCTCGGCCTGTGCTTGGGTATTTTTTCTTCATGCTGCGTCAACCAATACTTGGACGTCACTCAAGAAAGTGCAGAATTCTTCGTGAGAAGTGATATTAGCGGGGGCAACGACGTTAACTTGAACCTGCCAAACCTTCAAGGTTTTCGGGTCAACCGTGCATTTGTTGGTGTAGATTACCGAAAAAATATCAGTGGCATCAAGCCCGGCCTCGATTAAGTCTTTTTTTGCGATCACTGCGTCAGCATATGTCTTTGTGTCTGTAAAAATACCCATGGTCATTGCTTTACTCCTTGATGTATGTTTGTATGTGTTCGTAGTATTAGAATACAGCGCCGTGTAGGCGCTGTACACACTTATTTTAGTCCCAGGCACCTTTTTTGCTAAGCCGCTTGAAGTCAGCGCGGCATTCTTTTGCCACGGCACCACGCCAGTTATGCATGTTGTTCAGGATATAGATGCACTGAACGCGGCACGCCTCTGGTTGGTGCATATCAAGCCCAGACAAGGCGTATCCGACAGCGTAGTTAAGGCTTTTCTCGGCGCGGTTGTCACAGACATGCTGACATGCACTGTGGAAGATTGCAAGAGTATCTGTCATCTGAGTATCTCCAAGTTGGTGTGTCCTTAAGAATAGGGTATACTGTAAATGAATGGGCGTACACTTAAAAGTGCACGCCCGATCATATTAAACTGTTGCCACGATGCTGACGCCGTGGCCGGAGATATCTGCCGCCATTTCAATATTGCCACCCCAACCCATCGCACTGCCGAGAATTTTCTGGGAGGCATTGTAGGCGCGATCCTGGATCTTGTCACTCACGTGGCCGATGCAGAGTGTGTGGCGGTAACCGTCATACTTGATTGTTACCGTCATCTTGGTGATTTTCTTAACTGCTTTTGCGGCTTTGATCATTTCTTTAAGGTTGGTCATCTGAGTATCTCCTGGTATGTTTGTGTCCGTAAGAATAGAATACATCAAGGCATAGCCACTGTAAACACTTATTTTGCGTTTTGCCTAACTATTTTGGAATAAACTTAAACCACTCAAGTCCTGCGTCTAGCCACCAACGTCTCGCAGTCGAGTGTGGGTAGTCTTCAAGAAATACAATGCGCTTGCAACCAGTCATCAGCAACAGCTTTGTGCAGTCGTTGCATGGGCTTGCCGTGATATAAGCCGTTGCAATTTTTGACACGTCATAGCAGTGAAGCAACGCGGCCTGTTCAGCGTGTGACGCTCGGCAAGAACTTAGGTCAGTCCCAGACGCAGCTGAAGCGGCAATGCACGGATCATCAATGCAGTGCATTTGACCGGGAGACACCCCATTGAAACCAGTTGCAAGAATTCTGTTTTTGTCATCAACCAGAATACAGCCGACTTTTCGACGAGCGCAAGTGCCACGCGAGGCAACCAGAGAAACCATGGATGCATAGTATTCATCATTTGTTGGTCGCACTACACCAGACCTTTGTCAATGGCAAACTGCTCTTCCATGGAAATGACAAAGACATTTTGCATCCTTTCGTGCGGCTGTACTTCAATCATAGAAAGAGGGAGCCACACTGCGTCCCTGTCGCTTTTACTTTCCGACACTAAAACCGCCCTTTCTGTTCGGGCGTGGATGTAGAAGTCAATATCGATTATTGTTGATCTTGACATTTTAAAGCTCCAATATGCCGCTGCGCGAACCATCGCTTGCACAAGAATATAGACGGTCAAGAAACTGCGACGGAGGCAAAGAAGCAATGTTGTTGAAGTTAACGTCTTCTAGTTCGTAGTCCCATGCGGTAACAATTTTGTTCACAGACTCAAAGTCTTTGTCGTAAAGATGGGCGGAACCAAGTGTTAAGTAAAGGTTTCCAAGCTCGAGGCTACGGCCGCAGCTGTAGTGATGACGCAAAATCGACAGAATATAAGCTGAGGTAAGTGAAAACAGAATGCTGTCGTATGGCAACCCCATGTAAGCGTCGCTTGACCTCATCATTGCAACGCAATGGATCACACCACCACGGATAAGAAACTGAAGTGACAAGGTGCAAGGGATGTCTTTGCTTGGCCCTGGACGCTCACGCCAAATATTGATAACTGCTTGACGGGAGCCTTTATCGTCGGCCAATGTTTTGCACACGTACGAGAGTTGGTCAACAATTTTGGGACCGTACGCGCCAGACATAAAGTAGCCGTCGTCGGAGTATGGTGACATCTTACCAAAAGGGTGGATATCCGACAACAGGTTTTTGCCAGACAAAATCCACCAGGGCTCTGCAGCCGCAAACCTAAAGCCAAGATTTCTTTCCCCTACGCTTGGAACCGGGTTTGACATTGGCACCGTATACTTTGCACCAATTATTTCGCGGAAGTTGAGACCACGGGCCTGTTCGTCGGATCCTCTTTTCATGATTGTATCGAGGTGTCCAAGGTAGGCTTGGCTTGAAAAATTAGTGTATATGGTCATGTTACGTCTCCAAGTTTTTAAGTATTGCAGCTGAGAGTATGTCTTGTGGTAGGGCGTCCCCGAATGGGTCAAGTATGTCGTGACGTATAACAGGGCACAGGCTTTCGAGTATCTTTATTTGACGCTCGTATTCATCATACACATCGATCATGTCGTTGTACATCTCTAAACGGTTCTTTTTTACCTCGTTGAAATGGCTGATGTAATCTTGCTTGTTCATCGGGTGGCAACAGACAAAAGTGGCGCCCAGGTTATTTGCACGATTGTATAGTTCAAGCGTTCTGTGCCGCTGCTCTGGACCGTCACGGAAAACATTACCGTAAACAACTTCGCTCATACGCCAGCGGTCAATTACAACCTGAGAGCTTTCAGACAGAATAACCGCCGCCTCAAGCAAATCCAAGTGATATTTCACCATGTAACCTGCCAGGTCTTTGTTGTACGTGGCGTGAATGTAGTGACCACCAATTTCCTTGGCAAGGGTGGTTTTCCCCGTTGCGTCTCCACCTTCCAGAATTATTATGGGGTGTATGCTCATACCAAGTCACTTAAGTCAGGCGCAACCCAACCCTCCGGTTTTACAACATCCCACGTCGGATTTCGCTTTCCTTCCTTATCTGATTTTGCACGGACTTTTGACATGTTTGCCTTGTGCACACGGTCAAACGCCACGTTGAAAGAAAAGCCGTAGTCAAGTGCCATTTTTCGACAGCCACAGCAAATATCCAAGAGCTTGTTCAACTCAACAAAGTCCGGGTCTAGGGAAAGTGTGTAACCACTTGACATCTTGTAAAGGTCAAGAAAGCTGAAGCTGTGTTCGGTGTGTCTTTCTACACGATCTTGAGCGCCTCCAGCAAGAAAGTAGGTGCCCATGGCAACGTAAGTAAGGTCTACAAGCCCGTCCAGCGTCTCATGCCTGTCCTTGCGGGCAAACGCCTCATACGTTTCTTTTGCTTCCTCAACAAGGAACTTTTCACGGAACTGAACAAGGTCCGTCGGCATGTCAAGCAGGCTTTTGAACTGAGGCAGCTGAAACTTCTCGTGAAAAGAAACAATGCTCAGGTATTGCAACGTCAATTGCGAGTTTTTCATTTGCCATCTTCCTCAGAAAAGTTTTTGTCAAGGTTTTGCCAGTCGTCCGACGATGCCCAAGGCTCCTTGATTTCCGATAGAGGCGGGAACTTCCGCTTGTATTCGGGACCGGCCGGACGCAAGTGCCAGATAGAGTTGCGCGACAAATGTGGGAACGGCGTGCAGAACATGTTAGACAGGACGTTCGTGTCGTGGTACGCACGTGAGGCATTGAAAAAAGCCTCCATACCGGGGTACTCTTTGAACAGAGCATCCTTGTACTCGGTGATTGAAGCAAACGTTCCAAAGTTGGACATGACTTGAAAGCCGGCGTTTTCGATCATTGCACCGAGCGCCGCGTGGCGCATTTCATTGACGTGGTTTTTGGCTGTGGCAGTAACATTCCAACAAGGCGTTGACAAAATGACTTCCGCTTTGCCAAGTTTGGCAATCCGATGGAAACCCTCAACCATACCTCGGGCATGCTTTGCGCTGACGTGTTCAAGTACTTCAAAGCACGTGATAAGGTTTGGAAGCATGTGACGCTGATCCGACTTTTTGACAGCGTAGTTGCCACTGGTTTTCAGCTTAATGTCCCGAGGGAAAATGGTGCTTCCGTATGTAGTGACGTCCATGCTTCCCCAATTACGATCGTGAAACTTTTCAGCGGCGTTGTAGTCAATACCCACATACTCGCAAAGCAAGCGGTTGGAATGAAGCAGTCGAGGCAACGGAAGGTCTGTGCCGCAACCGACGTCAAGGATACGAGTATCTTTGTAACGCGATCCGGAATGCATGATTTTTGCAACGTATGACCAGCGAAGGCAGTGCGCGATATAATCGCGATGAATAAACCCTCGAATTTCTGCTTGGTCAACGGAGAGGTCAGTGCCGTCAATAACACGACCATATTTGTTTGCCATTTCTAGCCCCCTGATTTGTATACTTGTATAAGATTGAGTTTGCCTTGGGCTCCCTTTTTAAGGGGAGCCCTTTTAATAAGCTAACTACTCAGACTTCTTCGTCGTCTGTTTCGGCTTCGTCTTCGTCTTCTGCTTCTTCCATATCACCGTCGACTGCTTCGCCCGAGGCATCTACCTTTGACTTCGTCTTTGCAGGTGCGGGTTCAGCGCGTTCGACCGTAACAAGGCCATCGACTTCTTCAAGCTTGGGGAGGTAGTACCCAAGGATGCGTTCGAGCGGCTGCCTGGATGTGATATTGCCTTCCATCGATGTGACAACGTCAGCAGTGTCAACTGCCACGCCTACGCCATGCGCTTCGATTGCAGACTCGATGATCCCGCGCATTTGCGGCGCCATTTTGTCCTCAGCTGTGAGTTCACGGTTGAAAGTGATGGATTTTACGCGAGTGGCCATGATGACCTCCTATTTTTGGTTGGGTTTGGTTGGTTTTAGTTTCGACTTCTAATTCGTAACACGCTATAACTTTGTCCGTCATCCCTGAAATGAAACATTTATCAGGGATGACGATCTTTTTTATTCTGCCAGAGTTACGCCAGCATCTTCGAGCTTCCGGGCGTAGAACGCGAACAGAACAGCGTGATCTTGCTTGCTCTTCAGAACGCCAGCCGCGATTGCAGCCGCGACAATTGAGTCGCCACGACCAACAAACTCTTCTTTCTCCATGAAGTCAAAAATTGCTTTTGCTTGCGGAGCAAGTGCGTCGTACGCCTTTTGGTTCTTTTCAATCACCTCGTAACGACGGCCGTGGTAAGGCATAGTGCGGACGAAGTTTCCGCCGTGCTGCGTTACGTCATAAGTGACTGTCTTATCTGCGATTGCAGCGGCAAGGGCTTCCTTGCTCATGTCGTGACGACCGACAATGTTCATCTGGGTGGCAGTGGCAAGAAGATCTTTTTTGGTTGGGTTTGTCATGGTTTCATTCCTTGGTGTATGTTTGTATGTGTGTGTCCGTAAGAATAGAATACTCCGTGTGGCGGGCCTTGTACACAAGTATTTTCACTATTCTGACATTATTTTACCTACGCCAGGTGGACGGGCATTGCTGCCCGTCTCTGTCAAGGAGTCACTTAATCCCCCATACATGATGCGGCCACAGAGAACGAATCTCTTCGAGGTTCATGTTGGACAATTGCTCGAAAAGGCGCTTCCGCTTCTGGCAATACTCATCGCTTGGTAGCAAGAAGGCGTCACCCTTCATGATCCTGTTGATTACTCTCTCTCGCGTTTGCTGAAGGCTCATTTTCATGGTCTTGGCTCCTTGCCGGGCGGGGCTGTTAAGCCGCCGCCGTTTTGGTGTTGCGAACGTGGTTCAATTCGAGGGCCACTTCCCATGCCCCGGCGGAGCGGGCGGCGACTTCAAGGTCCAGCAGATTGCAGAGGTTAACCTTGGAGACGATCATCTCGTGCAGGTCGGTGTGGGCGGCGGCGATCAGGGTGGTGAGGGTCATGGTGTGGCTCCTTGCCGGTATGTTTGTATTCCTAAGACTAGAGTAGCGCGTGTAAGAGGTGCTGTAAACACTTTTTGTGTTATCCGACAAAATATATGGACAAGCGGTTGGAATGTCTATCGGTTGTCTCGTATGACTTGCCAGGTTTAACGAGTTGATGCCTTGAAAACCAATGTTGACCCAATTTCCTAATATTCACCATGAAACTCTGTGTATGACATAAGTTCCAAAGATCGTTGTAATGACAACAATGCTTCTTCCACGTCTTGTTTTTCAGACTTTGCGCCGCGTTTACCTGGCGCAAGCAACTTTTTAATAGCGTGTTGAATTGCAGGGCACCTAACGTCAAACGCTAGTAAAACGTCATAGACGTCTACTTCTGTTTTTTCTTTTCCGATTGTTCTCTTGTACTTATTTGCCATTTCATTCCCACGCTTTCTTTTTGTAAAGGTCCATGTAAAGTCGAATTAGGCCATTAACATCGGCCTCGGCGGTATGTGCATCCTTTAGCTCTTCTTTAAAAAGGTGCTTGTAAATATTTCCAATGCTGTGGCTAGCAGCATCTTTATTGATACGCCTTGACGCCTCAAGTGTGCAGCGTCGCTTTATTGCTTCAAACGGCTTTTCAAACGCAAGTTGGTGCTCTTCAGCGTGGACCATACGGCAGTCAAACTGAACGTTGTGGGCTGCAACCATACCCGCGTCAAGGCACATACCAAAGAATTCATCTCTGGTCTGCAACCAGTAAGGTGCATCCTTGAGACTGTCCATTGTTATACCCGTGAGCTGGGTTATCTTTTTAGGTATAAACTTTGCACCCTTGACATTGGTTTTGAGAACCTTGACAACCTCGTAGTCACCATTGCTATCATACTCAAGTTGTGCGGCGTAGATTTGAGTTATGCGCGGTTGCATATCCAATGGCTGTTTTTCAATAGGCATTTTAGGGAAACCAGTAGTCTCGGTGTCGAATAGGACGATTTTCACTCTTCTTCTCCCCTGAAGTTGCAATCTTTTAAAGCAAAAGACCTACTTGCATTTTTTACTAAGTCATGGCCTGTAATAAGCCATTGTTTTTCTGGGTGCCACTCAGTAGACCCAAAATATAGTTTGAGCTTACCTTTAACAAATCGACGGTTAACTTCTCCACGGTAGTTTTTGTAGGTAAAGATGATGTGCTCTACACATTCTTTATCAAGCTCAATTTCGGCTTTCCCACAGATCATGCACTGATCTAATACAACGTCGCCATTGTTATCTTTTAAGTGATCAGGGCAGTCTTTGTCTGATTTTTTGTATAGGACGTGCTTCATTTTCTATCTCACAATGTTAAGGTTTGACTGGCTGTCTTCTTTGTTATAAACTGCAAAGCTTTCATTGTCACCGGTTTCTTTTACAAAGGTTTGCTTTGCTTCTAGTATGCCCGGCAGCATGAGCTTTTGGACTCCGCTATACGATGAAAGGAAACGGCCGCGAGGATTATTGTTTATCTCAACACCGGCCTGTCCTTTTCCGTATGTGTATGTTCTCAGATACTTGTAGAAAGCTCTTGTCTTCATGTGGCGGCGCTCGTCACGAATAGACTCTTTCTGCCAGGCCTCAAACAAGTCCCACAGCACTGACCTTTCTACCACTGCGTTCTGGTTCCAAGGCATAAAGCTAGGACCTGACGGACCTGACACAAACCCGCCATTATAAAGTGACTTTGAATACCAGCGGTTGAAAGTATACTCTGGAGAGTATTCTTGGCTGATCATTTTTTGTTTTGCAAGCGCGCTTGTTTTTGGTATCTCAAGCTTTATATTTGGTAACTTGTATTCTTTAAGATACTTATAAAGAGCCCATGGACCGCCATTAGACTTCTCTTTAAGCAGCGCATCCCAGTAAGACGTGTCACCGACGTGCGTGTCCGGTACCTCAATTGGAACCAGACGTCTTTCTCCTTTCGTGACTTGTGCAAGGCTATCCCTATTTGTAGTAAAGATAAAATGCATGAAATTGTCGCGCGTGATCTGTCCTTTACCTTTTGCCTCGCAAACAAACGTTGAAGACGTTGACAGGTGCTTGAGTGTATCGAGTTGCGCTCCCTGTGATATTTTTGCCTCTTCAACGCGTATCAATAACTTTCCAAGCAGCTGATGGTTAAACTGCCCAGTGATCCTGTTTACATCTGATGAGGTAAAACAGGCCTGGTCGCCAAGCATGTGCTGCAGGTAGTCGCCAAATATTGATTTGCCTGATCCGTGCTCTCCAATCAGGGCAAGCATCCCACCGCTTCTTTTATCTGGAGTCTGTATCATATGAGCAAGAAAGCGCATTACATAGTCGTGCAATTCTTTAGGATCTTCCTCACCCGAGCAAATAAACTTTACATGCTCGAGAAACTTTTCACATGATCCGCTTTGGTCCATGCTTTCAGCGGCAACACCTTGCCAAAGGTTTACAACCCAACCATTGTCGCTGTCTTTGTATATCTTTCCTTTTGACGGGTTTACAGCAGATTTTGAAAACTTGCGCCGCTCGCCACCTGAGAACCAAATAGCAGCGGCATTCTTTGCTGGCTTCTTTGGTTCAACTTCTATTTTTATGTTACCATAAAGCAAACTAAAACTTTGGTAAGGTATGATTGCCTCTTCGGGGCTTTTGTATATGCTATCAAGGATAACCACTTGCGGATGCCGACCTTCCAGAAGAACACCAAACCGTTGATTAAAATAGTCAGTCATGTCTCTGAAGTGTGAGTAATCCCCGGAAAAAGGGAAGAAAAGCCCTTTTTCAAGTTGATCGTCGGGTCCATCTGCGTCGTCGTCATAAGATATCTCAGATCTTGGATTGTGGCTTTCGCCACTCTCATCTAAAAACCTTGCTATAAGCTCTAAGAACTTAGGAGGATGCGCATCTGTTGAAGTTGGGTAGTCTGCAATGTCCCATTTTTTCGGTAGGTTAAACCAATTTATGTCGACGACGTCAATGCTAGTTGCAATCCCGCCAAGAGCCTTTTTCACATCAAACGCGCCAAGAACTCCAGCTGTGTCCGCGTCGGGTATGATAATGACATTTCGGCCTTTAAGTGAAGACCAGTCGGTGTTGCCAACGGCTTGAGTACCACCTTTCCAAGTAGTAAATACGTAGCCAGGGTATCGTTGCGATATTTCTGTGTTACCATAGTCTGCGGCTTTTTCGCCTTCAACCACAATAACGATTGCGTCGGACTTAGTAGAAACGTAGGTTAACGAATAGAGCATGTGCAGGTGTTTTTCCGACGACCAACCCTTGCACTGCCACTTTGGATTGTTGGGATCAGTCGGCCTATTTGGCTCGTCATGCTCGTCATAGTAGCCAAAGCTGTATTGCAGAATTCTCTTAGGATGGCCAACCGCGTCGTAGCGAACAACGATGCTATTTGCAAAGTCCCCGTCTGTGTAAATGTGAACCATAGACTTGTGGAATTGCACAGGTCTACCGACTTTTTTATCTTGCAGGGATATAGTGTCCCTTAGCCTTGACGCATAGCCAGCCGCTGCTCTGTGGGATACTGGTATGCTGTTCCACTTGAATTTTGGCTGCGAACGCTCCGGGTATTTTTTTTCGTATTTACGATTTTCTTCTCTCGCTTTCTCAGCCTCAACCTGCTGTGGCCACGCGCCTCGTTCGGTGAGCAGTTTATATACTTCTTTTTCACAACCATGTGACCAGCACTTAATGAGAATGCCGACGCCTTCTTTAAGTGATACTGATAAACTTGCGTTTGTGTCTCCATGAATTGGGCAGTAACAGGTAAAGCTTCCGTCTTGCCCAACAGTCCCATCCCACCCAAACTCTTTTACGCAAAGCTGTTCCACTTGGGAAAGAGTGTAGTGGAAGTCAGTCATTCTGATTTATCCGATTGTTACAGTTATTTTTAAGCTCTTCGTAATAGCCATTTCTTACAGAATGCGAAATGCTCCCAGAGTATTTTTTAGCAAATAAAGAAAAGCTTGAAAATTCTCTTGCTAAGTCAAACGACTTTTGCTTATTCCATTTTATGCCAACGATCCACCCAAAATCTTCCTGCAACCTGTTAAGTATACCTAACTTAAGAGCTGCAGCATAAACAGAAGTGTTTTTCTTAAACTCAGATTTGTTTTTACACAATAAAGCGGCGGCATAGACTGAAGACTCTGAGTGAATTTGTTGAGAGCCACCTAAATTTCCTGCACGATTAACGTTTGTGACAGTAAACCCTAAATCCTTATAACTCTGCACATACTTTTCTTCAAGTTCAGCGGCTTGACCCGCATCAATGTAATCAGTTAAAAGCGTATACTCAAAATCACTGGACATGATTATTGCAACAGTTGAATGCTGCGTAAGCATTTTGTGCTTGTATAGTCTTACATCAAAATTATACGTTAAGCCTATATACGCTTTGTTTAATGACTTGGAAAAAAGAACATAGACAAGCCTTTTATACCTATTGCCGGCACCGGCGTGGTGCTTTATATCTTTTAGCCTATCTTTTTTCCACATTCTTGCATAAAGGTTAAAGTTTTTGACACGCAATTCACTGCGTGTAGGGTACTCTGAAGCCAACAAGAAGTCTTCTTGTTCGTTATAGAACCTATAAACCTCTTTTTTAATCATCCCTGTCAACGCCATCTTCCTCATTATTGTAGCTTTTTCTAGGATATTCGACATAGCCCTTATCGTAAAGCTGTGGCAGATAATATTGGAGAATGGAGAAAGGAGGCTGTTTTGTCTTAAGACCAAACTTGTGCAAACTAGCGCTAAGTATTTTTAGCTCGTTCATATCGTATGCGGATTGCTGCCCGTCGATAAGAGCTGCAATGATCACCTTACACTGTTTGGGGAATTTGACCTCAGCTTCTGCAAGGCCTTTTAAATCAAACAAAAATGAATTGCCTTTGTTTTTAAGCTTGGCCTTCATCCGCGTGATTTTAGACTTTTGAAAGATTGCCCAAACGGCCTCAAACGGGTTTATTGTAACGTCCGTAAGACGGTTACCGGTAATCAGGCGATACATTTTACGCGCTTGAATTGGCCTATAAACTGTCTTAAAATGGTTAATGCTAACGATAACATTGCTGCTGAAGACATTTGGGTTCATAAACCTTGATATGGCCTCAAAGCTTTCATACGCGCGGTAGTTAAGAAAATTTACACTTTCCCTATAGTAAACCGTAACAAACGCGCAAGGTGCTTCTCTTGGCACGTTAGGATTTTCAACAAACTCAAGCAGGTGCTGATACGCCTGACTCGGGTGGTCATACGGGGGGACGACTTTAACGTGTTTCATGTTGTTCTTTCTTTTGTTTGCTTACGTTGTATTTGCATCTAAACTTTATTTTAGAGTGTGCGGCGGGTGGAACATTGGCCGGGAGCTACCCGTTTGAATACCAATCTTCCACCCTATACAAGTAGCACACACAAAAGAAAGTGTCGATAGTTCACAATATACCAATATTTATCTTAAGTATATCGTAGAAATAACTTATTTTACGGGTTACATTATTTTACAGCCCTGTTTTGGTGGCCATTCATTGACACTACTTTTAAAGCCAGGCTTGGTTATGAATTATTTTTTACTCATTTTTTTTACCAAAGCAGGTCTGATTTGATACTTTTGGTCAATTTGGCAATTCCTTTAACCAAGCGCAAACTTTTTATGATTCTTCAAAATTATTGAGATTTTTTTGTAGTTTTTTTAAAAGTCCAAATCCCTTTAACCTTAACCAACTTCAATAACCAAGTAAAAGCCAGCTAACTATTTGATACTGTTATCTTTATTTTCTTCTTGGTTAGTTGGTTAAGATGGTTAATATAATATAGAGAAGGGTGTATAAAAAAGAACTACTTTGGAATTTAGGAATCTTGCAAGATATTATATGTTTTTGTTATTTTATTATTATATGACTTGTGTCAATTAACCAACCAACCAAGTAACCAAGGATCCTCAAATATCCAATCAGTTGGACCCAATTCCATACCCCTGTATGCCATGACACGTGGTGCCCCAGGCCATGACACGTGGTGCACCCAGGGTGAGGACGGGCATTGCTGCCCACCCGTCTAGACTCTCGGAGGATCCTTTCGGGAGAGTTAGTTCAATCTACGAGGAAGCTGTTGTTGATTACTGAAAGAACCATCCAGCCATCCGATGCCTTGCAGGTGACACGACCTTTGGAGATCACCTCGGCCCGGGTTCCTTTGACGTTGCCGTCTGTGTGCTCGGCGCCGGTGTTCTTGTTGTAAAAGATGATCTTGAACATTTTCTGGTTCCTTGTGAGTATGTTGGTATTGTCCGTAAGAATAGAATATCGTGTACAGCAAGGCTTGTACACGATAAAGGTGAGGCATCACCAATTATTTTCAACAGCCTCGCGAACCGCTTCTTTCCACTCAGCAGCGGCAGCTTGAAGAACAGCGTTCGCCTTGTCCCAGTCTTCTTCCGAGCCAAGCATCGCATTGACGCGACGAGCGTTGGCTTGATCCATACGCATCCGTGCAATTTCCTGGCGGTTCTTGTTGTTTTCTTGCGCGTTTGTCATTGTATCGTTCCTTGTTTGTATGTGTCCGTAAGACTAGGATATGCCGTGTCGCAGGGCTTGTACACACTTTTGTTTGGAAATGCACGCATTTTTTCCCGGAAAGGGTAGGGGCCGAAGCCCCTACTTTTTAGTTCAAGTCCCACTTTACTCCTTGTGTTTCTTCGTTGTGCTTGGCGATGATCTCAACATCCTCTTCAGTCATGTCAGGAAACCCGGGCTTCATCTCACGGATTACGCGGCGGAGTTCACTCTGGGTCTTTTCACCACGAGAGAAATATGCGGCTACCAGGGCGGCTGCCATTTGGTTTTCGGGGGACATCGTATCGTCTGACATTGTATCGTTCCTTGTTTGTATGTTTCCGTAAGAATAGAATATCGTGCGAGGCAAGGCTTGTACACAGTAAAAGTGAGATTTCACCACTTATTTTGGCCTGAAACTTTTTGCAACTTTGCGCATTTTGTTGTGTACACGATGGCAAGAACGAGGTATTCTATTCTTACGGACACCTAAACAAAGGATACACCAATGACCATAAAGTTCCCAGAAGCCACAGTCAATTTAAACAGCGTGGATGGAAACGCCTTCTCGATACTCGCGGCTGTTAGAAAAGCGTTGCGCGATGAAGGGGCTACGCAAGAAGAAGTCAAGACCTACATCGATGAAGCAACGAGCGGTGATTATGACAACCTGCTGCAAGTGTCGATGAGGTGGGTGAACGTCGAGTAAACACTGAACGATCAGGCACCCAAAAGAAAGTGGGTGCCTGACAGACCACGCCCTAAAACTATTTTTCAACGAGGCAAAATAAACTATTTACTTATCAACAAGGTCAAAATATACTGTACATATGAATTGCATAGATGCCCCACAAAAAAATGCGTGCATGCCCTGTAGAGCGGGGCGGCCCCGTGCTTGACTTGCAAAAAATTGAAAAAATGCGTGCATGCCCGGTAGAGCAGGGCAACTTCGTGCCTAACCACGACACAGAATACAATGTTGCAATGTGCAGTGGTAGGAAAACCCTTGAGTTAATCGACGGCCTGCGCTTAGGCCATGGCGTACACGCATTCGCACCGGTGATTAGGCGACCAGGCAAAAAGCCTTTAGTCGCGCTACCTGGTTTTCTTTTTATACCAACGCAAGAATTCGAAGATGCGGAGCACCTTGCAAGGTGCGGCTTAGTTCCACCTTTTTCACCACTCATAATGGCTTCAAAATTAATGACATGCCGGCATGAAGAGCTTGTTGTCTTCGAGAAAGCTGTAAATGACATGAACATAGATTTGTCACTTTTCAATGGCTCACTACGCGAGGGTGACAATGTAATGGTGACAGCAGGACCGTTTAACGGATTATCTGCCGTGGTCAAAGGAATGCGAATTGAGGGCAGCATTATGGTTACTCTCAACCTAGACATGTTTGGCAAAAGCCAGGAAATAAGCCTACCACTTTCAATGCTTGAAAGAACCTGACTCACTGAGACAGGTTGTAGGTTGTTGAGGTGAAGCGCCTCCGATATAAATAATCTTGAAAAGGGTTTAGAAAAGCGGGCAGTAAAATGAGTTACCTACAAATAAGGTCTCCTTGGAACAGGCGCAAAGTAGAAAGCGCCGAGGAACTTTGGTCTACCTTCATGGAATATGTGAAGCACAGTGACAGTAGTTTTCTTGTCGAGCCAAAGATTTTCAGCACCAAAACAGGTATTGTGCATGGCAACCTTGACAAGGTGCGTCCATTCACGCTGCATGGCTTTTGCAACTTCGTTGGAATACACCCAGGAACTTGGGACGGATGGAAGAAAGAAGATCGCGAAGAATTCTTTGCCTCAGTGCAGCTTCAAATCGAAAGCATCATATATGATCAGCAGTATCAAGGCGCGGTTGCAAATATATTCAACGTCACTATGGTTTCACGTAAGCTCGGTCTTGCTGACAAGAGTGAATTTTCAGGGCCAGGTGGAAAACCAATACAAGTAGACGGGATGACAGCGCGTGAACGAGTCGCTAGCAAGCTCCTTAGCCTCTCTTCCCGAGAGTCAGCGTTCAATGATCCTGTCGGAGATGACGGAGAGTGACCTAGCTGAACTTGAGTATGATTGGCAATTCTGGGGCCGTCAAAATCAGCTTGCCCCTAAAGGAATATGGTCCACTTGGCTGGCGTTGGCTGGCCGAGGTTTTGGTAAGACAGAGGCAGGAGCGCAGTGGATTAAAGGGCGTGTTGAGTCTGGGTTCGAGCACCTTGCACTTATCGCTGAAACCCAAAAAGACCTCGACTCCGTTATGGTTCCAAGAATACTCTCAATCTACCCTGAAAATGAAAGGCCTATTGCAAGGTTTAAACCCACAAAAATAATTTGGCCAAATGGTGCGGTTGCTCAGGGCTATACCGGCACAGAGCCAGATCAGCTTCGTGGACCTGAATTTGATAGTGCCTGGGTTGACGAGCTAGCAAAATATCGATATGCAAGAGAAGTCTGGGACATGTTGGCCTTCACTATGCGCAAAGGTGATGATCCGAGAGTGTTCGTCAGTACAACACCAAGACCAATACCGGTTATAAAGGAAATATTGCGCGACGCGTCCACAGTGGTGACCAGGGGTTCAACCTTCGATAACGCTGGTAATTTGCCAAAGGCCTTCCTTGACAAGCTTAAGAAAAGATATGCCGGCACACGCTTAGGTCGCCAAGAACTTGAAGCCGAAATGCTGGAAGACTTGGTTGGTGCTCTTTGGAACCAAGACGAGATTGACAAGCTTCGGATAGAAGAGCTTCCGGACATGCGGCGCATTGTTGTAGCGATTGACCCAAGCGGAACCAAAGGTGTAGAAGATGACGGCGACAGTATTGGCATCGTGATTGCAGGCAAAGGTGTCGATGGTCTCGGATACGTTATGGGCGACTTCACGTGCAAACTCTCCCCTGATGGTTGGGGCAAGCGCGCAGTACAGGCTTATAATAAATTCGGAGCCGATCGTATTGTGGCTGAACGAAACTATGGTGGCGCAATGGTCGAGCACGTTATTCGCACCGTTGATAAAAATATCAGCTACAAAGAAGTGACTGCCAGCCGTGGCAAGGTGGTTCGTGCAGAACCCATCGCCGCACTTTACGAGCAAAAGCGCGTAATCCACGTCGGGGATTTTCCCGAGCTTGAAGAGCAAATGTGCCTAATGGGGCCAGATGGTTTCGTAGGCGAAGGTTCACCCGACCGTCTTGACGCACTGGTGTGGGCACTAACAGATTTAATGATGAGCGATGATAGCTCATGGGAGGGCACAATATGAATTTCTTAGATGGCCTTCTCAACTACGTTTCGCGTCTTGGCACCAGTCGTGACAAGGCCTCGGCATCAATTTATGAGCTGGTTCAAATTGAAGAAAGCCAGCTCATCGCGATGTACCGCAGTTCTGCAGTGGCGCGCAAGATCATCGACATGCCGGCCGAAGATAGTCTTCGCGAGTGGCGCGAGTGGTCGGCTGAAGCGGATCAGATCACGGATATCGAGGCCGAGGAAAACCGCCTCGGATATCAAGCTGCTATGATAAAGTGCTCAAAGCGCGCAGGGCTGTTTGGCGGCTGTGCAATATTTATCGGCACCGGCGAAGAAAACCTTGAAAAACCTCTCAATCCTGAGAGCATTGGTTTTGGCGGCGTCAAGTATTTGACCGTTGTCAGCCGTCAAGATTTGTCTGTTGGTATTCTCGAAGCTGACCCGCGTTCGACAAATTATGGGAAGCCCGACTTTTACCACATGAGCACAGTCACAGGGTTGCTGACAATCCACCCGTCGCGCCTGGTCATTTTGAGAGGCGATGAGCTTCCAGACGAGCGTTACACTGGTATGAACCTTGGGTGGGGTGACCCGGTTCTTCAGGCAGTGCTTACAGATGTGCGAAACCTTGATGCAACTTTCGCGAATGTGGCAAGCCTCATTTTTGAAGCCAAAGTTGACGTTATGTCGATTGACGGATTTAACGATGGGCTGCGGTCAGGAGGTAGAGCGTATGAGGAATTGCTTCTTACGCGTTCAGCACTGACAGCTACCGGAAAAGGAATTAACGGCACTTTGCTGATGGATGTCAAAGACAAGTATGATCAAAAGAGCGCCAGCTTCGCAACGCTGCCTGACATCATGGATCGATACATGCAGATGGTCAGTGCAGCAGCTGGAATTCCAATGACCAAGCTGTTTGGCATGTCACCGGGAGGACTGAATGCAACTGGCGACTCGGACGACAGGTCATACTATGACCGGATCAAGGTTTTGCAGACGCTTGAGTATACCCCCGCAACGGCAATCCTGGATGAGTGCCTGATCCGCTCTGCCATCGGCTCCCGCCCGCCGGAAATCTATTACAAATGGAAGCCGCTCTGGCAGCCGACCCAAAAGGAAAGTGCTGAAACCGGTAAGGTTCTGGCAGATACTTTCAAGATTGTTTACGACATGGACATTTTGCCTGAAGAAGCAATTGCAAAATCGCTTGTGAATGCCTTGACGGAAAGTGGTCTCGCGCCGGGACTAGAGAGCAACGTGGCTGAGTATTTTGCAGGGGCCAAGGCAGACGGCGATGACGACAATGACGCCACTGACGTGGCAGATGATTACAATGAGTGAGGTGGTGAAATGAATTTCACAGATGCGATGCATGTCACCGGCCAGATCAACCGGTCTGACACCGGGGCCGTCGTCTTTGCGCGCGTTGCGCGAGGTGGCAACGTGCAGGACTATCTTGGCTCTGAAATGGGCTTTCCTGATCGGAATGTCATCAGGGTTTACCGCCCTTTGGATCAGGTTTTCTCAACAGCTGCGATCAATAGCTATGCGCGCAAGCCGATTACGATTGGCCACCCCAAAGGCGGAGTGACGACTGACAGTTGGAAAGAGCTAGCTGTTGGCGAGATTGATCCTGTTGGCATTATGCGCGATGGCGAGATGGTCACTGTGCCACTGGTATTCCGCGACGGCCCTGCCATAGCTATGCTTGACTCGCCTGATGGCCCAAAAGAGTTATCGATGGGATACTCTGCTGACGTTGAGTTTGTTGACGGTGTTTCTCCCAGCGGCGATCCGTATGACGCCACAATGTCTAATTTCATCATGGACCACGTTGCTGTTGTGCCAGAAGCACGCGGCGGAAAAGAATTGCGCATCGGTGACGCGCTTAAATGGGGCGCAGCGCCCCGCCCACACACTGTTGAAAAAGTAAAGGATGACAGTATGACAATGCTAACAGTTGTGCTAGGCGATCGGGCGGTGCAAGTTGCCCAAGCCGATGCGCCCGCACTTGAGAGCTTCAAGGATGCGGTGACTAAAGCCGCAACCGATGCAGCTACGGCATCGACAGCGGTCATCGCCGCCAAAGACGAAGAAATCGGCACGCTGAAGGCCGACGCCAAAAAGCTGACCGACTCCGCTCTGACTCCTGAGAAGATGACCAAGATGGTCGCTGATCGGGTGGCACTGGAAACCCTGGTCAAATCGATTGCACCGACTGTCGAAAGTGCAAATGTCGGCGATGCCGATCTGCGCAAGGCAGCTGTTGCCAGCAAGTACGGCGACGAAATGGTGAAAGACGCCAGCGACGCCGAAATCACCGGCATGTTCAAGGCGCTGGCCAAGGACGTCAAGCCTGTTGACGCCTTCGCCGATGGCGTCAAGGGCGGCCTGAAGGTTGTAACGAACGACGCCTGGGGCGCGTTCCTGCCAGCGAAAGGGGCATAAGACATGACAATTCTCACTGAAGGCACGCGAGGTTACGCGTTTCTGGTGTCCGAAGCCAGCGCCATTTATCGGTCGCGCCAGGAAGTTGTCGTAACGGTCCCGCCGAACAGCACCATCCCGGCTGGTCGGATCATGGGCCGTGTCACCACGGGCGGCAAGTTCGTGGCTCAGCTTGCCGCTTCCAGCAACGGTTCTCAAACCCCCGCCGGTCTGCTTCTGGTTCCGCAGACCAACACCACCGGCAGTGCGATTGACGTCATGGCCACTGTTGTCGCGCGCGCGGCCGAAGTGGTCAAAACTGAAATCACCTATGACCCGGCGGCCAATGCCGCTGCAATTTCCGCCGCTGATGCAGCACTTGCTGCACTCGGCATCATTGTGCGCTGAAGGAGTAATTCGACATGGCCACTATGGACATTTTCAACAACTCGGCATTTTCCACGACTTCCCTCTCCGGGTTCGTCCAGAAAATGCCGTATGTTCCACAACTATTGGGTTCGCTCAATCTGTTCACCCCCAAACCGGTCCGGACGCGAAACGTCTTTGTTGACCGCACCGAGGGCGGCATTACGCTGATCCCGACGTCGGCCGCTGGCGCACCGCCTGAGACGCTTAACAGCACCACGCGCGATGCCGTTGCGCTGAAGACCACCCGCCTTGCCAAAGATTTCACTCTGTATGCTTCAGAGCTGGATGGCATCCGGGCCAGCGGCACCGAGTCCGAACTGATGGCAGTTCAGTCCGAGTTCAACGCCCGCATGTTGCGGATCCGGGCTGACATGGAACTGACCCATGAACACCACCGCCTGGGGGCGCTTCAGGGTCTGTTGCTGGACGCTGATGGCAGCACGGTGATCTACGACTACGCGACAGAGTTCAACGAGGCGATCCCGACCGCCATCAGCTTCGAACTGGACGTGGTCACGACCGACGTGATCGGCATCTGTAAAGGCATCGCACGCAGCATGGCACGGTCGGGCAAAGGTGCTCTTGCCGGCGCGACGATCCACGCGCTTGCCGGTGACGACTTTTATGACATGCTGGTCAAGCACGCCAACGTCGAAAAGTTCTATCTGAACCAGATGGGCGCTCAGGCGATGCGCGATCAGACCGCCATCTTCGAGAGTTTCAAGATCGGGGGCATCACGTTCCACAACTATCGCGGGACGGATGACGGAACGACCGTGGCAGTCCCAACGGATGAGGCCAAATTCTTCCCGATTGGGGCTTCGGGTGTTTTCGAGGTGGCATATGCACCGCTGGAGGCCGCGGGCTTTGTCAACACACCTGGCCAGCCGCTTTACGCCATGAACATTCCCGACCGTCAACGGAACATGTGGACCAAGGGCGAGCTCTACAGCTACCCCCTCTATATGTGCTCCCAGCCGCGCGTCCTGCGTAAAGGCACGCTGACATGATCGTAGGGAACCCAACCGCCCGCGCAAAGGCCGTCCGCATTGCGGGCGGTCACGTTATCATCGAACCGGGTAAAACCGAAACGGTGAAGTCCGACTTGACCGAGGCTGAAGTCGACCGGTACAAGGCTGCAGGCTTGAAGTTCAAGTCAACCAATGAAGAAGCTAAGGCCGAAGCAGACAAAGCCGAAGCTGATGCCAAAGCCGAAGCTGATGCCAAAGCCAAAGCTGACAAAGCCGAGGCAGACGCCAAGGCACAGCCCGCCATGCCGACCGGCAAAAAGTAACGGACCGGGCCAACCACAGGAGTGTCACATGATCGGCACAACCACAGGGCTGATTGCATATGCCGCGGCGCGCGGCACGGTAATCGCTAACGACGCGGCAACGATTTATGGACTTGTCAATGCCTCCGATTACATTCGGTACACATATCTGGAAACATCAAGTTGCACAATTGACAGTGCCAACGTTGTGGAAGCTGTGTACGAAGCAGCGATTGCTGAAATTGCAGAACCAGGCTTCTGGAAATCCACATACACACCTGCTGAGCAGGTAGTTCTTGTTGCTGTGGATGGTATTAAGTGGCAGCCTACCAGCGATGCCACTAAGGTTGGGGCGTCCGTTCCAAGATCCACGATAATTGAAAGCATGCTGAGTCATTGCATCGGCGGTGGGCTTTACGGTTACGCAACCGGTCCGAGGCTGGTATGAGCGGGGCCAGGATTGCCGCTCAGATCGCTCGGGCCTATGATCAGGCGGGCCGGGCCGCTGGTAACGGGAATGGCGCAATGTCTGTAAGGATAACCCGCACGCCCCCTGTCAGCGGCCCAGAATGGGCACCAGTTTTCGGCACGCCAGTTAACCACGATTTCGTTGCCAAGCCGTCCAGCAAGACTTACACACAGCGGACCGGGTTGTCGCTGGGCGAAAAGGAGCGCGTCTATTCGCTGGTGAACCACGGCGTGACAATCACCCCGAGCACATCGGACGTGCTGACCGTGGACGGCGTGAATTGGTCCGTGAAAGAGGTTATCCCGATGGACCCTGCAGGGTATGTGTTATCGTGGCTGGTGAAGGTCGCAAAATGACCGACGCAATGGGGTATTTGCTTTACGGACAGATGATTTTGGTAGTGTTTGGAGGGCTTTATGGCGTTGCAACGCTTTTCCTATCAATTCAATATCATGGCCATGAGAAAACACACTATATGGTTCTTGGTTTCGGCTTGATTACCACTTCAATGATCTTGGCCATGTTCTGATGGCAACCGAGGGAGATGACCAGATGACTGACCACACAACTGACAACCCGCTGTTGCGCGTCCGCACCCTAAACGGGAGGGCGCAAGTTTTCGTCCGCATTGATGGTCATAACTACGAAATAGGCGGCATCATGGTCGTTAAAATTGACGAAATTCAGCCTTCCGAAATGCTGATGGTCCAAATTGAGGCGCGTCTTGGGGGCCTGGGCACCGAATGACAACCCGCGACACCCAGCGCAATCTTATGAGGTTGCTGGACAAGACGTGGCCTGGCGTCCAGTTAGAGTTTGTCGCAGCCATGCGCGCGGCGCGGGCGGGTGTCAATATGAAGGCACTTGAGGCGGCGATCGGGCGCGGTGATGCGGACGCTGCATTCCGCGCGCTCAGGTTCGATGCGGCCGATATGTTCCGCACCGATACGGCGATCACCACGGCTCTGGCGGCTGGCGGCAATTATCAGATGCGTGCATTTCAATACGCCACTCGCCGCGCTCCGATTGCCAACCAGATCGTGCAGTCATTCGGGGGCCGGAATGAGCGGGCCGAACGGATCGCGCGGGACTTGGGCGCGCGGCTGGTGACTGAGGTGGTGGACGACACCCGCGTGTTGATTGCCCAGACGATCAGGGGCGGCATTGAGGCTGGGGCAGGGCCGCTGCGCACCGCGCTGGACATTGGCGGTCGCGTGGTCAACGGAAAGAGGCAAGGCGGGCTGGTGGGGCTGCACAGCACGCAGGCGGAGTATGTCCAATCAATGCGGGCCGCGCTGTCGCCCACAAACGGTGTTGGGGTTCGCCGGATCGTGACGGACCCGCTTACAGGAAAACAGCGCGCGATCAAAGACTACTGGATTGGCCGAGACGGCACGCTGAAAAGCACATTCACCGCGCGCAACAAACAATCCGACGCTGCTATTTTCCGCGCCATTCGTGACGGCACAACTTTGCCACAATCCGCGATTGATCGGGCCGCGCAGGGCTATTCAAACAACCTGCTGAAGCAGCGTGGCGAAACAATCGCCCGAACTGAAACGATGAAAGCCTTGAGCGCAGGGCGTCATGAGGCTGTCGCGCAGCTTATCGAAAACACGAACAATGATGTGCGAGCCGAGGACGCAAAAGGCAAGTGGAATTCAGCAGGCGATGCTAAAACGCGACCGACACATGCAGCCGCCAACGGACAGGTGGTGGCGTATGGTGAGCCGTTTATTGTGGGCGGCTATTCGATGATGTTCCCGCTCGACTCAAGCATGGGTGCACCGGCGTCTGAAGTCGTAAAGTGCAGATGCTACGAGGAAATCATAATCGACTTTTTTGCGAGGCTGAAGTGATGGCAAAATATACTTTTGCAACTTTGGACCAATGGACCAAAAAGACGCAACAGCGGATCGATGCCGTGCTGAAAGACGCAACGCAATCTGTAATTTCAGTGGCGCAAACCTCAAAGGGTCATGGGGGGCGGATGCCAGTGATCACAAACAAGCTGAGGGGCAGCCTTCAATCGTCAATCGCGGGCGGGGCGTTTGGCGAAGGTGAAAAGTCACACATTCTGGTTGCTGCACAAATGAAAGGCGGCGATCTGGGGACCTTCGTTTGGACGGCTGAATACGCACGTCGCGTAAATGATGGCTTTACCGGACCGGACAAGCTGGGCAGAACCTACAGCCAAGTGGGCGCGCACTTCGTCGAGGGGGCCGTCGATCAATGGCCAGCGATTGTGCGGGCGTCCATACGCAAGGCAAAGGCGCGGGTCAAATGACACATGACGAAATAGAAAGCGCCTTGAACACGCGTCTTGAAGCTACACCATCAGCGCCGCCTATCGTTTGGGGCGAGAATGCTCCCGGAGTTTATGACACACCGTCGCTGCAATACATCACCCCTGAGCCACCTTACTGGCTGGCTTATTTCACCAACACTCCGCCTGAGCGCCTTGGATTGTCCAAGTCAAGTCGAATGGTCATTCGCCTGTTTGTTGCGATCTTCGTGCAAGAGGGGACGTTCAAGGATAAAGCGAATGCGCAGGCGCAGCTTGTTCTTAACCAATTCCCCATTGACTTGATACTACCTGCTGGGAACGGTCAAATTCAGGTTGCGGAAATGGGCCACCCACAGCAGGGCGGAATGGACGGCGCATATTTTCGCAAGAACGTGTCGATCCGCTGCCGCGCAATCTTTCAAAGGACACCATGACCATGAACTGGCAGCCACACTATTGCGAAGAAGAAGTTACGGAACATAGCGATGGGTCGCGCACAATTTATCAGCGTCATTGGGTGTTCGGGATTTTGGTCAAAGACACATTCCCTTCAAGGCATCCTTCGCCGCAAAAAAGGACACCATGACCATGAAAGCCAAACCTATCAGCGGCGCGCGGATCGTCACAATGCCGACACCGACCGGCACGACGCCCGCCATGCTCTACAATGGCAAAAAGCCGAAGATCGGCGACGTGATGCAGTTTGCCATGCCCAACGGCGTCACATATTCCGGCACGGTGGCCGAGGTCACAGAGGCTGACGGTGAGGTTCTGGTCGAGTTTACAAACGGCATCCTGCCGGTCACGAAATAGGCACCCCGCCTATCCACGCCATTGAAAGGAAATCATCATGGCACTTACTGAAGGTATCGGCGGGTTTCTGTCCGTCTCGGCGGCCACCCCCGCATCATTTGACGCAGCCGGATACGTCGCGCTGACGTGGACCGAAGTGGGCGAAGCATCCGAAGTTCCAGAATTTGGCGCGGCCTATACGCCTGTCACGTTCACACCGCTCAAGACCGGCATCGTCAACAAATTCCACGGCGAACTGAACTATGGCTCGATCACCATTCCGCTCGGCTACGATTCTGCCGATGCTGGCCAGATCATCTTGCTTGCCGCGCTGGCTTCCAAGGACGAAATCAGCTTCCGCGAAACGCGCAGCGACGGCACAATCCGTTACATCATGGGCAAGGTCATGTCGTTCCCGCGCGGCCAGTCGGTCGGGTCGGTCAACATGGCAAGCTGCAACATCGAGTTCACGACCGCCGACGTGGAAGTCGCCGCACCGTAATCCTGCACCTCCCGCAGGCTAGGGGGGTGAGGCGTGGTTGACCATGCCCCCCGACTTCAACCACAACCAATAGGATCTAGACCATGGATTGTTTCGACTCAGTATCAGCATCAGAGGCAGGCGCTTGGCTGCACCTGACAAGTCTTCGTACAGCCGCGCCAGCATACGTCACAGGCAAGGACGGCACGCCAGACATGACCAAACCCATGCGCATGCACCTTATGGGGATGGATGCGCCTGCGTATAAAGCCAAAGCCCGCAAGCGGGCCACAGCGCTTTTGAAACGCCGTGGCGGAAACCTCAACATTGCCAAAATGACCGAATTGCAGATTGGCGCGCTGATCGACGATGGCGTGGAGGGCCGTATTAGCGACGCTGTTGACGCCACAATCGGCTGGGAAAATCTGAGCCTTGACGGCAAACCTGTTGAGTTTTCTGCTGAGGCTGCCGAGGCGATTTACCGCAAGTACCCTGCCATCCTGGACGAGGTGATTGAGTTCTTGAAGGAAATGTCAAATTTTTTCGCACAAGCCTAGAGGCGCTTTGTCTCTGGGCACGACAGCACGCATGGCTGGTCACAAAGCCGAAGGGCATAGATGTGACACGCTGGAGTTTTTTGGAGCGTGCAAATGAAGAGCCGGAGTTTCCAGAATTGCCTTTTCGCGGGCATCTTACGGAATGGCTGTTTGATGTTGGGCCGGTGATGGAAATTCCCGGGATGGGGTCGGTGGCCCTGTCCCATTTAGAAATTCAGTCGTGGGCCGCAAATATAGGGCTGACGTTTGAAGGCAACGAAGCGCAATGGCTTCAAAAGATGAGCGCAGTTTACTCTGCTGAGTTGTTAGCGTCGAGCGGCACGGGTACGTCGCAGCCGTATAGAGAATAGGAGGCACACCGCATGGAAGACATGGCATCAGTTGGCCTTCAAGTCGACAGTCGACCCGTTCATGGGGCCAACAAAGACCTGGACAAGTTTTCTAATTCTGCAAAAAAGTCGGAAACTGCGG
>Ga0306898_1000057_pt1 | contig 49438 bp, 103 predicted proteins | sample AntRauMFilla1564_FD_190424 | JGI IMG/M metagenome (GOLD analysis project Ga0306898, IMG submission 190424) | Saline lake microbial communities from Rauer Islands, Antarctica - Metagenome Filla 1 #564 (v2) (version 2) | ecosystem: Environmental > Aquatic > Non-marine Saline and Alkaline > Saline...
ATACGATATCATGGAAATAAATCTTAAATTTTAACAGTTAGAATTTGGTAGTTCAGTTAATTATTTGTATATTAGAGTATTGATAAAAAATGGGTTATGTGAATATCCCGAAAATAAAGATTAATTATGAAAACTAGATTAAAATATTTGTTAATATCGATTGTATCCTTCATAGGAGCCATTGCCATTTCTTCATATCAACTAATTACAGATACACCATTTGATTCGGTATATTATTTACAAGTAGTTCTATTGGTTATAGGTTGGATATTCTTAATTAAAATGAAACCAATAAAATCGATAAAGTAAAAAAAGAAATAACACGTAGAAAATGAATGAACTATATGTAGAATCGATACACCGTAATGCAATACAGGGTGATACCTCTTTTACGGAAAAGGGATTTTGGGGAAGTACTCCATCATACTCACAAGCGGAAGTCCGAAAGATTTGGTTCGATGGTATCAAATCAGGTATACGGACTGGGTTACATAAAGCCAGTTTACCCAGCCAGAAAATAGAACTCACATCAAGTATAAAGAATAATAATCAACGTGAATTTATAGAGAAATTCTACGAATTATGTGAAAATCACAATTGTGCGATAGTATTCCATCCAGAACATGGTATGGTTATATCGGATTTGAACAAAAATATATAGAAAATGGAAAGAAAACTTGCAACATTAAGAATAGTATCAAAGTTAGAACCAATTGAGGGAGCTGATAGGATTGAACTTGCAACCGTAGATGGTTGGAAAGTTGTAGTTGCAAAGGATGTAGGTCATAAAGTAGGTGATATGGTTGTTTATTGTGAAATAGATTCATTTCTGCCGATTAGACCAGAATATGAGTTTCTACGTAAAACCTCATTCAAAAAAATGGGGGATTTCGAAGGATTCAGATTAAAAACTACAAAGTTCCGCGGCACAATCTCCAATGGATTGATATTACCATTGCATGCATTAGAGAATGATAATAAAATGAAAATCGGAGTTTCAAGACAACCACATGGTGATCAATTACAATTGGGGCCGTATGATGATGCATTTATAATAGAAGTGGGGGCTGATGTAACAGAGTTATTAGGTATCGTTAAATACGACCCACCGATGCCTGCATGCCTAAATGCGGTTGCAAAGGGGTATTTTCCTGGGTTCATCCCAAAAAGTGATGAAATCAGATGCCAAAATTTTACTGCATCCGAATACGAATCATTGAGGGAAAAGGAATATTATGTTGCGGAAAAGTTGGATGGAAGTTCAGTAACCTTTTTCTTGCATGATAACGAATTCGGTGTATGTTCACGAAATTTAGAATTAATAGAGGATGATACTAATTCAATTTGGAAAGTTGCAAGGGAACTGAAAATTGAAGAAAAATTAAGAGGATGTGGTATACCCGGAATCATGATACAGGGTGAAATAATCGGTGAGGGAATCCAGAAAAATTCATATAAGATAAAGGGGCAGACTGTTAAGTTCTTCACCGCGTATAACATTGGGAATCGTTCTCGTTATAAATTCAATAGATTTGAAGAAATTATCAGAGATTTGGGATTAGAAACTGTACCCATATTATCACAAAATATAAAATTACCTGATAATATTGAGGATTTGGTTAAAAGTGCAGACGGTAAATCAATATTGAATAAAAATACAAACCGTGAGGGATTGGTATATCGTAGTTTAGATGGTGAAATTTCATTTAAATGCATAGGAAATGAATTTTTAATTAAAGAAACGGATTAAATTATGATGGATACATACATTTATAACGACACACGTAGGTCCGTGGAAAAAAAAATGCAAGAAACTATATAAAAAAGGATTCTTCGATAGATTTTGGAATAAAGAAGTTGATCCTATAATGAAAATGAGGTTTAGTAAAATACAAGATTGGTTAAATGAGTAGAAGAGAAATAAAACTAACATATGAAAGAATGGGCCACGTAAGGGAAATGTTGGCTCGGTGCTTACATACTGGAACTACCGAATTCCTATTACGTATATATGAAACCGGATGTTACACAAGTGATGATCGAAGCCGATTAAATATAATCGTGGAGAAATTTAATAAAGAGAATGATTAAGATGGAAGAAGAAACTAAATTATTAATAGAACAATGTTATGTATTAGCAGAGGATTTCGAAGATTTTTATGGAATGATTAAAAACCTATTAAAATGAGTAAACTTTAACAAAAATTTAACAAAATATACACACTATATTTGGAACACCAACATATTTATATGTATGGTAATATACAAGACAACAAATTTAATCAATGGCAAAATCTACGTTGGTAAGGATACAAAAAACAAACCAAGTTATATTGGTTCTGGAAAGATATTAAAACAGGCCATAAAAAAACACGGTAAAGAAAACTTTAAGAAAGAAATACTGGAATATTGTAATGATATGGTAGAATTGGAACAACGTGAGATATACTGGATATCCAAATTGAATTCAATATCCAATGGATACAATATAACAGAGGGAGGGACAGGTGGTGATACGTGGACTAATAATGATATATCTACACATTGGAATACCGGAAAGACTCCGTGGAACAAAGGTATTCCAATATCAGATGAAATGAAATCTCGGATCAGTGAAACTAAAAAAGGAAACTCAAAGTCCAATTCGGGATCATATAAAAAAGGCAAGGAAAATCGTCATTTCGGAAAAAAACAAAAAGATAGTACTGTAAATAAACGTGTTAACACTAGAAGAAAAAATGGGTCGTATGTGGGTATAGGTATATTCAAACCAAAAGGAGTAAGACACATTACAGATAATATAGAATTCAATTCAATAAAAGAAGCAGCAGAACATTACGGTATCACTAGAGATAGAGTGGGATATAGTTGTAGAACAGAATGGAAAAATGGTAAATTCAGATTTATATGATCGAAGAAATAAAAAAAAGAAATAAAGTAGTTAGTTTTTCACAATATACAATGTTTAGTTCTTGTAAGAAAAAATATAAGTTAAGGTATATTGATAAATTAGCTAAAGGTAGTGGTAATGTGCATAGTGTTTTCGGAACTGCTATACACGAAACTATACAAAGTTTCCTAAAGGTAATGTACGGTGAAAGTAAGAAAGCCGCTTTGAATATCAATCTGGATTCTTTATTGTATGAGAATTTAATAATAGCATTTCAAACCGACCAAAAAAAAATGGATGGTGCACTGCCGTGTACCAAGGAAGAACTTATAGAATTCTACGAGGACGGTCAAAATATACTACAGTATTTTACAGGTAAATTAAATAAGTTCTACCCGAAACAGGGATATGAATTAGTTGCCATAGAATATAGAATCGAGGAAGAATTAAAACCTGGAGTTATATTCTGGGGATTCATAGATGTGGTATTACGTGATAATATTTCAGGCAAGATAATAGTAATCGATTTAAAAACATCCACCAAAGGCTGGGGTTCATATAAGAAGAACGATAAAATCGGTACATCACAAGTACTGTTATACAAAAAACTATATTCTGAAAAGGAGGATATTCCACTTAATGATATAAGTGTGGAGTATCAGATTATGAAACGTAAGTTACCTCAAAATTCAGAATGGCCGATTCCAAGAATTTCCAAGTTCGTACCCGCTAACGGAAAACCATCGGTAAACAAAGCATGGAATTCATTTATGGAATTCGTAGATTATGTATTCGATGGAGAAGGTAACTACCGTACAGAAAATTTATTTGAAGCAAGCCCTTCCAAACTTTGTGATTGGTGTTTTTTCAAAACTTCTGGACATTGTGATTCATGGAGATAATCGATCAAATAAAAATATATGGATATAATAGAACTAGAAAAAAAAAGAATGGAACGGTCATTAAAAACATTCCCCCATGCTACCCCACGTGGTTCATTGGAAAGGGCTAAAGAAGAGATTAAGGAAATTCAAGAATATATTGACAATGGGGTAAAAGACCCATATGAATATCTCGATGCAATTATGTGTATATTTGATGTCGCAGGCAGGATGGGTATTAGTGCCAGAGAAGTAATGATTGCGTATGAACTGAAACTCGATATCAACACAAAACGTACTTGGAACAGGAATCCAGACAACAGTTATTCCCACAAAAAATAAACTTCATAATTTATTTACGTTTTTCTAAAACGTATATATGTATATACGACCAATATATAAGTATATATTAATTATGAAAAAATGACATGGCAAAAACAGAAACAAAATTAACTTCTGTAAAGATTATTAAGGACATTTACAGTAGGTTTAAGAAATTATCTTTTGAAAGTAATTTGACATTACAAAAACTAGTCAACCGCTCGTTGACAAAATATGTAGAAGATGAAACCTTCCGAGTAGAAATAAAGGAATATACGGAACTAGAAACTTCTGGTTCACAATTTTAAAAAACAAATGAAGTTACGTAATTTACTACCAAAATCCTTATTAAAAGAGGGTGTAAAACATAAGTTTGGATATATAGCGTTATTTTTCACATTTACCGAAATGAAAAAAATACATTCGGTAATTGATTCTAATGATATATTCATAGATGATGATGATGATGATTCATTTGGATTAGAAACAGAACCGCATACAACTCTTTTATATGGGATACACGAGGAAGTTTCCGTGCAAGATGTAGAGGATATTCTAAATAAATACACATACTATACGTGTGAAGTAAGTAACCCATCATTATTTGAAAGTGATAAATACGATGTATTAAAATTTGATGTTACAGGAGACAACCTCCATGAAACAAACGGTGATTTAAAATCATTACCACATACATCAAGTTATCCGAAATACCATCCACACTTAACGATTGGATATGTAAATCCAGGTAAAGGAAAGAAATACGTAGATAAATTGAACAAAATTGGACAAAACTCATTTTGGTTAACACCACAGTACGTTGTGTTTTCACGAGCAAACGGTAAAAAAACAAAAATTAAAATAAGAATAGATTGATATGGCACTAAATAAAGTAAATTAAAATGAATAAAGACAATTTTGGTAGTAATGGTAAAAAATGTATTTTGTTGCTGAGTGATGATTTAAGAATGGCAAGTGGTATAGCTACGATGTCGAAGGAATTCGTACTAGGTACACTTGATAAATATAACTGGGTTCAGTTGGGTGCAGCGATTGACCATCCCGACCAAGGGAAGGAGTTGGATATGAATGATGATGTTAGGAAATCAACAGGAATTAAGGATGCAGAACTTAGATTGATCCCATGGAGTGGATATGGTGATGCAAATATCCTACGCCAACTTATAATGAAATACAGACCAGATGCAATACTACACTTTACTGATCCGAGGTATTTTTATTGGTTATACGAAATTGAGGCTGAAATTAGGGAGAACATTCCAATACTATACTATACTATTTGGGATAATGTGGGAACACCGGAAACCGATTGGGCAGGTGATCCTGATTACAATTCAGAGTATTACTCATCATGTGATGGGTTATTCTGTATCTCCCGACAGACGTATGGAATGGTTAATCGGGTAATATCAAAAAAATATGGAGATGAGTTAGAAATTGTTAATAACTAATTGAACTTATTTGAATGTTTTTTAGGTTTTTTTGATTGTTTTTTTGTTTTTCTTATATTCATATGTATGAAGCATTATGTATATAGATTAGAAGATCCGATAACTAATGAATTTTACATTGGAAGTAGAAGCTGTAAATGTGATATAAAAGATGATCCTTATATGGGTAGCTATTATACTTGGAAGCCAGAAGACAAATCAATCTTGGTAAAAACAATATTAAAATCAAATTTTAGAAAACGAGAAACTTGCATAAAATACGAAGCTAAAATTATTAAAGAAAATATTGATACTAAATTAAACAGGAATTATCACATTCCGAAAGCTGGATTTCATACTATGGGAAAATCATGTAGTGATGAAACCCGTAAAAAGTTAAGTAATATAATATTAAATAATTTAGAAGAACACCGAGCACGGGTAAAAAAGTACCATGCTGATGTTAGAGGTGAAATGAACCCCTTTTACGGAAAACATCATACGGATAAAACTAAATTAAATCATAGTAAATTTATGAAATCACAACCATCTATTAAATGTCCTTATTGTGATAAAGTTGGAGGGAATGGTATAATGCAACGTTGGCACTTTGATAATTGCAAATTAAAAAATAAAAATGACTAGATACACAGTAAATATAAAAGAAGAAGCATATTCAAAGATAAGGGAATATTGTAAAGAAAATGCATTAAAAATTAATGGTTGGGTAGAAAAAATACTAATGGATAAATTAGATGAAATTAACAAGAAAACATTATGAAAAACCTAAAAGGAGAAAAATCCAATTGTGTAATAACGTATTGCCCACATGGTATTAATGATAAAATTTTCAAACCCGTCAACGTGGAAGATGAATTCAGACAATCGCTTTTCGGCCAGAAAAATTATAAATTCGTATTGTTTTGGATGAACAGAAACATAAAACGTAAACAACCCAGCGATGTAATATGGGCGTACAAAAAATTCGTGGATAGTATCCCCACAGAAAACCGTAAGGAAGTATGTTTAATAATGCATACGAATCCAATCGATACCAATGGAACGGATCTAGTTGCGGTCAAGAAAAAGATTTGTCCTGATTACGAGGTTATCTTTTCAACAAATAGAATTGATCAATCTCAATTAAATAAACTTTACAACATATCCGATGTTACGATAAATATCGCTGGTAACGAGGGATTTGGATTAACAACCGCAGAATCACTGATGGCTGGAACTCCGATAATCGTAAACGTTACGGGAGGGTTACAGGATCAATGTGGTTTCCGAGTAGGTGGGAAAGAACTAACTACGGAAGATTACATTAAAATCGGATCACTACACGAGTACAAAAAGTGGGAGGATACGGTTACCCACGGTAAGTGGGTCAAACCCGTATGGCCACGAGTACAGACAATGGTAGGATCAGTATCGACCCCATATATTATAGATGATAAAGTGAATGTGGATGATGTCACGGATGCAATTAAGTACTGGTACGATATGACAAAAATGGAACGTACCGAATGTGGTACATCCGGTAGGGAATGGATGAATAAGAAAAATGGGTTGAATTTAAAGACCATGTGTGATACTATGACCAATGGTATTGAGGCGGCACTTAAAAACTTCAAGCCCAAACCTAGATATAACCTTTATAAAATTTAATAATATGAAAATAAATAAGAGATATTTTTATGTTGGGATTATATCGATTATGATAATATATTCATGTAAGAAATCATATGATTTGATATCCGAAGCGATTACAATAGAAGATTTAAAAAAAGAAAATATAACAGAAAATGAATAACAAACCATTACTAGTATTTCAAGCCCCGATTGCCACACGGTCGGGGTATGGGTGATCATTCAAGAGATTTATTAAGAAGTCTTTTTGAGATAGATAGATTCGATATAAAAGTAGTTCCGACAAAATGGGGGAATACACCACAAAATCAATTAACCGATGATACCGAATTCGGTAGAATGATTTTAAATAATATTATAACTACATTGGATAGGAAACCCGAAGTGTTTATACAAGTCAGTGTTGCAAACGAATTTAAACCAGTTGGTGTTTTTAATATCGGTATTACTGCGGGGGTAGAGACAACTGCGGCTCCCAAGGATTTTATTGAGGGGTGTAATCGAATGGATCTGGTAATCGTTCCATCCGAATTCACAAAACGAACATTACAGAACACAGGATACAACCAAATAGATAAACGAACGGGTAAAACGGTATCGGTGTTAAAATTAGAAAAACCGATAGAAGTTCTCCATGAGGGATTAAATTTAGAAGTTTTCAATAAAATAGAATGGGTATAATATGAAAGTAAGTAAAAAAAATAGTGATATATACCAACTATTAGATAATGATGGTATTCCCTCATGGAATTTTTTATTCGTAGGACATTGGCTACAAGGCAACGTTGGTGAGGACAGAAAGGATATTGGTATGATGATAAAGACATTCTGCTCAATATTCAAGGATTACCCAAAGGAAAAACAGCCTGGAATTATCATGAAAACATCGACTGCAGGATTCTCGATGATGGGCAGGGAGGATATTAGAATAAAGATAGATAATATCAAAAATCAATTTGGGGATAAGTGTCCACCAATATTCCTATTGTTCGGTGATTTGAGAGAAAGTGAAATGAACGAACTTTATAATCACCCCAAATGTAAAACAATGATTTCATTTACCAAGGGTGAGGGGTATGGTAGACCATTGCAAGAGTTCGCAATAACAGGAAAACCAATAATAGTATCCAAGTGGAGTGGTCAAATGGATTTCCTACCAGAAGAAAATGTAGTATTCCTAGAGGGTGATGTAAAACCTGTCCATGAATCCGCGGTAAATCAATTTTTACTAAAAGAATCAAGTTGGTTCACGGTAAATTACTCACAGGCAGCACAGAAGATGTACCATGTACATAAGAACTATGATGATTATTTAAAAAAATCATCACCGTTAACCAAGTACACCGAGGATAATTTTTCATTATCTAAGATGACCGATAAGTTAAAATCCATATTAGAGAAAAATGTACGGGCCACCGAGCACGTAGAATTAGTATTACCTAAAATTACTAAATTATGAGTCAGTGGAGAAGATATAAACGCAAGAGTATAAGTGAAATGAGAACCTATGAAGAGGGTGAGATATTGTCGGATAGAGTTTCCATATCTGCTTCTGATTTAGAAAATGGCAGCCCCAAAATTGGTGATATGATTGCTAGAAACCCCATGAACCATGAAGATATGTGGTTGGTCGCTAAAGAATACTTTGATGATAATTTAGAACCAATATAATGAGTTTCACAAATCAATATAGGCAAATTATGCAACCAGAGGCCCGAGTTGCAAGGACTGCTATCAAACCTAGAAATGTATATCGCGTGAGCACGTATACGGGTAGCAAACCCATCACAAAAACGGGTGATGAATCTAGGTGGATTTTTGTAATTGGTGTAGTGGGTGATAAAATACACTGTATTAGGTTAAATGAAATAAAACCCTTAGATTTCACTAATTTTATAAACAAAATTCGTGATAAACGTACACCCATAACTGATGATAAACTTCTAAGTTTGTTCCTAAAGAAATTTAGTACGAATGGATCTGATTTATTTGAACAACATATAAAGGGTGATTCAAAAATATATCCAGGTGGAAAATCTGCATATAGAATCTATATGTTGGAGAAAATTAGATATGTATTTGAAATCAGATTCGAAACAGGTTATTTACGTGAATTGTTCGGAGAAATAAATACACCAAATACATCACAACAGCAAAGAGTTGTACAGGAAAAAGAAATAGATGAAAAGGATGGATAAAATCGATAAGTTTAGGGGCGAGTATAATTGGTTAAGCAACTTCTATGATGTTAGGATTGAATTCGGTGAAAGGGTTTACAAATCAATAGAACACGCGTATCTAAGTGCTAAGTGTGATGATGAACAATGGAAACAATTATGTTCGGAAAACCAGCCCGCGGTAGAACTTAAAAAGATATCCAAGGGAATACCAATTGTAGCAAACTGGGAAGATCAGAAACTTAGTGTAATGAAGGTATTATTGGTAAAGAAATTCACACAAGAACCATTTAAATCCAAACTCATCAAAACATCGGGTAAGTATATAGAGGAAGGTAATACTTGGTATGATACCTTTTGGGGTGTCGATTTAAAATCAGGATTTGGAGAAAATCATTTAGGTAAAATTATAATGGATATCCGAGATATAATATTAAAAAAATAAATTATGACAATAAGTTATTGTATTACCGTGTGTAACGAGTTATTAGAAGTTACAAAACTGATAAATTTCTTACAACTACATATCAATCCAGATGATGAAATCGTGGTACAATATGATGAAACCGCAGTTACATCGGAAGTACTTGCTTATCTAAATATAGCAGATAAAATGGAGGCAAGATTGAAAGTAGTCGGATTTCCATTGAATAAAGATTTTGCATCATTTAAGAACAATCTCACAAAACACTCAACCAAGGATTATATATTATCGATCGATGCCGATGAAATTCCACACGAGAACTTGGTGGAACTATTGGGACAAGTACTGGATACAAATCCAGTTGATTTAGTTTTCGTACCAAGGATAAATACAGTCGATGGAATAACCGAACACCATGTAAAAAAATATGGTTGGAAAATTACAAAGATAGAATCGGATACTCTAATACATGAAAAGGTAATTGATATTGATAGTGCGGAATATCAATTACTGAAAAAATATGATTTGATAATCGAAGAAACCCATAGTGGATTGGTGAAATATTATAGACCCGTTAATCAATTTCCAGATTATCAAACAAGATTGTACAGGCGGACAGATGATATTGAGTGGCAAAACAAGGTGCATGAACGGATTACAGGATACAATAATTTTTCCAACTTCCCCGCAAAAGAAGAATGGTGTATTTATCATCACAAGTCCATAGACAGGCAAATTGTTCAGAACAATTTTTATGAAACAATATGAAACGTAAGTTTACAGCAATATACGCACATGATGGTGAAGAATGGTCGACCCCATATTCAATAATTCAGGAATTTGAAGCAAGGGGGTGGGAAACGGAGATAGTAAGTATAGGTTCTAATAAAACGGGTAGATACAATGATATTTCACTTCATGAGTGGATTCATTCAGATAAACAAACTGATATTGTAATGCTATTTGATTGGGGACGGTTCGATTCACCATTACTTGATAAGAATAAAAAGAATGCGTTTTGGGTACAGGAAAGTGGAGATGATCCACAAAACTTCGATAGGAACTTCCCCAAGTCCGACAGATTCCATGTAACCCTATCACCTGATTTCGAATCGACGGAAGAATATAAGAAACGTGGCATCGATGCGTATTGGTTTAATCATTTTGCAGATACCAGAGTTCAATTTCCAATAAAAAGTGAAGTAGATTACGTTGCATTAACAACGAGGGGAATCGGTGGTTCACAATTCTTGGATACCCTGACCAGACATGGGGATGGTGCGTTTGGTAATAGAAACGGATTAAATTCCGAAGAACATACCAAATTCCTCAATTCAGGATTAATGGTTGTACAAAATTCAAGGTGGGGAGAAATTACCCGCAGAATATTTGAAGGAATGGCGTGTGGAAAATTGGTACTCACAGATAGATTATCGGATTCCAAGAAACTACAAGAACTATTCATAGAAGGTCAGGAAATTGTATTCTATGATGATATAATAGATTGTATCCATAAGATGAACCACTTTTCGGAACAAGATAAAGTACGTGAGGGTATCGCAAAAAAAGGAATGAAAAAAGTATTAGAAAATCACACACAGATTCAGAGAGTTGATTTTATTATACAAAAATATAATGAATTTTTAACAAAAATAAATGAATAAATTACCACTTTCAATTGGCATCCTTGCGTGGAATAGTGGTCAAACGTTGGTAAACACCCTCCAGACTTACTTTGATCGACGTATGCTACATTATGTAAATGATGTAACCATTTTGTTCCAATCGGTGAATGAACAAGATAAGGAAATCGCACGACATTTTAATATCCCATATATTGGGTGTGAATCAAACATTGGTATTGGCCAAGCATTTATCAAATTGACCGAGAACTCACAGACAGAAAATGTAATGGTGTTGGAACATGATTGGAAGTTGATAGAGGATGAAACAATCACAATAGATAGATTAAATAGTGGTATAGAATTACTGAATAAAGGATTTTCGTGTGTTAAATATAGACACAGAAAACGTCCAGGCAAACCTTTATTTTCACAAATTCATGAGGGAAATGAATTGAATTATTATGATAGGGAGATAGAACAAAAATCCCCACATCTATTGGACTCCGTGCATTGGTGTAATCCGAATGAAAAGTTCCCCAATTATATTCAGAAGGAAGGTGAGTATTTTACAACTACTTCCCGTTGGGCAAATTGGACTAACAACCCGTGTATGTACAAGAAAGAATTTTATTTGGAAACAGTAACACCGTTCGCTGGTAACGGTATCGATCTAGAAGGTAATATTGGTAAGTGGTGGGCAAAACAAGAGTATAAGGTCGCACATGGCAACGGGCTTTTTACTCACTTGGATGAGGGAAAATATGGAATATAAAAAAGTAAAACCAATAGATTAAAATGAAAGATTTAATAATCTCAGCAATAGCAAACTATAGCAAAGAAAAAATCAAAATCTATGTTGAATCATTAGATAGAACTGGATTTTCGGGGGATAAGATAATGGTGTGTTACAATATACCACCTGATACCATTTCCTATCTAAAATCCTTTGGATGGGAGTGTTATGGTATGAAACTACAAGGTCATCCACATATGAGGCGATTACTTGATATGTGGTATATAATTCAGAACGATACTCGAAAATGGAATCATATAGTAACCACAGATGTCCGTGATGTAGCATGGCAAACAAATCCATCAAATTGGTTAGAAAATTATTTGGAATCGGAAATTATAGTAGCATCCGAGAGTATACATAATGAAGATGAGCCTTGGGCGAAGAAAAATCTACACGAGGGATACGGCCCGATATTTTGGGATTATATAAAATCGAACACGGTAGCTTGTGTAGGTGTTTTAGCTGGTAAGGGTCAATCTATGAAAGATTTACTAATGATTAACTGGTTGATATCACAGGCAGGAGATACCCAACACTTTACAGACCAGAGTGCATTGAACTTAATACTTCATAATTCTCTAATATCGGATAAGTTAAAACCAAATAGTGATTTTGCATTACAAGTGGATTCTTTAAAGAACCCTAATCGATTTGAAAAAACAGATGTTGTTATAAAAAACGATATGGTAATGAATGGGGATAATCCATATGTACTCGTTCATCAATATGATAGATTACCGAACTTGAATAAAATGTTTACAGAAAAACATAAATAAATGAAAATAATCATAACATCGTTTGTAATGCCACATGAGTTGGATGACTTGGAACGTGTTTTGATAGAGTTCAACAAATCATCAAAGTATGTAGATGGTAAGGATTATGGATTCAATATTTCCATGAACATTTCTGATTATTTAGTTGATTGGGATAATTCAATTGCACCACCAAAGTATTTCGAGGAAAAATTCTACAAACTTAAAAAACTAACTGAATGGTGTGGTGATTCTACATTCCAAATTCGTGATGATATACGAGGTGCACTACAAGCAAAGAGATATGCACACATGGAAACTCCAAATGCTACCCATTTTATATGGATGGACACGGATATTGTATTTGATGAAATGGCACTAGCATATATTGAAAACGGTATAAAATCAATAGAATCAAATGAAATATATAAGTACATCATAACACCTGAAATTGTTAGGTATTGGGATACTACTTGGGATTGTCTTGTCAATGAAAAATACATGGAAATGGAACTGGATTATTGTAAGATATGTAATCCATTCACGGATAGTGGTGTCAAGGGATCAGTGTCAGTCGAAAGTGTAAATAATAGAGTACATGGACAACCAAGATTTAAGTTCGGTGCGGGTTGGTTGACATTGATATCCAAACCGTTATTGGATAGAATACCGTTACCGGAATCCATGGGAGCATACGGCCCCGATGATACATTTTTGATGTGGGGTATGGAAAAGTTAAAATCCCAAGGAGAAAATATATTCCAGTTCAAACTTAAAAATTACATAGTTTGTGAGAATTTTAGGTACAGAAATCAATCAGAGTACGGGTATCTAATAAAAAGGATAGACCGCAAGGATGAGTTTCTACAAATATCCAATGATGCAATCAATTCAGAAATACAAAAATTATAGTTTATGTAAATCCGATCATAAATTAATAACATCCACCAATCACCTTTATTTATTATATATTCATATTTATATAGGTATAGTAGCATATACAGTTATAAAATCTATTTTTTTTAAAAAATAGTAAATAATATTTTATGAAAATAAAGATGTATACATAATGACGGATCTAGTAGTTTTTATTTTACCCTTTTTTACTGGATTAATTGGTATCGTAGTCGGACAATTTTTTAGAAAAAATAAAAAACCGATATCATGTAACATCAATTTAAATGAGTTAATAAAATCTATAGATTTATATAAACAATCAACAAATAAACTTCATAAAAAAACACTTAATCGTATAATTGAACTCGAATGTTTGAAACAATCCCCCAATATTGATGAACACGGATAACCTACTATCACTTATGCCATATATAGCACCCATAATCACTGCATTCGCGGGAATTCGTTGGGGTGGAGTTATATTGGATAAGTTAAACATAAAACAAAAACGGGGAGATGTCGAAAGTGATTCCCTACGAAACCTTAAAAGGAATCTTGAACTGTACCAGGAAATAGTTGATGATCTTAATCAAAAATACAAAGAAAGAATATTCGATTTCGAAGAGAACTTCAATCAGAGTTTAATTAGATTGAAGTTGGAGTTGGAAGATTTACGTTCGGTAAACGATGGACTTCAACAAATAATTATAGAACAAAGGGCTCTAATAGTAAGACAATCCAAGAGTATTAAATATTACGAAAGTAAGTGTAATCAAGAGTAATATTTACAAAATCAAAATTAAACTATATAGAATTAGTAAAATAGATTTAATTTTTGTATATTTGTCAAAGTTAATAATTAGTTATAGATATGATATCACGTTCATTATTTTGCGAAAACAAAAAATTATTCGTATTTTCATCCGCAATGTTAAACGATATGAGTGATGTGTATAAAATGAAAGATACAACGAATAAATTAATCAAAATATCACATTCGACTGGAAAAGATATAATTTATATTCTATCGGATGTAACGTTACAAAAATCAATTAATGAATATTTAAAAAATACTAAAATTAACAGTAATAAATTTAAAGTTGTAGATTTAAAGGATTTGTCAGTAATTAAAAAATCAGAATGGATTATATCAAAAATCGATGATGAAAAATATGATGATATTTATATAATTGATGAATCTGATAATAACATTAAATATTTTAAAAAAATATTACGTAGTAGGAATGTTCGATATAATATAATTAATATTTAATTTTGATAACACTAAAAAATACATTAAAAGATGGAAACCTACCAAAATTCAGTTTTGCATCAGATATAATTGATTATATTGAGAAAAAATCTCCGGAGTTTAATAAATACCTCGATAAGAACGCAAATTACGATGATGTACATTATTCGATTCCAATGAAATTGGTAACTAAAAAATTTGGATGGGTTGAATTAGATATAGAGACAATGAATAATGATATTGAATCATATGAAGGTTGGATAGGTATTTACAACGGCCACCTGCAAATTGGGAAATAATCTTAATAAATACACGAATGATAAAGCTAAAAAATATATTAAACGAGGGTAATGATTACAATGTTTACCATAACACATATTCATCGGCAGTCCAATCCGCGGAGAAGTGGGCAATCAACAGAGGATATACGATTGATGAAGATGATTGGAGTAATCAAATTGCGTTTGGACCAAAGAAACCATCTCCGGGTAAAACCAACAGAGCACAGATAGGGTTATTCAAGAATGGCAAACCACAACGGAAATCACTCAACATTCAGGTGTATAACATGGGTAAGACCAGTAATACATATGAATTAAATGCATACATAAATTAAAGATATGAGTGAGTAATTCGAAAAATAAATAATTTAATATTTATTGATGAATTAACACCATAGTATTATGTTTTTTGAGTCGATATCCAACCTTAGAGATGAGAGGTCCACATTAACGAAACACACCACAAAGAAGTTTCCAACTCGTCCAATTTCCAGAATCACAACCATTGTGATACACCATAGTTTGACTAAAAGTGGTACTGCAAAGGCATTTTCAAATTATCACGTTAAATCAAACGGATGGCCAGGGATCGGGTATCATTTTGTAATCGAAAAAGATGGTGATGTAGTTTGGTGTAACGACCTAGGAACACGATCATATCACGTTGGTAACTCCAATATATTTTCTGTCGGAATTTGTGTGGTGGGTGATTTCAGAACACAAACACCTACCGAAGAACAAATAGAATCCCTATTAACATTATCAAAATCATTAATGGAAGATTTGAATATATCTTCTGACTTCATAAAGGGACATTCTGAAATGAAGGGGTACACTTGGAAATCCTGCCCCGTAATAGATATGGATGATTTACGTGATAAAATAAAACAATATATCATTGGTGGTGAAATTCCGATAATCATCGAAAACCCCGGTGTACCCGAACTTCCCGATAATACAACATATATTGTAAAGAGAGGTGATACATTATGGAGAATCGCGGAGGATTATGCTAATTCAAGTGTGAGGGAGTTGTTATTGTTAAATCCAGGAATCAATCCACGTAGAGTTCCAGTTGGAACTGAACTAAAAATAAAATAGTATGAACCCAAAGATAATATATTCGGATAATTTTTTAAACTCAATTTCATGGTTTGGGAAAATCCAAGGAATCGCACTATTTCCGTTTATTATATTACGAAAACAGCATATTGGTACTGTAAGGGGAGAACAGTTAATTAACCATGAAATCATACACTTTCAACAACAACTGGAAACATTGGTAGTACCCTATTATTTAATATATGGTATAAATTTTCTAATTAATGTAATAAGGGGAGATGATACCCCATACCTAAATCTACTATCGGAACGAGAGGCATTTGAAAACGAAAAAAATTTAGATTATCTTAAAACCAGAAAAAGATATTCTTGGTTAAAAAACTAAACAAACAATAAAGTTTATGATTTACTACTTTACAGGATTACCGTTATCAGGAAAAACAACTCTTGGTAAAAAACTACACAACTTTTTAAAAACAGAAAAACGCAATTGGAGACAGAGTGTATTTCACATTGATGATGTCGATTTACTCGAAATTACCAAGGATCCGGATTATGCAGAACGAGGTAGTATAAAAAGTGTAAGAGATATCCAAATTATTACCGAGTACCTTCACAATAATAATTGTGATGTCGTGGTAACGATGGTATCCCCACAACGGAGTTTGCGAGAAGATTTCAAAGACAAATTCGCTGACGGCGATTATCAGGAAATATTCCTATACAATAACGATATCCAAGATTCCAATTTCCATATAACTGAATACGAACGACCTGAAATAAACTTCATCGATATAGATACTACGAAGGATTCTACTGATAAATCATTTTCCAAACTGATAAATACTCTAAACAAATTGGGAAAATTGTAATATACTATACATATACATAAAGGTAGATTACTATGGAAGAAGAAAACGATAAACCTATATTTGATCCAACACAGGATCTCTCCCTCGCACCAGCCAATAGAAGAAAGAGGGGAATGGGTGCACAGCCACTATTGGAAACCGAGATACTTGAAGTACAGAAAAAGGCACGATCAGCGATGGAGGCCGCAAGATTACTCGGTGTATCATATAACACATACAGAAAATATGCAAAGGAATACGGTATATTTGAAAATGTAAAGAATCCACATGGTATTGGAATCCGCAAGTCATATAATATAATAAGGGGTAAATATTCACTGGAAGATTTACTGAAAGGACAATATCCTGATTATCCCGTATATAAATTAAAACAACGCATTCTATTGAATGGGTATATGTTGGAAAAATGTAATAGTTGTGGATTCGAGGAACGTAGGATTACCGATCACAAAGTTCCATTGGTACTTGATTTCTTGGATGGTAATAGAAAAAACCACAAATATGATAATCTAAGAATGCTTTGTCTAAACTGTTTTTATCTTGAAGTTGGAAACTTAACTGGATCTCAAAAGGATTACCACTATTAATAATTGGTTTACATGATTACCATATACTTATAAACATGAAAACATCTGCAAAATACCTTACCACATTTTTCATAGTACTTTCAGTATTATCAGCAACTATTTTATGGTTGACCCGGGAATTCGATCTTTCCTCACAAAGTATGTTCGCGGATCAACCGAATGCAATCTGGTATATTCTAATGCACGTGGGAATTATAATGTCATTCTTTATACTTAGTTCATCATTCCGCGGTACAATATATCAATTGGTATCATTTTCATCTATCGCTACATTGGCGTTTGATTTAATGGATTTCCGTTGGTTACATAACATAACAACTGCGATACTATTTATCATTGCTTGTATATGTTTGACATTATATAGCCCCAATAGAAAACTATCATGGGTATTGGTCGGTATATCATCACTTGCATTCATATCCGGAATAATCGGGTTACTGGGATCCAGTGGTGTATTCTTGGGTGAAGTTATAGCTGAATTCCTACTTTCAATCGGAATTTTACTAATAGTTTGGAAAAAAGATGAAATTAATTTGGTGGATTGAAATATAATTCGTATATTGTAAATCAAATAATATAATAATTAAATAAATAAGTTATGATTAGTAATTTTTATGAGGTTTCAGTGGAAGAAGTTGTTGGTAGAACCAAAACAGGTAAGGAGAGAAAACAAAAGAGAATCTATCTAGTAGATGCAGTTTCTGTCACGGATGCAGAAGTTAAAGTAGTTAAAGATTACGAGGCTGCAAAATCAATGATTGAATTTAGAATTGTTGTTGCAAAAGAAAGTAGAATCGTTTCTGTAATTTAATGACAACACGAGTAGAAGAAGTAAGTACCACGGTAGCACATCGATTCCCACCCGGGGATCGGTGGTCACCCGTTGAAAATACAACCTTAATATTGGACTCACTTACAGATTTGTTGGAATACGTGTACCAAAAACATGGACACACTCAATTCTACATAGATGCAAAGGAAGGAACTGTTTATATAATAACATCAGCGACCAAGGAAATACCGCCCGAACCTGTAAAGGAGTGGTCGTTATACGGGGAAGGTTAGTATATTTTTTTTGTACTTTCTTATATTTATATGTGTAAAAAGTTTGGTTCAGAGATATGATTATGGAAATATTATATTGGATATCGGTAATAACGGTAACTATTTACATTGGATACAAACTGTACCATATATTCACGGATAAATGAGAAATACAATGAAATTGAAAAAATTAATTACAGAATCGGTTCTAATCGAATCCATTTATGGTATTGATCGGGAATTAGATGATATCAAAAAACAATTAAAAGAACAAATAATAATCGAGGGAGTCGATGATCCCGGAATTCTTAAATGTGTATTCATGGCGGGAGGCCCAGGAAGTGGAAAATCATTCACCGCAATGGAAATTTTCGGCATCGATAAACAACTAAAATCATCATTTTCATCCACTGGATTAAAAAACGTAAATTCGGACTCAGTGTTTGAATCCGAGTTAAAAAAGAACGGCATTAACCCAAACGATTTGGCCAAAATAGAAAAAGAAGATCCAGAACTTTGGGATAAAATTACAAAAAATCCCGGAGGTATCCGTGAGAAGGCCAAATCATTAACCAAAAAACAGAAGGCTTTTTATGAGGCAGGAAGGTTGGGTATGATAATAGATGGAACGGGTGATAACTTTTCTAAAATTAAAAAACAAAAGATGGATGCGGAAAAACTAGGATATGACTGTTATATGGTATTTGTCAACACTTCACTGAAAGTTGCATTGGAACGTAATAACAATAGGGACAGGGTATTGCCGGAGGAATTGGTAACTAAAATTTGGAAAGATGTTCAATCTAATTTGACATCATTCAAAGGATTATTCGGAGGTAATTTTGAGATAGTGGATAATACCACCTATAAACCAATCGCAGATTCCGTAACATCATCCGTTAACAAGTTTATATCAAGACCCGTATACAATTATATTGGTAAACAATGGGTTGCCACTGCTCGAGCATTAAAAAACTCAAATTTAATCAAAAAATAATTTTCCTATATTTAAGTACAATAACAAAAAACTTAATAAATGGAAGATATATTGGATAATATTGCTAATATTACATCAATAATTGATGATGCAATTAATGATACAAACTGGGATTTGGTGCAGGATGCAAGAGATGAACTAGATGAACTCTATAAAGAAATTGATAAAAATACCTACAAATTCGGTGATTACGATTGAGTTATGTAGTAAAGTACCTACGTGAAAAAGATGATATAAAACTGGAGTTAAAATCAAATTCAGATAATATCGGATACTATGCGAAATACAGTAGTTTTATTGGTCCAAGTGAATCAATCAAATACATTAAAAAGAAACTTAAAAATTTTAGAAAATAAATCGGTTATCCTTTGGATATTCCGATTTTTTTTTGTACATTAGTGGAATAATCAAGGACATGGAAACAATAGAATTGGATTGTGAATTTTGTGATGGAGTTGGTTGGTTGGATAGATATACCGTGCCGGACGAATGTCATATATGTCAAGGTACAGGTAAAATAGAAACCGAAATATAATATAGGAACTGTAAAATCATTATGTGTTGAATTTTAACATATTAAATTAGGAATTGTAAAAATGATTCCGTATATTTGACAGTAGTAATGATTGAAAGAGTAATAAACCTTAAAACAATTAAAATGAAAAAATCAAGTTCTATCAAAGATATGGAAAGTATGATGAAAAGTATATTTTGTTATGGTAGCTTAACCAAAGAGGATAGGTATTTACAATCATATCGAAAACAATTATCACCAGAGGAATTCAATAAAGTATTTGATGATTATTCAAAATATTTAAACGATAATTTCGATGTAAAGGGTAATGTATATACTGATCGTGATGGGTGTACTTACAATTCACTTGTACAAAAATAAACAAAATGGCAATAATTAAAAATAAACAAAATGGCAATAATTAAAAAAGGACAACGGGGCAAAAGAACAATTGATTTAACTGGACCAGAGGGAAACGCATATTTCCTGATGGGCACCGCAAACAACTGGGGTAAACAAATGGGATTGGATACCGATAAACTTATTGAGGAAATGATGTCTGGTGATTATGAAAATTTAATCAAAGTGTTCGATGATAACTTCGGATCAATTTGTAATCTAGAACGATAATTAGTAAACTTTTACATTTTTCATTTGGATATGTTAATTAAAATTCGTAAATTAGTAGGGTAATAGTGATTAAATATAAAAATATGAATAAAAAATCAAGTTCAAGTTTCTGGTCGAATAAATTCTTTGATGACATCGATGTTGATGGGGTTACGTTCGGTACCAGAAAATCGCCAAATGAATTATACAAGATGGCCGCTGCTAAGAGGGCAGTTTCAAACTTTGTTAATATCGTCACGAACGATGTTATATCAGTAAAATTTGAAAGTGAGAACAATTCGTACACAGATGGTAAAACGGTTGTTATCGGTTCTAATATATCTTCTCCTGATGATTTTGATGTTGCGGTTGGATTGGCTCTTCACGAGGGATCACACATTAAACTTTCTGACTTTGATCTTCTTAAAAAATTGGATTCGATCATACCACAGGAATGTTATGATTTGGGTGCAAACGTTGGATATATATCCTCCAAGGTACAACACATTATAAAGGATTTGTGGAACGTGATCGAAGATAGGAGAATTGATAATTATATCTATTCTATTTCTCCGGGTTATAGAGGTTACTATCAATCAATGTACAGTAAGTACTTTAATAACGAAGTTATCGATGAAGCATTGGTATCCGATACACATACAGATGAAACCCTTAACAGTTATATGTTCAGGATTATCAATCTCCATAACCCCAAAACTAGAGTTACCGCACTCAAACAACTTAGAGAGATTTACAGGTTAATCGGATTGGGCACCATCGATAGATTAAAAACAAGTAGTGATGCACTCGATGTCGCGATAGAGGTCTATAAATCGGTTATAAAGGCGTTAATGAATGAAAAATCCCAACCAGATAATAAAAAAGATAATGGAGATGGAGAACCCGAAATGGGTGAATCCCAAGATGGTGGTGATAAAGATGGTGGTGATAAAGATGGGAATCCCGAAACGAATGAATCCCAAGATGGTGGTGATTTCGATTATGAAGGTGGATTGGAAGTCAAAAAGTTTAATGAAAGTTTACGTGATGCACTAGAAGAAGCTATAAGGACACAACAAAAGTTCCTTGATGGTACGGTTGAAAAAGAACAACTTGATACCATTGATGAAAATCAACTTGATGCAATGGAGGAAGCTGGAATTGAACTCAACAACGTTGGTACTTCAATCGAACCCGAAGGTAATTATAATAATCAAGGGGTTACGTGTATAGTAATCAAGAAGCTGACTCAGGAGTTACTACAATCATCGGAATTCCCACTTACCATCAATTCAAATTATGGAGACACCAGACGGCCGTACCAAAGGGAAGTGGATGATGGAATTATGATTGGCACCAGATTAGGTAAAAAGCTGCAGGTACGTTCTGAATCAAGAAATACGGTTTTCAATAGACAGAAAAATGGAAAAATAGATAAGAGGATGATTTCATCACTTGGTTATGGTAACGAAAGTGTATTTTACTATAATGAGTTAGACCAATTTAACAAGGCGAATCTCCACTTCTCAATCGATGCAAGTGGATCGATGTCCGGACCCTCTTGGAGGAATACGATTACTAATGTGACTGCACTATGTAAGGCAGTTAATATGATTCAAAACTTGGATATACAGGTGAGTATTAGAACGACGGGCGGTAATAATCTACCGTATATTATAATGGCATATGATTCACGAGTGGACAACTTTAGTAAGGTTAAGGAAATGTTCCCATGTTTCTCACCAGGTGGAACAACTCCAGAGGGGTTGTGTTTTGAGGCAATTGAAAGGAATTTTATCCCAAGTAGTAATACCATGGATTCATATTTCGTTAACATTTCCGATGGTGAACCATACTATGGTGGTGAGGGATTCACATATTCAGGCCCGGCCGCACTAAAACACACTAGGGAACAAGTTAAGAAACTTCGTTCAAAGGGTATCAAGGTACTTTCATACTTTGTATCGGGATCACCGAGAACCGAACACACAAATTTCTCTACTATGTATGGTGAATCGAGTAGATTTATTGATGTAACCAATGTGGGACAAATCACAAAGACTATGAACAATTTATTTTTATCGAAAAAGTAAATTTTAACATATTAAATTAGTAATTGTAAAATACAATTCGTATATTTATATAGTAATAATTAATGAGGGGCAATACCCCGTTTAAACCTTAAACTTTAAAATTATGAGCAAAAAGGATGTAAGTATGGAAGCATTTGATAATTTGGTAGTACCAATGAATAGTGAGGATGGCACCATTCAACGTGAAACACCCAAGACCCACGATGAAGTAAAGGATTTTATCCACAACGGTTCAATTAGTTTAAAACCAAAAGAATTGGTAATGGCTGAACTCAAATGGAAATATCTTGTACGTTCGGCAGTTAGGGCAAAGAACATAATGATGACTGGACCGAGTGGGTGTGGAAAAACATTAGCGGCACGTTCACTATGGAAGGCATTAGATCGTCCAAACTTTTATTTCAACTTGGGTGCAACACAAGACCCAAGGGCTACATTGGTAGGTAATACCCAATTCGACAAGGAGCGAGGAACTTTCTTTTCCCAATCGGCATTTATCACAGCAATCAAAACTCCGGATTCTGTGATACTATTAGATGAACTTTCAAGAGCACACCCTGATGCTTGGAATATCTTAATGACCGTCCTTGATGAGGGGCAACGATATTTACGATTAGATGAATCCCCAGGATCACCCATCGTAAACGTGGCCCCTGGTGTTACTTTTATAGCTACCGCTAACATTGGAAATGAATACACATCTACACGTGTTATCGATAGGGCGATGATGGATAGATTTGTTACCATTGAAATGGATGTTCTTGATAAGGAGCAAGAATATGATTTATTAAAGTATATGTACCCCGATGTTGATGAAAATGACTTGAACGCTGTTGCTGAAATTGCATCACACACACGGACACAATCCAGTATCGATGGTGGTAGACTTACAGAAATGGTTTCTACACGATCATCGGTTGAAATGTGTGGACTACTTTATGATGGATTTAATCTAGTAGAAGCAGCAGAGATTGCGATTCTACCGTTCTTTGATAATGATGGTGTAGATTCCGAACGGACGTATGTTACTCAATATCTCCAAAAGTTCGTTAAGATGGGTGAAGAAGATAGGTTATTCGAGGAGAAGGATACGGATGTGGATGATATTCAATCGAAGATTCCTATATTTTAAGGTTGATTATTATTACACTAAGAATGGGGAATATTCCCCATTTTTTTAAATTAAAAATTTAAATATGGCAGATAATGTAATGACAGATGATCGTAGACAGGCTGTTTTAGAACTCATAAAATGGTATTGGGATACGGTGGATAAAGGACAACATATAATTAATAAATCGGATTTTGAATTTCTATATGATATGTGGGAACATGGATTGAGTATATATAGTACCGATATACAAACAAGACTAAACATAATTCGTGAAATATACATTAATCATCACCCGGACAAAGATAAATCATTCAAGATATGACAGGAACGGATAAACCAGATTCATCGGAAAGTTCCGAAATCAAACTAGATAAATCTACAGATACGTTGACCGTTTACCTTGGTGATGAACCAATAGTGCAATGGATACGTGGAATTGGTAAGGTGACAATGATGCATGAACTTCTACATGGGTGTGAGGTTATACTTAACGGTGGCATTGATAGTAAATTATGTGTAATATTAATAGGCGAGGTAAATCACAAATCGTTCAATTATTATATTTCAGTAAAGCTCAAATCCGTATCTGTTACCTTGGATAAAATAATGGAATATGGATTGGAAAGTGAAGAATACGAGTTGTGTGCACGGGTCAAAAAATTGTATGAAATCATAAATGAACAACCACAGATATAAATTTGCAGTATTGGTTGATTCCAACGAGAGTTGGAGAAATTGGGTAGCCAAAAAGGTATACCGTAATAAACCTGCAAGCATCACAATGAATAGATTTACCTTACGTGATATCGAGTATATAAAAGTACTAACACCAGAATCTGTACGAGGGTTTAAGTTCGATGCAATCATAGAGGATTTTGGTGCGACCCAAAATCCAAATTACCACCAAATAATTAATTCAATCCGAGTTTGCTTCCTCTATTAATTATTTATATTTTATATTTATAGGTGAATACATAAAATAAATAAGATGAGGGATAGTTTAAAGCGGACAATAGGAATCACAATTGGGGTTCTACTGTTAATTACAATTGGATATATATTACTGATACCATCCAAGGTGAAGTACTTTCAAACGATAGATATACCTCGAACAAGTGTAACCATAAACAAAACAAAAATATCATATCTGGATACCATCGTTCACGCTGGATTGAATATATTAGAGATAGATACAGTATTTGTGACTATACGTAAAATATCGGCAACATCCAAAATTGAAGAACAGGAACTAGACATACTCGCACATATCATTGGAGATGGAAACTCCTTTATAATATTCATAACGGAAACCAAATCACGCTCGGAACATATCGATATAATCGCTCATGAACTTATCCACTTAAAACAGTACATAGACGGGGAATTAATATTGTTCGATGAACACGGTATAATATACAAGTATGATGAGTGGGAAGATATTCGTAATATAAAATACGAAGATAGGTTATGGGAAATCGACGCATTCAGGAAAGGCCCCATATTGGCAGATAAAATCAAAGATAAACTTTACATTAAAAAATAAAAAATATGAAACAGTATAATGATGTTGAATTCGAAGATGGAATAGATGATTATCGTGACCACCCGAGCTACAACCAAGAGAATGGTGAAACAACATTAATAGAGGATTAATTTGTTTATCCCGAATATTATCCGTATATTAGGTTAAACAAATAAACAAAGTTATGATAGATAAACAAAGTGTCCGTTCTCTAATAGAAGATAGTAAAAATCAAATTAAACAATGCCAGATGGCATTCCATGAATATTATGATGATCTCGACCAGAGGGAATCATTTTATAGTAAAATTAAATATTATGAATTTATGATCCAAAGATTACAGAGATTCTTATAAAATGAAATCAAAAAAACAAAAATATCCCAAAAAAATAAAATCCTTGGCTCAACTGGATAAATTAGAGGGATTACCATTTTCAGAAAAACGAATACCAAAAAAATTAAGGGATGGAAATGAGAGATGATTTAAAATAAATATTTTATAAATCGGAGCGTAAAACCCATCCCATCGCCTTTGGCGTGGGTGGGTAGTTCACTCATAGTTATAATATATTTTTCGTATATTATCATTATCGCATAAATAAATAAGTTATGTATAAATTAAATAAATATCCGGATGGTACTTCATATATAAATACGACATCCACTAAACCGCTTACAATTAGAGTAAACACATATGAAGATTTGTGGAACTTGAATCAATATGTAGATGCGTTTATATCCGAACACGGTTTTAAACCTAATGTAAGACTTCCGAATCTCATAGATGCACAGGCTGATCGAAGGTTTGACAGAGGAGAATCATACGGTTTAAAACTTGTATTAAAGTTCCTTAAATCACTCCCAGTAAAGGAATACATCATATTCCATCCACATAACCAAGAGGTGGTTGAGATGTATTTGGATAATGTTATTATCCTCGATAATTCAGAATTCATTATGAACGTATTATGCCGTGGTGATTATGGTATTTGTAAGGAATTCTATTTTTCCGATTTGGAATTGAAAAACAATTTAATTTTAATGTCAGCTGATGCTGGTGGATACAAACCACTAATGAAACTTTGTGATAAAATAAAATGGAATGGGGAAACTTTCTCCGCATCCAAATCACGTTCATATGATAATGGTAAAACAAACATATCCCAAATAATAGATAGGGATGATTTCGGAGGCAAGAATATTCTTATCGTTGATGATATTTGTGTATTTGGTGGTACATTTAAAGGATTATCGAAGTTGTTAAAACAACGGAATTGTGGAAAATTATATCTTGCGGTTTCACACATGACAATCGAAAACCATAAAGGTAGTGATACCATATTTGATTATTTTGATAAAGTATTTACTACAAATAGCAAGTTCGAAGATTATTACGTGGCCGATAGAAAGGGTCAACCAGCAAGACCTAAAAATTTAGAAGTAATAAAGATGTTCGATATATGAAAACAACAAACAGTAATATCACAGATTTAACTGAAGCATTGAGGAAACACTTTGATGAAACCCCCGAAGAAAAACTCAAACAGGATTGGTCAGACGTAGAAAAATCTACAGAGGGAGTTGATTCACCTCCAATAGATGAATTTATAGATTTCCACAAAAACATTCATGAAGAAAGAAAAAATATGAAAAAAGTTTATAAGGCACCGGAAATCTGGCCGAACATTTATGACAAGACCCTAATATTCCTTGCGGGTGCAATAGATATGGGTAAAGCAAGAGATTGGCAAAAAGAAGTTACCGAGAAAATATTGGAGGGTGGTCATAATGATGTAATTATCCTAAACCCACGTCGTGATGATTGGGATAGTTCATGGGAACAGACAATGGAAAACAAACAATTCAGGGAACAAGTAGAATGGGAACTGAAAGGATTGGATGATGCGGATTTGGTAATATTGGTGTTGACCAAGGATTCAAAGGCACCTATTTCACTGTTGGAACTCGGATTAGAGGCAAAGAATAAAAAAGTGGTAGTTGTATGTGAAGATGGGTTTTACCGTAAAGGGAACGTAGAAATAGTATGTAACAAGTATGATATTCCCTTACATAATACATTGGAGGAATTATATAAAAAATTATAGTATAAAAAAGATATCAGTTATAATGTCAGGGTTACCACTAGTTGGTAAATCAACCTGGATCGAAGAAAACACGGATATGTTTAGTGATCACCAAATAGTATCATCGGATCAGTACAAACTAACTCATGATTTTAATTACCATCAAAAAATAAAACATGGAACAATCCCGGAAGATGACTTGAATCCACACACTAAAAAAGTTGCTGATAATCAGAATATACCTAAATACCAGGGCCGTTATACTTGGTCAAAAACATAAATTATACTACCCTCTTATTATTAAAATATACTTAAAGAGTATTTAGGTTATATCATTTAATTTTCGTATATTAGCGTTCTAATAAATAAGATATGAATATATTTGTATTGGATTCTGATTTAAAAAAGTGTGCGGCATATCACGTTGATAAACACGTAATAAAAATGATATTGGAGTACGGCCAATTATTGAGTACAACTGTACGGATGACAACTGAACATGATATTGGTTATAAAATTACTCACAAAAATCATCCATGTACCGTATGGGCCCGCGAATCACTTAGTAATTGGAAATGGTTACGTGAGTTATCGGAGAAATTGAATGATGAATATAAATTTAGATACAATAAATCTGTTAATCATAAATCATATGATATGATTAAAACTTTACCACTACCGAATATTCCGGATATGGGATTAACTCCATTTGCGATGGCAATGCCGACATATTGTAAATCAGAAAATCCAATAGATTCATATCGAAAATATTATAATATGGAAAAACAATCGATTCATACTTGGAAAAATAGAGAAACTCCAGAATGGATAATTAATTAATTAAAAATAAATAAGTTATGTTTAAACCGAACAGTCTATTTCTATCCGATGGATACAAAGTCGGACACAAGAGAATGTTAGCAAAAAATACCGAATTTTTGTACGGCACATTAATACCACGTTCACTAAAACACGCCCCCAAAGGAGTTAATAAAATAGTAGTATTCGGTGAACAACTTGCAATGCAATGGTTGCATGATGAATTCCAAGAAAACTTTTTCAAATTAAGTGAAGAAGATGCATTGGATTTTTCGAATGATATGTCGGAATACTTGATGTTACCATACGATGGTGAACATTTTAAGGAACTTCACAAATTAGGATACTTACCTATACGCGTAAAATCATTACCGGAGGGAATCGAAACTTTACCGAATATCCCACATATGACATTTATTAATACAGTTAGTGGATATGCTTGGTTAACATTATACTTAGAAACTATTATAAGTTCGTTAACTTGGAAGTCTTCCACTAGTGCAACCATTGCTTTACAATATAGACGAAATCTTACAGAGTGGATATTACAAACCGATTATGATAATATCTGGTTAGCAGACTATCTTTGTCATGATTTTTCTGCAAGGGGAATGGATCCGTTTTCAATGGTCGCATCCGGTTTAGGTCATTCACTTTCACATAGAGGATCTGATACATTATCGGTAATCCCCGCGGCAAGGTATTTTTACGATGAACCAAAATTCAACGAAGATGGTTCACGTAGAGTTCCTATCAATTCAGTAAACGCATCCGAACATTCGGTATCGACTACTCGTATATTTGAAATTTTATCAAAATTAGAAATGGGGGATTACAATCATATTATAGAAAAATATAATAAATTTAAAAATAATAACAATGAATAATAAATTGAGGCTTATTGCCGAATACCAGTTTTTTAAAGAAATGATTGAAGAATTCCCAGAAGGAATATTAAGTTTGGTGAGTGACACATTCGATCTTTTTACTGTAATAACTGAAATTGTACCTAGATTAAAAGATGAAATAATGGCTCGTGATGGAAAGTTGGTAATCAGACCCGATAGTGGTGATCCTGTAGATATTATATGTGGATTAAATAGTAATCCGACAGTAATAGAGTCCGAACTCTCCGGTGATATTTTTGTGGGTGTCGGAAGTGAGCCACCTGAATATAAAGGTGTAATCGAAATACTTTGGGATATCTTTGGTGGAACTACAAACGAACAAGGTTACAAGGTTTTAGATTCCCACATTGGTGCAATCTATGGTGATAGTATCAACTTGGATAGACAAATCCAAATTTATGAGAGGTTGGAATCAAAGGGATTCGCTTGTACTAATATAGTATTGGGAATCGGTTCATTTACATATCAGTTCAATACAAGGGACACATTCGGATACGCAGTTAAAGGATCTTGGTTCGTTGCGGATGGTAAAGAGTATAATATCTACAAAGAACCCGCAACGGATGATGGTACTAAGACATCATTAAAAGGTAAAGTTCGAGTTGACGAGGTGGATGGTGAATATGTAGTAACGACGGAATGTTCCAATGAAGAAGAACAAAATGGATTACTACGGGTTATATATGAAAACGGCAAATTTTTCAATAGAACCACCCTGACCACAATCAGGGAACGTATAAATAAAATTTCATAAGTGGAAAATAAAGTCAAAATGTTTTATGATTCTTGGGAAATTGGTATTTCAATAAATCAGGTAACTCATAAGTAAAATGAAACGAATACTATTTATTATTTTATTGATTATAATGGGATCATGTGATGATGAACATGATGATACACCCTTCTTGGGATGTGATTCGGTTCAACCTACAAAATTGGTGGTTAATGTATATCCCATGGATGGCGTATTACTGGATTTGGGTAAACTGACACGTGAGGTAAATTGTGATTATTTCAACCATCATGGTATAAGTGTTCAATTCATATTGAGAAAAGGACAGAATCTCCCGGAAAGGTTCAGAAACGATTCTACTCTTTTTATCGTACCAAGAATCACGGATTCTTTTTCCGAATTGAATCTTTTTGTAATTCCCAATAGGTTCATGCGGTGGAACTTAATTGGGTATGCATATCCAGTACTTGGGAATATGATGGTACGGGAATCCGCTATTTATTCAAACGCAGTACCACATGAGATAGGACACCTTTTGAACCTAAACCACGTAAAGGATTTTAATAACACGATGTACCGTGCAGGATTGGTGCCATCCAACCGAGCACCTAAAATTTTTGTTCATCAACAAATAGATACTATGATACAGAGGATGAATCTAAATTTCGACAATAGATCAAGTAAAACGAATAATGTAATTATAATAAATTGAGATATAAACGAAATGGAAGAAGTAAAAATTTGCAAAGATTGCAAGGGTATTGGAAAATTGAAATTCATCCACGCCGGCCGAGGAGGTGATTGGAGTTGGGGAAACTGTAGTATGTGTGATGGTACTGGAAAGGTATTGATTGTATATTATAGTAGGCAGTATCCATTTACAGTTAATATGGATGATGTCCAACGTATAGATGGTCCCATACATAAGTTATTGAGAAGTGTAGATAAATGAAACCCCAGTTGATGGTACAGGATATTGGTATAATACAATCAAATTTCAAAAAAATATTAACATAATTTTCTTGGTATTTCCGATAATAATTCGTATATTAGTTAAGTAAGATAAACAGAATTAAATTATGAAAGAGTGGATTTACATCGTATCGTGGACATTAATTAGTGTAACTTTCAATGATTGTCCAGAGTACAACCAGATACAAGATGAATTCGGAAGAACCAAATCCGTTCAGGATTGTTCCGGGAACACAAGTACTAAAAAAATATTCATAGATAGGGAGTTTGGTAATAATCGAAAAAAAGCAATGGAATTCTATGATAGAGCAATGAAACAAAAAAAAACATTAATACCGAATAATTTGATCGTTAACGATTATTTTATATTCTTGGAAATAGATAGTAGTAAACGAAGAATAAGAAAAAATAGATAAGATGGGTGGTAATACAATAAAAGTAAATTGGCTACTGGTAACTCAAATACTATTTATGCTATTAATTATAGCTGTTATATCATTCATTCACATTAAATTATAAAAAAATACAATGATAAAAATATATCTGGCGATACCATATACAGGCATGGAAGATAGTGCATATGAACAGGCGAATCTAGCAACTCTTTTGTTGTTAAATTGTGGATACAATGTTATCAGTCCGATAACACACTGTCACCCATTAACTAAAATTGATGGATATAATGTACCGGGAAATTGGGAATTTTGGAAAGAAATTGATTGCCAATATATAGATTGGGCCGATGAAATTTATGTACTGACACCAAAGGAGGGATTTGATAAAGTTTTAAATTCAACCGGAGTAAACGCAGAAATTGAATATGGTATAAAATCCGGTAAAACAGTAACTTATACTTCAATAGAAAAATTGAAGGAAATGTATATCGAATTAAAATAATGGGAAATATAAAAATTTGGATAATAGCTCCAAATTTATTTCAAATGTTCAAACAATCTGATTTCACTTTTATTAAAATATTTGGGATATGGATTCGGTATAAAACTAAAGATAAAGATTGGTGGAAATCCAAACGAATAAAAATTAGATTATGGAACAGACGATAACAAGAACAAAGGGAGATGTAATAGTAGAAAATGTATCCATAGGTGATACCCATTATGAAGTTATCGGCCCCTTCGGTATCGAATGTGTTGTAGAAACTCAACCAACAAAAGATGATGAGGGTAATTGGAGTTGGGAAAGTAGGAATGTAAAGACCGATGTATTGATAAATTATTTTGTACATAGGGATTACCCACAATACGGCCCCAATCTATATACAAATAAAGCATACAATGTAAATAGTTGGATATAGGATTTTAACATTTTAAATTTGTTTATTATAATTATTATCCGTACATTAGTATAGCTGATAGAAAATAGATAAGTACAACAAATGAAATTCGAACTAGGTAAAATGGTAGCGTACCATGCGGGTACAGGAAAATTCTACGATCCAGATGGACGTGTCTACCCATATGTAATCATAGATTCACTCAATCCATTGAAATTTATAAGTGATGATCGTAAATGTATTTGGGTAAATCGGAAGGATTTGTCTGATCTTGTCGACTATAATTTTGAGTATATGCGCTTATCATCCGAACAGAAATACTATTTGGAAAAATGTTATACATATCTATCGAAAAATACATACGGGAGTAACCCCCGGTCCGTAATTATAAATAATGATCACTGGGATACACGTATTCTGTGTGGAAAACTCAACGGTATACTATCAGAAAACCTATATCACACATCACAGAGCAAATTGTTAAACGGAATGGCAGAATACTATTCAGATAAAATATTAGATGAAAAATTACGTAAAAGACATGGACACTAAAGATATAATTAATTTTATAGGTCATACAACCGGATTTGATAATGATAGCGGATATATTTGGGGTATCAACCTTGATGGTAGTAATCACCCGATCGGAGAAGTGAGGGGATACGCTTCTATCCAAAAAATGTTCTCTTGTGGAAAGGGCAAGGTAAATTTTAAGGATGCCAATGCATTCCAAGATAGATTGGGTAAGTTCATATCCGATGCAATAAATGAAAAAATGGATAATGAACGTGGTTAAGAATATTAGAAACGTAATATAAATGAGTGATTATTTTTTTGTACGAACAATTCCAAATATTGGAAATCTTAGAAGCATGATCGCGATCATGGAGACACGATTATATGTATTTGGAATAAATGAATTTTATGGATTATCAATTATAAAGGACAGGTATAATAGATATATGCACTAACTCCCATAAATCAGCAAGTATGAATTTATCGTGTATTCAACGGAAATTCCTATGTCAGTTATTAATGGAATATAGTAAGAATATCAACCTTCAACTACTGATATATGAATCGGACATACATACAATCGTGAATACACTTTTATGTGGAGGATATAATCACACCGAGGAGACCATATTAAATGAAATACGTGAAACCGTAATGTGTATGGAATATAAGAAATTTATAAAATTGTGAGTAAAGTTAAATCTTAAAAAATAATTTGATGGCCAATGCAAAAAATCGATGTCATTTAATAGTAGGTACTCTACAGGATAATAATGAAATACCATCAATAGATAACCTCATAATATCAGCTGAATATTACAGGACTAATATTCATAGAAAATTGGGAGACACTATAATGGTCAATGGTGACCGAAAGGTAATAATTATACTTGGGTATGATAAGAAATCCATTATCGAAGAAATAAATAAATATATAAAGATGCAGAACGAATACATTTCGATCCAAAAAAATTACTATAGATCCCCCGTTGGCAAAAATCAATTAAGGGAACTTGAAGGTGTGTTACAAGATTTGGGTATCACAATAAAAAATCAGACCGATTAAAAATATCCAGCATCGGTATCAAAACAAATAATAGATTACCAAGGAAAAGGGGAACATAAGAAGAACTTTAACATATTAAATTAGGAATTCTAAAATACGATTCGTACCTTAACAAACCAATAATGGATAATATAAGACTATAATAAAATATAAACGGTATAAATAGAGATACCACAAATTCTGTATGGAATAAAAATTAACGAATCTATCATATGAACACATCATATCGACTACAACCGGAACAATTCGAATACCTACACGATATATTATCCTATATATCATCGGATAAGAACCGTTATACACTAAAAATGCCAGGGACCGAGATACGACAGTGCATCGATGTACTACATTCGATACTGGAAACAGGGACGTATGTTACACTCCAAAAACATTTCCTTAATAACGATATCAGAGATCTACATCTCCGTATCATAGAATTGAGTACAAAGGATACACCTGTAATTAAACCCTATATCCAATATAGCAAATCAAATCCATTTGGATATTACTGATCCCGAAATATTCATTTTAAAGAAATGTCCGACATCGGTATCAAAACAAATAATAGCTCACTAAGGACAAAGAACAACAATAAGAACAATAAGAACAATAATACATTAGAGTAATATAATACACATACCTATAATACAATCAATAGGTCAAACAGTATAAGGAACATATATCAGGACTCCTTAAAATCCTTTAGGGACAGTGGTTATTGTGTTAAAAATGATATAAAAATCGGTACGGTGGGTAAAGTACTCAAACAATGAAAGTATGTAATAATACAAAACCACCACATTGTGACACATTATGCCACTATGCCATAGTGGTACTACCACCACAATGTGACACTCTGGCCACTGGTCCGAAATGTATCGAGTTTGGATTGATATAAAAGTACGAATACATACGTCAATGTACCTACCTAGGATAACCTAGGTTGAACGAACTGTACCCAACCCATACCCTACCCCCACCTACACACATCTACCCCTTAGAACCCTTTAAAATCGTTTTTAATATGTTAACATTATGTTAAAGTTTTGTTAAAATTGAAATGTTAAAGTTTTGTTAAAATTATGTTAAAATTGATATGTTAAAGTTTTGTTAAAATTATGATATATCGGATAATTATCCGTATCTTTGCATCGACTATCCGGTCCGAACTGTTAAAATATTCCCAACAGTACTGTTAAAATATTCCCAACAGTACCAACATAGAAATATTAGTATGTCAAAATGAAAATACTTAAAAATAAAAATGGCTAATTAAACGGTGCTCAGTAGCATATTTGAGCATAAACGATATTAAATATTTAAAATCGTGCCATGTGCGATAGCAAAAATATTTATTTTTGAAAAATTATATTGGTAGTATACCCTATCAAAATGAAATTTCATAATATTTATATACAGATATCGGTTATGGTATGGTGTCGTTGTGACCTTATAGAACGAACTTAATTAATAATAAAAAACTTTGGATTATGAATACAGATAATAAACAAGCAGAAACCAAGCAATGCACTATACCAAGTGTCATGTGCAGTGTTTGTGAAGGACAGGGATGGACTATTGAAATAGAGGCTAACTGTTGTGGTAATTATAGAGAATACGGATGCTGTGGCGTACCTGAGCCTATACAGGTGCAGGTTGAATGTAAATGCGATAAGGGTTGTGTACCAAATTGCACATATCAATAGTATATAAACATACACGATGGAGTAAGAATACTAATCGTGCACATAATAACCGTGCACGTAATAGATTATGGCATATGGTAATAATGGAAACTGATTATACCTACATTAGGGAATATCCTAGGTGTGATAAACCAAAGAAAGCGCCAAACCTGAATATGTACGAAGGGCCCATATCGTCGGTAAAGAAAGAGAAAGCAACAAAGGTAAACCGTACCAAACTCAGCTTCAGGGAAAAAGTACTACAACACCCTATCATGTAATATCAGCAGAACTACGTAAGGAATTACTATAACAAAACTTTAACACTTTTTATTTGGAAGTTATAATTATATTCCGTGTCTAATTAAAAAACGGTAATTTCTATATTTATGGTAAACACCTTAACTATGGATCCTAGGAAAGCAAAACAGATACTCGATAAGTACGATAAACCGATACCACCTGGAAAGGAACGTTCCAAGAAAGCGTTTACCAAGATGAACCAAAAGAAATTCAACGATGAACAACGTAGGTTGAAATTCGCTGAACTGTTCAAGAAGGCGAACGATGACGAAAGTTAACATTACTTTAACATTCAGTATTTGGTTATCACTAATATTATCCTTATCTTTATAACGAAGATCGGAAGGAAGGCCCGAAGGACGGAGAGTGCTATACCATTAAAATTTTAACAAAACTTTAACGTTTACAGATTTGGTTATTACAAAAATAATCCGTACCTTTGGATTACATGCCCACCGCAACTATCACAAAACTTTAACATTACTTTAACACTCCCGATTTGGTAATCACACATAATCTTCGTATCTTTATAGTGGAAACGAGGAGAGAGGACTTGAGGTGGGAGAGTGCGTTACACCTAAAATTTTAACATATCTTTAACTAGTACGGATTTGGTTATTACAAAAATAATCCGTATCTTTATGTTGGCGTCCCAGACTAAATTTATAACGTTGGGAACAATACCCAATGTTCTGTTAAAATATTCCCAACGTTATAAACACCATAGATAAAATCTATATGTTAAAATATTCCCAACGTTATATGTGAGCCATTACCGCTCGGAGCCACCGTGTCCATTGGGTTCACATGATACCGACAGGTACAAACGTTAAAATTATAATATGTTAAAGTTTACGTATTATAGATATTATCGATAACTAATATTTGGCCGTTACAAAAATAATCCGTATCTTTGCGTTGATGCTCTTTTCCTTTTTAAAAAACAGAATATAAGGCACCCTCCCCCCTTACCGGCCTCCCACCCTATCTTCGTTATAAAGATACGGATAATTATCGGTACTACCAAAACTTTAACACAAGTTTAACATATAATTTTTAACATAATTTTAACCGGTACGGATTTGGTCGTTACAAAAATAATCCGTATCTTTGCGTTGATGCTCTTTTCCTTTTTAAACGGGTATAGAGCACCCTGCCGGCTCCCGGCCTCACTCCGTGTTTCCACTACTAAGGTACGAATAATATTCGTAATTTCCAAATAAGATATGTTAAAGTTATGTTAAAAACTTGAGCGATGAGCACCCTCCCCCCTTCGGACCTCCCATCCCATTTCCACTATAAAGATACGACAAAATATTGGTACTACCAAGACTTTAACAAAACTTTAACATATCGGAACTTTAACAAAACTTTAACATATCGGATTAGGAACTGTAAAACCGATTCCATACTTTCGTGGGTAATAAGAAAAGGAATAGAAATTATGAAAACACAAAAACTTAACTTAGGAAAAAACTTTACGGCAATGGTCTCAATTATGGATCTACAAAGATTAGGATGGGAATTTGACGTGGAAGATACATCGAAGGCGTTGAAAGTTAGTGAACAAGAAGCATGGGATTATTTAATTAAAAAATACGATGTTGAAATAACCGTAGATAAAAACGGGAGGACATTTTGGAACTATGTGGATACACGTAAATTGGAAATGGGAATTTTTGAGGGATCAGGAAAAGAACTTACCGGCGATGACGAGCAAACTATTAAAGATTTGCAACAACTATTCGAAGAAGGAAACCTTTGGGGTGAAAAAATAATAACTAAAAACTAGAAATTATGATATCAGAACAAATTAACGTTAAGAGTTGGAACGAATTGCCAACAGTAACCAAGGCTGCAAAAGTCAAAACCTATGATGATGCTGGGAACTTATTGGTTACTACATAACTAGGACATAAAATGACAACTAGAGAATAGAAATCATGAAAATTATAATCGATTATTTCGAGTTTACGAAAACTTATGAACTATGGGATATTGAAAAAGATTGTAAATACCCTGCAAGAGAATTTAAAAGCTTAAAAGCCGCTGAAAACTTTTGTGAACGTAGCGAACTAACTTACAAATTTGGAATCAGTTGTGATGGTTAGAACCGTGAGATGTTAAAGACATTGGTCCAATGAGTTTAACAATCGGATACAGTTAAACTTTAACATATAAAATTAGGAATTGATAATTAGATTTCGTACTTTAGTAAGGTAATGGAAAAAGAGGGGATAACACCCCATTAACCTTAAAATATAAAACTATGAATACTAAAAAATTTAAATTTAACTTGATCGGCGAAGAATTTACATTACCTTCCAAGTATCTAAAAACAGAGAATTATAGGGGTGAACCTATTCCAAATCCTTTTATCGATTTGAACCACGTGGCCGCCGCATCGGTTATCAAACAATATATTAAGAAAAAATATCCAAAAGTAGTTGTTTCTTCAACTTCGGAATCATTCTCTATGGGTAACGCGGTTACTATCAATTTAAGTGATGAGATTGGAAACGGTGTTCCCTCACAAATTTATAATGATGTTCTTTCATTTTCAGGAATGTTCAAATACGGCCATTTCAATTCAATGGAAGATATTTATGAAATGAACAGTAATGAATATACATCAGAAAAGGGAACGACGATAGAAATGGGTGTAAAATACGTTTCCGTCGTTAATAGTCCTTCTTTCGGTTCTGTTCCAGGTATTATTACTATGATTAGGGAGTACACAACTACCGATAAATATAGTGGTGGCAGGGTATCACTTGAAAAGGCTATCGAAACCATTAAGAGTTATAGTATTTCCGATGTAAAGATAAACAAGGCTTTAACAATAATGAATTCATAACTATGACACGAGCAGAACAGGATTTTCAAAGTATAATGACTCACGCAGCGACCGATATTGTTAAACAATTAAAGAGGATCGCGGATACCTTGGAATCACGGAGTGATGATTTTCCAGATAAGATATGATAATAGAAAAGTTTTCACCGATTCATAAATTGGTAATGATAATGTTTACTTCTAGATGGTTCTTGGATACCTTGGACGAAACCGAAGTGAATTTATTAAGATCTGTGTATATTACGGATAGATATAGAAGTAGACAGAGAAGAAAATTAAACGAAATCCGAAAAAAGTGGATTAGTTATATTCAATAAATAATAATCGATGTGAATAATAAAGATCCACCATATTTTGGCCACAGTGAATATAATTATATTATAAAAATAAAACAAAATCTGGCATAAGATCCAATTCTGTTAATAACGATCAAAAATGTCACCCTATTTATATTGAGTGACATTTTTATTTTAAGAACTTTAACATATTAAATTAGGAATTGATAATTAGATTTCGTACTTTAGTAAGGTAATATTTAAAGAGATAGAAATTATGAAAACTCAAAAAGAAACGATCAAAGTAACTTCCAACCAAAGTAAGAGAACCTTTACGATCAGAAAATACATCGATGGTAAGTTCTTCGTAAAATATAGGACCTTCCCAACCAGTCAAGATGATTTTGACACGGAAGAATACAACACCGAAAACGATTGGAAACAATTTTTGAAATCCGATAACTACTATAAGGTATAGTACCAAATTTAAACTTTAACATATTAAATTAGGAATTGATAATTAGATTTCGTACTTTAGTAAGGTAATAGAAAAAGAGATAGAAATTATGACAGATCAAGAAATGAATAACAAGGTAATAGAGAGATCAAAAGAACTTTTAACAATACCACAAGTTCAAAAAGAATACCAATCGAAAGAAAATGAAGCAGAAGCAAAAGATTGGATCTTACACCAGGCATTAATAACTCTTATGTATTCCCATGAAGAAAGAATGGAAATGGTAAAGAAATCCGATAACTACTATAAGGTATAGTACCAAATTTAAACTTTAACCTATAAATTAAATAATATGACTATTTATTCTTTTTTTGGATTGAACGATAAAATTACAAATACCGAGGTCGCCTTGTTCTGGACTTCCGTATTTTTAGCAACGGTATTCATAACGGGTACAATTTCACTAACGGTAGCTATCATAATGAAATTGGTAGATACATCATTATTATCATAGGATGAAAACAAATAAAGATTCAGATCGTGTAAAAAATGAGTTCGAAATATATTTCGACGGCGGCTACGGATTCGGTCCAGTCGAAGATGGCCATCCGTGTACCTACTCAATGGGGGTATGTAAATTGGAATACGATGAAAAGAAAAAAGTATTGATGGTACATTTAAGACGGCCGGGACTACTGATAGGTAAAGCTGGACGTACCATAGACGGGCTAAAGAAGTTCCTCGAATGTGATGTCCGGATTACGGAGGTAAAGAAATTCTAATAAAGTAAGGACAATGAAAATGGATAACGGTACAAATAAAAATAATAGCTCAATTACCAAATACCAAGGCGCAACCATACTAAGTATACCAAGCAAGAAGTACCCGGATATGGTACACATCATAAAGACAAGTAAAAAGCTGAACCGGTTCTTGAACAAAAAATACATCAGTATGGAAAAGGCCATGGTTACAATAGACCTGATCGATACCGATCGACTCATATCCACGAACAGGATAAGAGCTACCCGTGATCTAGTGGACCTGGGATTATCGGACAATACATACTGATACATAACAATAAAATAAATTAAAATAGGATGATGACACTAATAATAGTACTGTGGACTGTATTGACAATACTCATGACGATGCGAACGACGGATAAAAAAATGGGAAAGTTCGATGGAGTTATTTATATTATAATGTTCTTCTCGATCGTATCCGTAGGCATGGTCGTGGATCTTTTCCTACTGTAGGGAACATACATCTTGGCTAGATCCACGATGTAATAATATCGGGGAGGGGGGGGACTGGTTGTTTGTAACCAACAAAATAAAAATTGGAAGTGGCGTGGGTAATACCCGTTTATATGTGGGGGCTATTTTTTCACTCATCAGATCTTTTCTGTTAAATAAGTACACGGGAATGCTTTATGGTGAACCATAAGTCACTACACCGTCACTACACCGTCACTGTACAGTGCACTGTACCGTCACTGTACCGACACTGTACAGATAGTACCGACAGTACATCTAGTACCTCGATACCGATTATCCCGATATGGGATTAAAATGAACTGTTATGAAAAAAGAAATGACACGGGTTCATATCCGATACGTTGGATGACACGTATCGGAATATTCTACCAAGTCTGACTATTGATATCGATTTATATGCATGGAGGGATGTACGGACGATTATGCGATTGAGGGAATCATGGATTATGTATCACGGTTTGGAATAAAACTTTAACATATTAAATTAGTAAGGTAATCGAAAATAAAATGAAACTGAATCCGGAACAGGAAATATTTTTGCGGGAGGTAATATCCGTAGTGAGGGTCAAGAACTTCAAGGAACAAATTCTTGAAATATTAAACACCGGGGAATATAACTCACAACAAAAAAAGTGGATAAACGCATGTAAGGTCGTTTGGTATAAAAAATTGAACCGTAAAATAACGGAATCACAATGAAACTGAATCCGGAACAAAGAATATTTTTGGTGAAAATAAAAAACGAAGTAAGTTACTTCCTAGGGCAGCACAGGATTACACATATTCTGCAGACCGGGGAATATAGTGTTTCCGATGCTTTATGGATAAACTCATGTAAGGTCGATTGGTATAAAAAATTGAACTGTAAAATAACGAAATCAGAATGAAACTAACAAGGGAACAAAGAATATTTTTGGAGAAAATACAGCATGTAGTACAGAACGAGTACGCACCGGTCCTCCGGGAAATTTTGTACACAGGGGAATATAACCATGAGCAGGCTGAATGGATAAACACATACGGAGAAATTTGGAGACACGATCTACAGGCTTGGGATAATCCACCCGATCTATCGAATTCTAGGATTACTTAAACTTTAACATATTAAATTAGGAATTCTAGTATATTAGTACCTTAGTAGGATTAATAATTATGGAAGTAAAAAAATCCCCGTATACGAAATCGACAAAAAAATAGATATGGCATTGGCACTACTACAACACCTAACCCGGACAGCTCCAGTCCGTCCAGAAATTGATCGTAAATCCATAACCGATAAAATCCATACTATCCCTCGAACAAGTGTTACTGAACGAACTACAAAAACATTACATTGTTGAGTTGGAGAAGTTACAGGCTGTACCGCGTTCCGGGAGGTGGGACTAGATAAGTTTTTTAATATTAAATAAATACAATATGACGAACCCATGGATTCACACGGTCGATGATGACATTAAAAAACTATTGAATGTACTCGACAGTATAATACGTCGCGACACTCGCTACATCCGCGGGCTGCATTCATCAAATTCGGCCGTACGGAAATCGAACTCCGATTTTATCCATATGATTCTGAAAAGGGAAGTATATAGTTCAACTGAACGTGAATCCCTGAATCAGTTGAGGCTTGAATACTACCACGAATTGCAACGCGTTTACGTAAACGCGTATGTGTTTACAGTAGCTGGAAAAAAACCCATGACCTATGATTGTGAATATAACCCACGATTACCATATGGATATTACGATGATTATTAGATGGATATGGAAATAATAAGATATATAATAAACGGTATCGGGATATATATCCTCGTAATGTGGGTAATCGAAATAGTAAAATGGTGTATACGAAGGTTTCGCCGGTATTAATTTAATAAAACAGAAATAATGGATTGGAACGTATTCATCTGTATTCTTTTGAACTTTTTTTGTGGATGTATATTGGGGTTCACATTGGGATATGCATATCGTGATGGTAAAAATGGATAACATAAAAAATTTAACGGATAAACAACGAAAGTATCTGAAAGCGGTCGCATCCAATACGGGAACGGCCGGTGACAAGTTTTATTTGATGGGTAGGATCCATACGATAATCACATCCGGATACTACGATGGTAACGATTCCGAATGGTTGAACCACCATCGGGATCACTTATCCAAGGGAACTGTATATGAGCAAAAAAGATAATAATAAATTGTAACAGGGAATAATTATGGAAGAAACATTTTTCAATCTGATTCAGGTCGGATTCGTAGTATTAAGTATCTTGGGCATTTCTATTATGGGCCATCCTGCTGGTACTATTATCGTTCCCGCGGGATAATAAAAACCAATGGAAGGACAATACGTTATCATAGATCTACGTACAATGGATCACATGAAGGATTTCGATGGTAACATCAAGTACTACGATACCGAGGATGCAGCTGTATATGTATGCGGAATGTACGAGATGACGGATGTATGGATTCTACGGTTGATCCACAACATAGTATAACTAATTAATAATTAATAATGGATAAAGAAAAAAGAGATAAAATATTACGTGATGAGATCCGAGCAGTCAAGGAACTCGGCGAAAATTTAGGGTACGGACATCTTATGAGTATAGCATCCTCGTTATGGACAGAAGCTTTGAAGGAAAAGGGATACCCGACCGAAGGTGTTTTCGTCCCCACATGTCTGTCGTTCATCAAGGAACGCCACCGGGAGATGACTATTCGTAAATCGGAACACTATGGTTTAATATTAAGGAACTCGAAAATCGATGAAATATAAATTACCGGTGGATTACGATAAGTTAGCCCAATGGCAGCGAAGGGAGGTACGTGAACAGTACATCGTGGAACAGTCGGGGGAATGTCTGTACTGTGGAAATCCGTTGGAATCCGGTCCCAAGGAAGATGTACTATCGTTGCCTATAGATCTAAGATTGTTCCCACCGTTCTTCTTAAAGAACCCCATCCACCTACAACACTGTCATAGTAGTGGAATGACCGAGGGCGCAGTCCACGCGTACTGTAACGCTGTTCTATGGCAGTACCACAACAGATGATAATATCGAACTATCAACGAAAAAGGCGGGTACAAAAAAAATTTCTTGTTAACAAGAACAATAAAGTTAATGGATAAGATCGATACACCGTTACACTCCTTATATAATCAAATAATAGATTTTAACATAATTCACTTGGATATGTAGAATATTTTTTGTATCTTAGTGGGGTAAAATGAAATATAATGGATAACAGAATTCACCGGCCACATAAATTGAACTATGGACAGATCGATCTATTACTGTCGTTCGATCTGGAATCCGATTTCACGATAAATGTAATGACTACCGCACAAGTACAGCTCGTGGATATAATAATTACGGAAGCGAACTTATACCATGGTGGTGAGTATTGGATAAGTGATAATGAAAAAATGGTACTGAACATCATACGTGACAAGTATATAAAGTGGATAGAATCCAATAACGTTTTGGATATGATAGATTTTTAACGATTAAACAAAAGAAAGAATGACAGATTTTATTACAGTACAAAAATGGTATGCTGAAAAATGTGACAAAACAGTAGATGAACTTGATGATTACGATAATCATATATGTAAAGTGTCGCATGAATATACAACAGTGATAAATAGGTTTAATAAATTTGAAAATAAACTGGAAACACCTTATTTAGATGAAATGATAAATGAATTAGACGGTTATATTGGAAGTAGCGACAATTATTTATCAAAAAAAGCAAATGAAAAACTAGCCGAATTAAAAGCGATAAAAAAAGCAATTATTGTTATACAGTGTTAACTAATGGCACGGTGAATGGCAAAATAGATTTGTGCCAATGAAATATGTTCACGAATTGCAGAATTTATTTTTTGCGGTTACAAGTACTGAACTTGAAATTAAACAAGATGTTAGTGCTTGTAGTTAACGAATAGTAATAAGAACAGTAAAAAATACGGATTATGATACACGAACTTAAAATTAAAAATGAATACTTATTGGCAGTGATTGACGGTAGCAAAACCTTTGAATTACGAAAGGATGACCGAGATTATAAAGTAGGAGACTATTTACACTTGCAAGGATATCACAATGGTAAATATAACCACCTTGAGACTGTTAAGGAAATAACCTACATATACAGAGGTGGTGAATATGGGCTCGAAAAAGGTTTTGCGATATTAGGACTTAAAATGTAGTATTATTTATTGATTTTATTACGTGTTAGCATTAGTTAAACTTTAACATTTTATATTAGGAATTGTAAAATACAATTCATACTTTAGTAGGGTAATAAGAAAAGATATAGAAATTATGATTAACGAAAAAACTTTATTAGAAACCGAAATTCAGCCATCTCTTTTAGGTGATGTTAGCATTAGTGCTTTAACGGAAATACTTAAAAGCGATTCAGTTTATAGACTGCTTAGATATGGTGTTAAATCGCCATCAGGTAGTGGAATGGATGATTGTGAAGATGATTGTTATTATGAGCTATATAATCTTGTTTGTGAACTTCGCAAGCATTGATGCTAACGCATTGTGTATGGCAAGTAGCCGAAGCACTAAGATTGAATTAAAAACTGAATATTAATAGGCTATTTGCTATACACGTTGTTAGCATTAGTTAAACTTAACAAAAATGGAAAACACAAAAGGATTAGCGACAGGTGACTTAGACTGCCAAGGAAATAAAATTTATTATGAAACAAGTAAATTAAAATTACCTGACGGAACGATTGGTAAAATAATGTTTGATACAGGTCAATTAGCTGCCTACTTTGCTAAGTGGGAAGATGGAGGCTATATAGTAGAAACTGATGGTATAAATAATCACAAATCATTTTATTTACGTGAATGTGAGGTTGTCACTAATTAATGCTAACGGCAAAGTATATGGTTAGTGCACCTACCACAAACTTTAAATTAAGCACCGACCTTCATTGGCGCATTAACTATATACAGTGCTATATACTGAGCGGATTAATTAACTAAAATTTTAATAAAATGACAAAGCAAGAATTTAAGAACGAGTATTTAAAAAACGCTTTCTTTTGGGTAAATGAAGAAAACCATATTAAAATACAAGAAATAATGCAAGAGTTTGGCGTTAGATGTGTTACTGGAAGTGGATTTATAAAATGGCACGAAGGTTTCAAAAACCTATGTACGTTTCCGCCAAACGGTTTTACAGGACACGACTTTTACCAAAAAGTAGATATGTGGATTCCAGATGCAAGATATGGTGAACCTAAAAATATAGAGCGTTTTTATAAAGATTATGAAGCACTATCGTAGCATTGTATATAACGGTTGAGGATAAGAACAGTTGCCTTGTAAATACTACTCAATTAATCAGAAATGCTGATGGCAATTGCTTTTAGCCTTTGTTATAAAACGTTTTTATTATGGAACTTACAGACAGAGAATTAGCCCTAAGATGGTGGAATAGAAAATCCATTCAAGAAAGTACTGAACTTGCAAAACAAGCAAAATTTCCAGTGGAAAATAGAGATTATAATACATTGACAGGTAATGAAGTTGAATGGATTTGGCGTAACCAACCGTACAACTCTTAAATGTTTTATAACGCTGAGTATAAGAAGCGTTGAGAGGTACGAACAATGGTTTTTATGGTCAAAGAATTTCTAAAGAGGAATTTGAAACGGTTTATAAGAGAAAAGTAAACTACTCTTTTGGAAAAGATAAAGCTTTAAATATAGTAGAAAGATATAGTTATGATAATTGAAATAAAATACAACAAAAACTATCAATGGTATGAGTTATGGCAACATTTCTTAAATAATCCAAAAGATATACTTTACCCAATAAATTATAGTAATAATATATGGCATTGCTATTCAAAAGATTTTTTGATTAAAATGGCAATAGAAAAATTTAAAATTAATTATTATCAAATAAAATTTACAAATGGCAAAGACTAAAAAAGTAACGGTATCAATGACCGAAGAAACTAAACAGAAAGCACTTGATTTATCTGTTTTAGTGTTAGGAACTGAAAACATAAGCGGTTACATAAGCTACTTAATAAACAAAGCTCATTTAGAATCCGAAAAGTAGTATTAAAGGTAACGGATGGTGGTATGGTGTCGTAGCGGATTAAATGCACGAACCTTTGAATAATAACAGAACTTAATAAACAAAATGAATGATTGATTTAAACGAAAAACCGCTATGCACTATACCACGTGTTATGTGCTGGGCGGTTGATAATCTAGAACTTCTTAAATCGCAACCTAACGAAAGCGTTGATTTAATTTATAGTGATATACTTTATGGAACAGGTAGAGATTTTGGTGAATACAAAGACTTGAAACCAAAACAAGATGTGATTGAAAGCCACTACCTACCAAGACTTATTGAAATGAAACGAGTACTAAAACAAAACGGTTCTATTTACTTACAAATGGACACGAGAATTAATCATTGGATGCGTATTTTGATGGATAAGGTTTTTGGGTATGATAACTTCCAAAATGAAATCGTATGGGCTTATAGAACGCAAGGATTTAGTAAAAGCAAATGGTCTGAAAAGCACGATGTAGTTTTATTTTACTCTAAAGGAAAATCGTTTACCTTTAATCTTGAAGATGTAAGAGAAAACGAAATTGGCGAAAGCACACAAAAGAGGTGGCATAAAGAGATAAAAGAGTTTGGAAAGATACCAACTAAAAAGAATGGTAAAACTTACTGGAATAGCCCATACTCACCACCTCGTGATTGGATTGATATGAATGCTTTACCGCAAGCCCATACAGAACGAAATGGTTATCCTACCCAAAAACCGAAAGAGTTAATTAAACGTTTTGTTTTGGCTTCAAGTAACGAAAATGATGTTGTAGCAGATTATTATTTAGGTAGTGGCACTACTGCCGAAGTTTGCAAAGAGTTAAATAGAAACTTTATTGGTTGCGATATAAACCCAAACGCTATTGAATTAACTAAAACTCGATTAAATGCAGTAACGTAGCCTTGTACATAACGTTGAGTGTAACACATCGTTTTAATGTGTGTTACATATTGTTACCTACTGTGGCGACTTAATAAACTAAAACTTTGATAAATGACTGAATTAAATAAAAAGGCTATGGATATAAACGATGAAATAGATATGCAAGACCTTAAACATAAGGTAAAAGAGTTGCAAGAAAAGAACGAAGAATTACAGGTTGAATTAGATATAACTAAAGAGCAATTAATTTTATCTGGTGATGTGAAACCGTTAAAGGAGGATGAAGAAAAATGCCCTTGTAAACAACCATTTAGCCAGACGTGGTGTGAAACACACGAAAGATGGACTTAACTTTTTTATGTTTTACAACGTGTTTGAATATGGTGAGTAGCCGACACCTAAAACTTGGCTATGAAAAATGAATGTTTAATCGGCTATTCACTATATTTTGTGTTGTGTGTCGTTAATTTAGGAATATGAAAAATACGACAGTAAAAGAATTAATTGAAATATTAAATGGAATGAACCCTGATGCAATAGTTTGTCATTTGGAATTAGAGAAAGATACAACTATTTACAGTTCATTTGAAATATGTAGACAATATGATAATGTTACCTATATAGATGATGATGGTGATGATGTTAAAGGTGATGTGGTAGCTATATACTAATGGCACACAACGTGTTGTGTATGATTTCGGGCGTAAATAAGTAGTGAATTTAATAGATAAAAACAAAATTATGAGTGAGCAAAAATTTAGTAAAAAAACAGAAAGTAAGCCTGAATTATATACATTGTTAGTCACACGTGCGAAAGTAAGAATGTGGCAAATTGATAGTGTGCTTACAGGAATAAGATATAGGATTGAGGTTAAAAAATGGTATGGATGGGTTCAGCCATCAATTTCTTATTCAGAGGATGGTCAGTTCTACAATAAATTAGAAGCTGAAAAATGGTTTAAATATTTAAGTGGCGAAAAAGATAAAAAGAAATTGATAGCGTGGGCGTAGCATTGTGCCTAACGGAATGAATAAGAATAGTAGCGATTAAAAACACAGAGTTATGAAAATTATACATTACTTATATTGGGCGAAAAACTTAGTTAATATGCTATGGTGGAAGCTATTATTTTTATTTGGTGTTAGGCGTAGTGCGTTGCCTATACCTAAAGGAATGTACTGTTATAACCCTGATATAGAAAAGAACAAAGCAAAGAAAGACTTTAGTACATATTATATAAACCCTTGCAAATATTACAAAACTTTAGGGCGTAGATATAATGGATGTAGTTACTTAGGAATAATTACTGATGATATGACCTTTGGTGACCAATGTAAAATGTGTGGCGAGAATTATGGTGATGAAGACGAATAGCATTACGC